>SXGR01072013.1_pt1 | contig 49064 bp, 36 predicted proteins | sample 3174711 | NCBI WGS metagenome assembly SXGR01 (sample SAMN11356860, study PRJNA531348) | freshwater metagenome | isolation source: freshwater sample F1-60 | place: China: Fuxian Lake, Yuxi | collected 2017-12-25 | reverse complement strand
GGTGGTCAAGGTCACCACGTTCTTCTTCACGGACGCCGCGGTGACCGCGAGGTTCGGGCTGAAGGCGTAGTTGGCCAAGGTGGCGGCGGAAACGGCTTCGACGGCTTCCGAGAAGGTCAAGGTGACCGTCTTGAAGTCGCCCGAAGTGGCTGCCGAGACGAGCACCGGCTTGGTCACGTCAATCGGGTCGGTACCAGCAACAAACTCTTGCAAGTTGGTGGCACCGTCCTTGTCGAAGTCCTTGGCGGCATCCGACGCATCGTTGGGATTGAAGCCATTGGACTTTTCATAATCATCCGGCATTCCATCTTTATCCGTATCGAGAGCCAAACCCAACTTCTCTACAGTGACCGCATTCAATATTGCATTGTGGTCGGTGTAATCAGCACTAGCCTCACTGCCGTCGAACCGCAGAACTACAGTGCTTGATTTTGGAGTATATGTATAGGTGACGAGAGCCTCTTTTTCACCTTGAGCAACCCGCTCATGAGCAACCCCTGGATTAAAATCTTTTACTACCAGCGCATCATCGAAAAAGATATCGAATCCACGATTACAGCACTGCTCACCAAACATCATCTGAAACTTGTATTCTGTGCCTATCTGCAAGTTATCTAGCGTCAATGTTACAAAATTAGGCGAACCACTCCAGCGAATGCTGCTGGTCGCTGCCTCTAGAGCATCATCATTTGCTGAATCTCCATAATTAACTACATACCAATTCTTGATTCTGTTTTGCGCGCTCAGCGTTGCGCCTGGAACCTCTGAATCGAGAAGCCCAAGGAACTGCACATCTTGTATCTTATCCGAGACAAAGTCTGCGTCGGCACCAATGGATAGCGCATATACGAAATTACCCTTCAAATCCAACCCTTCGCCTGGATCGCCACCAGTAAAAAACCCTATCGTTGTTTTTAATGGATCAGTAATAACGGGATCTGCTGCTTGTGTTTTTACAGTCAAACCTCCAGCAAACAACGACGCGAGGATCACCGGTGTGATCCTTTTTTAAAGTAGCTTATTCATTGTATTTTTTGCGCTAATTGAGTTGAACGCAAAACTCCCGAACAGGGGAATTTTTTGCGCTTTTTCAGGGGATTTTGTGATCAGGCTCTATGTGATTCACCTTTGCAATCGAAATCTAAGGATGAAAATGCGCCCGGTTTAATAATAAAGCTTGACATGTTTGATGTTTTTTGAACCGAAAGCCATCACCCCTCATTCAGATCCTATCCGCACAGTTCTCCTCGCCCTGTGCCGGGGGTGAGCGGGAGGAATCGGGAATCATCCTCTATGGCCTGCATCCCTGGCGAGGTGTACCCAGAGATCGACAACGGCAGCCTCGTGCGAGCCCCAAGTGGCGGCTACGACATCGAGCCACTCGAGTTGCCCCCGTTGGCGCGAACTCATGCCAGATTCCTGAAGATTGAAGGGCTTTAGCTCGGTCAAAGGCGTCCGTAGCTTCTCCCACCCAATAAAAGTGGCCAGGCCCAGTCAAGGACATGGCCACCATCGGTAGCTCTAAATGTCAGAGCGGATCTCAGATCCAACTCCGGAGCGCTGCTGCTATTGAATTCGGAAGTAGCGAGTCTGACTCAGATTCGCGGGAATGAGTGCTGGGCTGCCCGTCACTCCTTCCACCGCGGTATAGGGTCCTTGGATCGACGGCGATGCCGTCAAGACTCCTGCTCCGGTCCATTCGAGCTTCACGAAATTCCCTTGCAGGAGAATTGTGAGCTTCGATCGCGGGCTGACCTTGGCGATGCGGAATCCTTGATTGACGCTCGCGCCTCCATTGCCAATGGCATTGTCAGCGCGCACGGAGGCGGCAATACGGGCCGCGTTATTGCCCCAGCTTCCGCCACCTCGCCGTGGACGCGTGTCCCCGGTGCGCAGTTCCATCCATTCCCAAAGACTGCCCGCCTGGTTAAAAGTCCCGTAATAACTGGATGCCAATGGGTAGGCACCTTCGTTGGAGGGACCGGACGGCCCACCCGTGTCGCTCAGAAAGCTCAACGTAAACTGATTTCCAGAACCCTCCTGATAGTTTAGCAACGCGGCATTGCTGGTGCGATTGGGATAAAGCCAATAACCACCGGTGGCGTCCTTGGTGGGGTCGTAGTAGGCCGCCTTGTACCATTCGTCTTCGTTCGGCAGAACGAACTGAGCTTCGGCTGTCCGTGGACTGACCACGTCGTAACCCGTCATTGTATAAGAACCCGTCTCGGTCGCAACCGATTCTCCAGCTCCGTTGTTTAACCAATTAACAAACCGGATGGCATCAACGGCTGCCACCATGTAAACGGGCGTCTTTTCCCCACCTTCCTTAACGGTGTAGGTGTACTTGCCGTCATCCCCGTCCCGGGCGATTTGCATGCCCGCATCCCACAAGGAATTCGGGTCGGTTTTGGCACTGGCATTCAAGAAGATGGCGTAGTCGGAGTTATTCACTTCATACTTGCCAATTTGATACTCGTAATTGACCGAGCCCTGACGGCCAGATCCATTCGAATAGTCTTGATCCGCCGGATTTCCAGGATTTCCGACGATGACAAATTCGGGCCGTGGCCGGAAACTTCGGGCCATTCGGAAGCCCTGATTGACGCTCGCGCCTCCGTTGCCGATGGCGTTATCCGCACGGACCGACGCAGCCACGCGGGCGGCGTTATTGCCCCAACTCCCTCCACCCCGCCTTGGACGCGTGTCCCCTGAGCGCAGTTCGATCCATTCCCAAAGGTTGCCGGCTTGGCTAAAAGTCCCATAGTAACTCGACGCCAATGGGTAAGCGTCCTCGTCGGTCGGTCCGGAAGGACCTCCGGTGTCGCTCAAAAAGGAGAGAGTGAACTGATTGCCAGCGCCTTCCTGATAATTCAACACCGCCGGGTTGCTGGTCCGGTTCGGATACAGCCAATAGCTGCTGGCGCCCTCCTTGGTCGGGTCATAATAGGCCGCTTTGTACCATTCATTTTCGTTGGGCAGGAAGTAATCTGCCTTAGGATTGCGGGGACCGACAACATCGTAGCCAGTAAAAACATACGTGCCGGTTTCCGTATCACTCGAGTCCCTTGAGCCATTATTCACCCAGTTCACATAACGCATGGCGTCGACCCCAGCGACCATATAGGCTGGCTTCTTTTCCGATCCCTCTTTCACGGTATATGAATAAGATCCATCCTCACCGTCCCGGCTGATTTGCATCCCGGAATCCCAGAGTGAATTAGGATCGCTCTTGGCCTTCGCATTTAAGAAGAGCGCATATTCCGTGTTGTTCACCTCGTATTTGCCGATTTGATAGGTGTAAGCGACGGAGCCCTGAGCGCCAGATCCGTTGGAATAGTCTTGATCGGCTGGATTTTTAGGGTTCCCAACGGTCACGAACCGGGCCTGATCTGATTCGGAGGCTTTGAACGTCTTGGTGCTGTTAGCGGTAATTGAATTTCCTGTGCCTGCAGCAAGATCCCGGACGCCTTTCACCGTCAGCGTATAAGTTTTTCCCGGGGTTTGCGCGGTCGTCGTCAACCGCACCGTCGAAGCATTCAGGCTGATTACTTCCACGATGCTCAGCCCACCGTCGAGTTGGTAGTTCCCAACCAACTCAGCGGTCTGGGTCCGCACGGGTTCAGAAAACGTGACGGTGACGTAGATGTGGGCTGAACTCCCAACCACACTTTGGAGGGTCGGAGGAGCGGGATCAGCCGTGACTTTCATCGTCGCTACAGCAGTCGGTTGGCTGAGTCCCGGGAGCAGGAAAACCGCCCGGTACTGAGCTCCGTTGTTTGCGAGTGGGGCCAATGGCGTGGTGTAATTGGATGCGCTGGCGCCCTCAATGGCCACACCGTTGACTTCCCACTGCACTTGGAGGCGATCGGCCGGGGCACCGCTAACGGTGGCGGCAACGGGTCCAAACTTAGCGGTGCGGTTTTCGACCACGCTGAGATCGGCGGGCGATTGGGTCACCTGGATGGTGGCGTTCTCATACGGAGCAATGACGGCCACTTCGGCCAGCGAAAAATATCCGTCACTGGTCGTGCGGGGGCTTTGGGCCTCAAACCGAACGTGTCGCCCCTTGATGCCCGGAGGAAGATTGAAGGCGACCGTCCCTGGAGGCCGACCGCGGTATTGATGGCGAAAGACTTCCTTCCGGTTGCCATCGAGAATCAGCAGCCGGAAATCGTCATTTCGCACCCCGCAGGAATTAAACAACGCCTGGCATTCATCCGCGGTCAGGGTTCGAAACCAGACCTGAAGGCGGCCAATGCTCTGGATCGTTCCCAGATCAACCTCCAACCAACCGTCATCTTCCGGACCCTTGTTCATTGTGACTGACCCATTGTTGAAGAATCCGTCGATGTCTCCGTCGTTGGCCAAATTCGCCGAACCACTACCATGCCAGTCCGGGCTGCCGAACTCGTTCAGATCAGCGTCCGCCGGAGTCGATGATTGGGTGGCCACTCCGGTCAGGGCGAGATTGACCTCGTAAAACGGGGTCGTCCCGGTCAGCGACTTGGCAGCCAGCGCATTTCCAGCGAGGTCTTTAATGTCCCGTAAGGTCATCGAATACGCCGTTTGGGATGCAGGCGCCGGTGATACTTCGAGAACCACTTTCGTAGCTCCGGTCTTGAAAGAGCCATCCGGCTCGAGTGGATCGTCCAATACTTTGACACTCACGGCGACCCTTGCGCTGACGATGCTCGATCCAGGAAAGCTATAGTGTGAGATGTCTTTTGCGGACACCTCATCCATGGGCTCATTGAAATACACGGAAATCCGTGTCGACGTTTTATTGGCGGCGCCCTTGCTGATGAAGGGCGACAAGGCATGACGGCTCAGTTCGGGTGGGGTGAGGTCGCCCTGGGCCTGGGCTAAAAGCGACGTTGCCAAGCCGACGATTCCGATAAGTGCACGGATTCTGATCGTGGTGAGTTTCATAGGGTTATTGGAGCGATAGAAATTTGTTTTTGGTGTGGAGGGTAAAAATAAATATTATTCATCACATTTCCTGCACTAATTAGGTAGGACGCAAAACTCCCAAACATGGGAAGCCGCCTGGTTTTTTATGGAATTACTTGACCTCCTGCCTTCTGATCTAACTTTGCAACCAAAATCTAAGTGTCTCGAAATCGCCCTGTTGCCTGATAAGAGACTGCCACCTTCGTCCATCAGCACCCACGGTCAGCAAGGGGTGCGACAGAATGCTGTCGGGTCCGTTGGTTTGTAGGCGCGCCGCTCCTTTTTCTTGCAGGCCAAGTTCACCCGTCAGAAAAGCCCGAACTTTCAGTGACTGTTTGCAGAAAACGTCTGAACCGTCAGCCTGATGCCGATGCAAAGACGCACCTTTTGCCAAGTGGTTGGGCAGGCCTGCGTCGCGGCCTATATCGGACCGGTCGGCCTCGAAGCCAGCACTGACAACAAGGGGCGTCCATCCGCAGTATCCCAGACTCTGAGGGCCGACCAAAAACCGGTCGATGAGGCCTCTGATTGGGCGACGATTTCGACGCTGCTGGAGGACGCGTCGTCAACCTACCACGAGCCGTGGGACGACGCCACGAACCGTACCCTCATGAAGGGCGCTTACTTAGGAAACGGAGACCTCGGCGCCCATTTGGGTGGATCCCGGCACTCGCTGATTTACTACCTGGGCAAGAATGGATTCCACGCCGGAAACGACACCGTCGGGTTCCGTTCGGGCGGCGAGTCTGCGCCGGGTCCTTACAAGCAGCACATTTTAAATTTGGCCCGGTTGACGATCGAGGCCGCGGCGGAAACCGCGAAGGCCGATTCGCCTTCGGACTATTCCGTCACCCAAGACCTGAAGAATGCCGAGATCCGAACCGAGTCTTTTATGGCCGGTGCCTCGGTAAAAACCCGGGCCTACCTGTCGCCCTCCAGTAATGTGTTGGTTTTGGAGTTGTCCACGAGCGGCGGGAAGGATCTCCACCTGCAGGCCGCGCTTTCGGTCATCGGCAATGCGTCCGTCGCCCAACGTGCTGGCAGGGCCGGGTCGATGATTTGGGTCACCAAGGAGCCCAACGCCGAGGGCGCTCCTTTTTACGTAAAGGGCGCGGTGGCGGCCCAGATCCTCGGCACTCCTGCCCTGACAACTACCGACGAGCGTTCCCAATCCCGTCTGACCTTCACGCTGCCCGCTGGCGGCGGGGTTATCCACCTAGTTGTCCAGGCTGAGCACACCAAGAATGCTCCCTCCCCGCTGGCCGCAGTAAAAACGGCTCTGCGCCGCAGCACCACCGCCCGTGTCGCCGATTTGTCGGCTAGCAACAAGGCTTGGTGGCGACGGTTCTGGCTCCGGTCGTACATCCAGTTGGGCGATCCTATTCAGCGCTACTGGTACAATCACCTCTACCTAGTGGGTTCCGCCGCACGCAGTGGCAAAAACAATGGGCCGGGCAAGGCTCCGGGCCATTGGGGGCCCTGGAATCGTGCCGACGACATGAAGTGGTTCGGGAACATGGGGATGAACTACAACGCCCAGAATCCCTATTACGGAACCTTCACGGCGAACCACGTCGATCTGGTGGATCCGTATGTCGAGACTATCCGATACTACGCCGAAAACACGGCCCGACGGCGTGTGATCCACCGATGGGTTTCTCCGGAAATCGCAGCACACATGCCCGCGGGCTGCCGGGGCGTCGAGTTCGAAGGTTCGTTCACATCCCACGGAACTCCCTCCACCGCCGGAGGGACGCAGGGAGGTGAAGATTGCTGCATGGCCACCAACGCGGTGTTCGCCATCCTGCCAATCGTATGGAAGTGGAAATACGGTCGGGACACTCAGTTCCTCGCCGAGACCGCCTACCCGTTGATGCGGTCGGTCGCCGATTTTTTCGACGACTACATCGGCGCGCCGGTCAACGGTCGGTACGAGGTGTACGGATCGGTCCACGAAGGGGCCAACTGGTTCGCCAAGAACGACATGTTCAGCCTCGGCGCGATTCGCTTCCTGTACCGGGAGATCGTGGCGGCCAGTATCGAACTCCGGTGCGATGCGGACCGGCGGGCCCACTGGCAGGATATCCTAGACCACATGAGCGAGTACCCGCTCCAAGCTTGGGGCTCGAAAGTCACCTTCCGGCCCGACGCGGTGCACGACGTAATGGAAGCGCTGCATTACCAGGGCGGCGCGCGGAACACCGGGGTGATGTTCACCACCACCTTCGACAACATGAGTCACCGGACGTTGCCGGCTTACCGAATAGCCACCTGCAACACGCTCGACCGCGGGAACATGTTCCACCCGCAGCGCTGGTGCGGTTGGCAAAATGGCAACGACTTCGGAATGATGTTTGTGATGGCCGTCCGAGCGGGCTACCGGGCTGATCGCGTGATTCAGGCCATCAAGGGCTGGAAACCCGAGCCCAACGGCGTCGTCTCGCAGAAAGACGGGGGTGGCATCGAGACCGCCGGAATCATCGAGGCCATCAATGGGATGCTGCTTCAAAGCCAGGACGGGGTGATCCGGATCTTCCCTAACTGGGATAGGTCTGTGGATGCGGAGTTTCATCGACTGCGGTCGGTCGGAGCATTCCTGGTTGGGGCACGATATCGGGCCGCCGGTCGGAGGGTGGACTCGGTACGAATCTTCAGCGAACGCGGCAACCTGTGCATCGTGCAAAGTCCTTTTGACGAAGCCTGCATCACCGTGACCCGGGCGGACACCGGGCAAGCGGTGTTGCTCGTCCAAGATGAAGACGAGTTCACCTTCCGCACGACGGCCGGAGTGACTTACCAGATAGCCCGCACGGACTGCGCACCCGCTGCCATCGGTGCTCCGGTCATCACCACTCACCCGGCCGATGCGACGGTGGGTTTGCCCGAGGCGGCCTCCTTTTCGGTGTCGGCGACGGGAGACGGTGTCCGGTTCCAATGGCAAAAGAATCGGGCCGATATACTGGGGGCGACACACCCCACCTACACCACCCCGGCCACGACGCTGTGGGACATCGGCAGCGAATACCGCTGCGTGATCTCCAACGCCTCGGGTGCCCTTCGAAGTCGCCCTGGGATCCTTATCGCTCCGGAGAAATTCTAAGGCACTTGGCATTTGCTGAGACTCATTGGCTGTTAAATCATCATCATCCAGAACACTCCCATGAAACTCATGACCCTGGCTCGACTGGCGCTGTCGCTCATCGCCCTCCATCCCACACTTTCTCAGACCGCAACAGCCATCGACTTCGAAATGCGGAACGAGGCTGAGTTCAAGAAGCTGTTTCCAGCCAACGCGACGGTGACAAAAATTGCCGATAGATTCGGCTTCACCGAAGGCCCTGTTTGGATTCCCCGCGATGGGGGCTATCTGGTCTTCAGCGACATCCCTAACAATCAATTGAAGAAATGGTCCACCAAGGACGGCGTTTCCATCTTCCGCCAACCCAGCCAGAACGCGAACGGCAACACGCTGGATCGTCAGGGCCAAATCGTCACAGCCGAGCACAGCGGGCGCCGGATTTCCCGAATGGAAAAGGACGGTTCGTTGACCACGGTCGTCGATCGCTTCGACGGAAAACGATTCAACTCCCCCAATGATGTGGTAGTGAAATCCGATGGGACCTTCTGGTTCACCGATCCGCCCTATGGCTTGCCCAAAGGCCAAGACAAGGAGCAGGACGGAAACTATGTCTATCGCTTTGATCCGGTCATGAAGAGGACCACGATCGTGGTGAAAGATTTCAACATGCCCAATGGCCTGAGCTTCTCTCCGGACGAAAAGAAGCTTTACGTCGCGGACTCCGGGAATCCGCACCACATCCGCGTCTTCAATGTCGCAAAGGATGGAACCTTAGACGGTGGCAGCGTTTTCGCCGTGATCGAAAAGGGCGGCCCGGACGGCATCCGCTGCGATCGGCAAGGCCGCGTCTGGTCCAGCTCCGGCACGGGTGCGGACATTTTCGCACCAGACGGCTCGGTGATCGCAAAGATCAATCTGCCGAAGGCGGGCGCCAACCTCTGCTTCGGCGGGAAGGACGGCAAGACGCTGTTCATCACCGCACGCGAGGGGCTTTACGCAGTGGAAACCCTAGTGAAGGGCGTAAAGTCTCGCTTTTGAGGGTTCCTCCCCTGAACGAGCGAACAACGAAGCTCTTGCGGAAGAAGGCGTAGCCCGCACAACCGATCCGAAGTCAGACCATGGCGGAGGGCACAAGTTCACCGACCGACCCACCGACCGCATCGTGCGGCGAGTCGTGTGATTCGTCGCCCAAGGATTGACGCCAGCACCCACCCGCGGAAACGTGCTCTACTCGAATGGATTCGATTGAAAAAACCACGGACGTGCTGGTCATCGGTGCGGGGATGGCCGGACTCATCGCCGCGGCCGAATTGCAGCAGGCCGGCCGCAGCGTGAGGGTACTCGACAAGGGTCGCGGTGTGGGCGGACGCCTGGCGAGCCGACGGATCGAGGGCGCAACCTTCGACCATGGTGCTCCGGGCTTCACGGCGAGCCACCCTTGGTTCATCTCCGAGGTGCTACAAGCCCGCCTGAACGGAGCCCTGGCCCCCTGGACACCGGGCTCCACCGAGGTCCACCTCGACCTGCGCGGTTGGAGCGGAACGCCCTCGATGTCGGCCGTGCCCAAGCAATTGTCTCGGGGGCTGGACTTGCAGTTGGAAACCACGGTCACCCATTTGCGTCCCCATGCGGATCGATGGCTCGCGACCACCGCCTCGGGACACTCGTTCGCCAGCAGATCGGTGGTGCTGACAGCCCCGGTGCCTCAAGCCATGGCTTTGCTCGACGCCGGCGGAATCGGGCTAGCACCCGAACTCCGGCACCGACTCGACGCCATCGAGTACGAGCGCTGCCTCACGGTGATGGCAATACTGGACGGTCCCTCGCGCATCCCGTCTCCGGGCGGCGTCCTTTTTAGCCGGGGCCCCATCGCCTCGATCACCGACAATCAAGCGAAGGGTATTTCCGCCGAACCCTCCGTGACTCTCCATGCCACGCCGGCCTTTAGCTTAGAGCATTGGGATCACGACCGACTCGAAAGCGGACGCCTTTTGCTCGCAGCGGCCGCGGACTGGATTGGCGCAGGAGTCCGAACCTTCCAAGTCCACGGTTGGCGCTACAGCCAACCCAAGATTCGTGACCTAGAACCGTGCCTGCTAGTAAACCACGCGCCTCCGCTGGCGCTGGCCGGTGATGCCTTCGGAGGCGTCGGTGTCGAAGGGGCTGCGCTTTCCGGCCGGGCCGCGGCCCTCGCCATCCTGGCCCTCGGAGCGAGTCCGCAGCGGGCTTAAATTTGTCCGCCTCAATCGTCACGACGACGGAGGAAACACCCAGAGCGAAGGCCGCCCGACATTGCAGTGAACGGCCCGACCGAGCAGCGTGAACGAGGCCCACGAGTAGTAGAGATTGTTACGGGCGAGATTGCCGGCGACGAACCCCGGGAGCGGATAGGCGAGCCGTTCCAGGCGCGTTTGAGCCGACGGAATCGGATAGAAGATGTTCTGGATAGCGGCCCGGGGGCTGCCGTCTTCGCCGGTGAATTGCGGGAAAAGGCGAATCCAGCTGCGAGGGTCGACGCCGGCATCGGCCGCGGCCCGGTCGGCAGCAAAGACTGCGCCCCGGCTCACGGTGGGCATTACGAGCAAACTTAAGAAGGTCCAGAGGGTCATCCAGCAAGCATGTCCCATCAGGGCGAGGCCCGGCGGCCTATCGGCGAAATTGAAGGCCATCGTGCCCAGGAATGTTCCCAGCAGGTTCCAAAACAGGATCAACAGGAACGCTCGGACCGGCAGACCCTGGGCGATTTGCCATCGGCGGCGGTACAGTTCAGCGGCCCTATCCGCCGCCGGCAACGCGTCCATCCACCGCGCGGGCAAGAGGCTCTTCGCGCGGCGACCCCAGCCGACGATGCTGCCGGTGAAAGAGGGGTCTTCGACCGGAGTGGCCAGAAGGGTTTCCCCACTTTCGAGGGTCACTTCTCGGATCGATGCCCCGGCGATTATCCGGTGCAAAAGGCTTCGTCCGAAGGCCAATGCCACCGTCGAAAGGACCAACCCAACACAAAAGCCTCCGGTCCACTGCAAACTCATCACCCCGACGAGGCCGACTCCTGCCAGAACCAGCGAGTGGGCGACGATGCCACGAACCCAGCGGCGCAGAAATTCCAGCGGCTGCGGGTGCCGAGTTGGAATCAGCACAAAGCCGCCCAAAAAATCGAACACCGCTTGGACCGATACGATCGCCAGCCCCATTCCGACAGCGAGCCCCAGCGGGAAACTGCTGGATCCACCGTCCGGATTGCCTGCCAACCACCCGAGGCCGGCGACCGCGCTCAGCACCCAGAATCCCACGTTGGTAATGCCCAAGCTCAGGCGACGGCGTGCCAAGGCCGATTGCTCCGAGGTCATCGGCATACCCCCTCCGCCCAGCCTTCATGGAAGGATTGCGGCTGCGCAGGCAAGAAAACCGACGGATCGGGCTTCATATCAGCGATCCGGCACGATTCACCCAACGTCCTGTTAAAGCGCTTCATCGGGTCAACTTCCCTCAGGTGGAATGAAGTGCAACCTGAGAGCCTTTCCGACATCCACCTCCCAACCAACTCACCACCTCGGGGCCTCGGTCAATGCTCACCCATGGGACCCCTCCGACTTGGGAGTCTTCGCCGAGCCTCAGGAAATCGAAACAACTCCGCGGAGGGGTAGGACCGTTTTTGTCCCAGCGGTCGGATACTGTGTGAGCATGAACTTTGGAATGCAGACGTGTTTGTTACCGACTCTGGCTCGTTCCCCACGGAGAAAGGCGAGAGTGGCTCGTCACCTCAAAAGCCGCTCCTGCTGCGCACGGCCGCTGGTAAGGCTTTGCAATTGGGATCTTGCAATTGGGATCTTGCAATTGGGATCTCGTGATCGGGTTGCTTTGTAATCCAGACGGCCGAATCCTTCGTGTTCGCTGACTGCACGCACCCATGCTCCACCTCGCTGAGACCCACCCGACCCTGCTGGACGAAATCGCCCGGCAATTGGCCTGCATCCGCGAGGTCCGGGCTCGGCACTGGTTAATCTTCCCCCGAAAAGGGCTCAGGGAAGCCACCCTCCACCGTTGGGCGCAAGCTTCCGGCATCGCGAGCCATTCTCAGGAGGTCGAACTCAAGGAACTCATCGAGCAGGCTTCCGGAGGTGGCAGCGCCCGATTTGATGTGGAACGCCTCCGCTGGACCATCGCCGCAGCCTTGCCCGATCTGCAGGACAGGCCTGAGTTCCCCCTGCCCCGCGAAGCCTCATTAAGCCCGCTCGACGCCACGGTACTGGCCTCGGCCACCCAATTGGCCCGGGTCATTCATGAAACGCTGCTCTGCCGCACCGGCGACCGGATCTGGCCCGAGGGTTCTTTCCTAGCGGCACTGGTGGCCGAGAGCACCGTGGCCGAGCTGCTCAAGACCCATCCCGGGCTTCAGACCGACACCGAATTCGCCGCCTCGGCGAGGGCTTGGATGGAATCCTGGCGATCCAAAGGCGGGCTTCCGCACCTCTGGATCCTGCTGGATGCCGGACTACCGGCCGGGCTGTTCCAACGCCTGCTGCAACTGCTGCAATGCCTGCATGTTCAGGCACCCGAACACATCCACTTGTTCGCCATGGCGCCCAGCCGGGATTACTGGGCCGACCTGCCCATCAAGTCTAAGGCCAAGGGCCGGGCCAAATCCCATCTCCCCGCACACATGGCCGACCCGGCCTCTTGCGAGCCAGCTCCGGGCGGGTTGCTCTGGGCCTTCGGTCGCGCTTCCCAAGATCTTCAACGCCAATTGGCCGACACCCTCATGGCCGTCGGCGACGGCGGTGCCGACCTCGACAGCGCTGAGCCTCCCGATTCCTTGCTGGGACGCCTCCAGACCTCCTGCCGAACGGCCGCCCACTTGCCTCCAGAAGCGCTGCGCCCGCTCGCCGCCAATGACGCCTCCCTGACCGTCCACGCCACCCACACGCTCCTTCGGGAATTAGAAGTCTGCCGGGATCGAATCCTTCAGGCCTTCCAAGAGTTAGAGGGCCTTCGGCACGAAGAAATTCTCATTCTATTAGCCAATCCGCGGGAACAAGCCCCGCTCATCGAAGCAGCGCTGGGAGGAGGATCCGAGGCGCGCCTCCCCTTCCGATTAGTGGGCGGAGGCGGGCTCGTGCTGTCCCCGTTCGCCGCGAGCCTTTTGCAAGTGCTGGAGTGCCTGCAGGGCCGACTCACACTCAACGAAGTCCAAGAACTCCTCGAGAATCCGCTCATCGCCGATCGCTTCGACCTGAACGAAGCCGAGGGCGATGGCCCGACCTTGGTGGAATGGCTTCAGGACGCCCAGTTTCGTTGGGGACTCACCCCGGAGCATCGGCGGCTCTACCATGAGGTGCCGGAGCCTCGATGGAACCTCTTCTGGGCTCTGCGGCGCTTGGGCCTGGGTGGGTTGGTTGCCGAGGGTCGGAGGGATACCGTGCTGGCCGCCTCCGGAGACACTTCGGCCACCGTGCCCCTCGAACGCACCAACGGGCTGGGACTGGCCTTGCTGGCTCGCTTGGCCCGCTTCGCCACACAAATCTCCGAGGCCCGAAACCTTTGGTGCTCGGCGGGGCCTCGCTCCATTACAGACTGGAATCAGGCTCTGGGCACGATCGTCCGCGAATGCCTTTCCACCCGCATCGGCAACGCGGCCGCTCATGCCGCGGCGCTTCACAGGGACATCCTCGAACCGCTCAGCAGGGCCGCCCACCCAACCCTCCCCCTCGAGGCCTCGGCCTACTTGCGACTGCTGGCCGAAAAGCTCCCGGCCTTGAGTGACTCGGGCAGTCGGGGCAGCGGCGGCATCACCGTCGCAGACCTGCGCCATTATGCTGGAGTGCCCGCCCGGGTCGTGGTGGTGGCGGGCTTGGATGACGGGGTGTTCCCAAGATCCGAAGATCGACCGGCCTGGCACCCCTTGGCGCTGAAGCCGGCAACGGGCGATCCTTCTGCCCGAGACTCGGACCGCCACTGCCTGCTCTTGGCGATCTTGGCCTGTCAGGAGCGGCTCATCCTCACCTACCGCGGCCACTCCGATGAGGACGGCAAGGAGCGTCCTCCCTCCACGGCATTATCCGACCTGTTGGAAGCGGCAAACCAAACCACGCCGACGAGTCTGAGCGCCCCTACCTCAACGGTCCCTTCGGCCCGAGATGCGCTCACCTTCCACCATCCGCTCAACGGGTTCAGCGGCCAGGCCTTCCGGTCTGACCCACCGCCCAGCGCCCGAGGCCAGCGCGCGAGCGATCATGCGGCGGCCGTGGCCCTGAGAGACCGCCTCGGCTTTCCACCCTATCCGGGGCCTTGGTCGGAGCCGGCTCTTCCGGCCGAGACTGGATGGAACCCCTTGCTGGCCGACGTGCGAACCGTGCTCGATCAACCGCAGCGCCTGTACGCCTCGCGCCTCGGGCTGCAATTGCCGGAGGAGGTCGAAGCAGCCCGCGGCGAAGACCTCATCGATCCCGACGGCCTAGAACGCTGGGAGTTGCGGGACCGCCTCTTAACCGCCCGCCTGGAAGGGCTCGACACAAACACCTTGGTCTCGGTGCTGACGGTTTCTGGCAGCCTCCCGCGGGGTAAAATTGGAGAAGCCCTGCTCACCAAAACGTTGTCTGAATTGCCCGAAGTACCCGTGTTTTCTCCGGGTGATCGACTCACCGATACCCTGAGATTTCGGCTGACCGAACCGGCTCCCACTACGAATAGAGACCCGGGTCTGGATTCGGATTCGTCTCAGAATTCCTGGAGGCTGGAGGGGCCTCCGCGGGCACGCTGGTACCATCGATCGGGCGAGGCAATTGTTTGGCAATTCTTCGCCTCTAAGTCGAACGATGCAGGCGATCACCGCAGGCAACTGCTCTTCGCCTTCGATGCACTGGCCTTGGCGGCCTCGATGCCCGAATCGAATCCCAATCCCCTCACCGAGGCGCGTTGTGTGGGCCTCGACTCCACATGGACGATGCCGATGCCTTCTCCCGAGCAGGCGCGAATTCAATTGCTCCGACTGGTCCGCCTGGCCCGTTTGGCCCGCCGCTGGCCATTGCCATTCTGGCCGAAGACGACCGGAGTCGCGTTGAAAAAAGGTAAGACGTCCACGGTCTCCGCCAGCGACAACGCCCCCAGTTTTCCGGCGAGCCACGATTCGGTAAAAGTGTTGGAAGCAGCATTCTCACAATGGGCTTCCGAGAACGAAGACAACTCGGGAGGCGCCGACTGCTCACTCCCATCCACCCGCGCGCTCTTCCGGGGCTGCGAAAACCCCTACGAGTGGGCCCCGGAGGGCCTGCCCGAATGGCTGCCACATCCGGGAACACCCTTGGCCTGGCGTCTGATAGCTGAGACCGAATCGTGGCGGGCGACGCTGAACCTGACCTCCGCATGAGCGAATCCTCCCAATTCGATCCCCTGACGCAGGCCTTGTCCGGAGCCACGTCCATTGAGGCCAGTGCCGGCACCGGAAAAACTTATTCTATCACCCTGCTCTGGCTGCGGTTGCTCATCGAACGGAGCCTCCGTGTGGACCAGATCCTCGTGAGCACCTTCACTCAGGCGGCCACGGCCGAACTGCGCGAACGCTTGCTCACTTCGCTGCGGCGTGCGCTGTCGGCGGCCCAGGCGATTTCCGACGGACGCCCCGTCGACAACCACGATGAGGCCAGGATCCTGACTCGGTGGTTGGCGGCAGACCCCAACGCGTGTGCGGCGTTGACTGAACACCTGATCCAGTCGCTGAGCACGTTCGACCTAGCCCCCATTCAAACGCTCCATGGGTTCTGCCAGTCTCTCATCAGTCGGCATTCCCTCGAGTTGGCCTGCGATCCAGACCTAAAGCTTCAGGAGAATTGCGACACGCTGCTCGAGCAAATCACCGGAGACTTCCTCATGGAGGAATCCGACACCCAGGCCCCCGATGCGGCCTCCCTCCGCCGGATGGCTCGAACACTTCAGGCGCGGCCCGCCGCGGACGTGCGGGGCGTGTCGCTAAGTCGCGAGCAATTGTGCGATGCCAAGGGCACGTTGGTGTCCCAAATCGCACGCGAGGCACCGGCCGCGATCGCTGGCCTGAAGCTCGCGGTCAGCCGCAACGCCGTGGACAAGTTGGTGACGAACCTGGTCGAAACCGCCCAGTGGAAGGCGCTCAGCGATTCGCAGGCCAAGAATCTGCCCCCGTTGTTCTTAGATCTTTGGGCCCGATATGCGCGGCTAGAGTTCTCGGAAAAACAGCTCCCGGCCTCCCGCCTGGCCGAGCGCATTCGAATCGAACTCCCGCGGCGCAAGACCCAGGCAGGTGTTCGAACCTTCGACGACATTTTACTGACGGTGCGCAATGCGCTGGTCACGCAAGGCTCTGAGGGGCCTCTGGCCCGGGCGGTCCGAAGTCGACTGAAAGCGGCCATTCTCGATGAATGCCAAGACAGCGATACCCTGCAAATCCAGGTCTTTCAGTCGCTCTTCGCCCACGCCGACACCGAGTCGTTCCTCATCATCGGAGACCCCAAGCAAAGCATTTACCGCTTCCGGGGCGCCGATTTGGCCAGCTACCGCTCGCTGGCTCAGACGGTGCATCCGGCGCCGCGGATGACCGTGAACCATCGGTCCGATCCATCGCTGGTTGCGGCCATCAATCACCTCTACGGTTCGAGTTTCCGCTTCCCAGATTCGCTAATGGGCGATGCCCCCTTCGAGTACGTGCCGGTAACCGCCCAGGCCACCGAAGACCGGATCTGGGATCCGGCACCACGAAAGGCCGTGGTCATCCAGTGGAGCCCAGAATCCGACCGGTACCGTGCCTTGCCCCGACTGGCCCGACTCACCGCCCAAGAGATCGTGCGGCTGCTCCAAAATCCCGTGGAGATTGCCGACCGGCACACCCACCTGCGTCGCCGCCTGCTGCCGGGAGACATCGGAGTGCTAGCCGCCAACCACCGGGAACTCCGCCTAGTTCGCCGAGCGCTGCAGGCTGGCGGTATCGCCTGCCAATCCTCTGGCAAGGGCCTAGGCAGCGTGTTCGAAAGCGACGAAGCACTCGACGTTCTCGCATGGTTAGAACTGCTCGGCGCACTGCACCACCACGGCGAATTGCTCGGGCGGCTTTCGGCCTTCCTCGTGAGCCCGCTGGGCGCGGAGTCGGCCGCTCACGTCTTGGAGATCCAAACCCATCCCACCCTGCAGGCCGAGGCGTTGCAACGGTTCCTCCACGCACAACAAGAACTCGGACGGGTCGGACCCTTGGCGCCATTGCTTCGGTGGATCACAAGCAGCGAAGTTTCGACCCGAAACCTGGGTTGCGCAGAGGGCGAACGGCGCATCACCAACTGGCGACAGGTGGGAGTGCTGCTGCAGGGGCGATTCGAGCAAGGACTCCGGAGCGCCGAATCGCTGGCGGCCTGGCTGGCTCGCCAAGTTTCCGATGCCCCGGAATCCCTCGGGGATACCGCCGGTGAAAGCACCCTGATGCGCCTAGAGACCGATGCCTCGGCCGTGCAACTCAACACTATTCATGGTGCCAAAGGGCTGGAGTACCCGGTGGTATTCTGCCCGTTCCTGGTGATCGTCCGAGGACGGAGTCATCTCACCGCATCCAACACGGCCGTGGCACGGTTGAGCGACTCATGGGTGGTCGATGTCGGCTCCGAAGACTTCGAGTCCACTCAGGAAGCTGCCCAAGCACAAGAGGCCGAAGAGGACGACCGTCGCCTCTACGTGGCACTGACCCGAGCTCGACACCGGCTCTACCTAGGAATGGCACCCATCGCGGCTTCGAAAAGAGGACCGAAGAACACCTCGGCGTTCGAATCGCCGCTGGCCCTTTTACCCGGATTGGCAGCGCCGTCGATGGATCAGTGGCCTACCTTCTGGAGTGCACTGGATTCGCACGGAATCGGCTTCTTGGCGGACTCTCCAACGACAACGGCCGTGATGGCCTGCGAGTCGGTGCCGCCGACCGGAGCGCCTGCGGGCACGCCGCCGGTTTCTGATGAACTCCTCAGCCCTCCGGCCCCGAGGCCTTATCTCTTCGCTCCGTTCGCTGTGCGTAGCTTCACCTCACTTTCTCGATCCGATCTTGACCACGACCTGAGCGCCGCAGACCGAGATCTAGCAACCGTAGATGCAACCTCATCCGGTGCGACCGAATCCGCAGAGACCACCGATGTTTTAGCAACTCTGGGGACGGCCGGCAGCCTCTTGGGCGACCAACTGCACCGCGCCCTCGAAGACTACCTGGGCAACGGCCGCTCCCTAGATCAGGCCGTCGCCGGCTACGACCAACCCGAAAATTGGCAGCAGGCCCTCACCGGCATCCTCGAAGCCGATCTGGAACTAGCCCCGGGCGTGCGTTTTCGCCTCGGAGACCTTCGCGGCGATTGCATCACGGAGATGCAGTTTCACCTATCCGTGGGCTGTGTCTCGCCGGCAGCCCTGTCGGCGGTGCTCGTCCAAGATCCAGGCATCCAAGCAATTCTCGGAGGGGCTGAATGGGCCGAGAGCCTGGCGGGATGGTCGTTCACGGAGTTCACCGGATTCCTGCAGGGTTTCATCGACCTGATCTTTGAACGGGGTGGACGCTGGTATGTCGCCGACTACAAGAGCAACCGTCTCCAACGCTACCACCCGGCGGCCCTGAACCGGGTGATGCTCGACGCACACTACTTACTGCAGGCGCGTCTCTACGTATTAGCCCTGCACCGCCACCTGCGATCCACTCTGGCCGACTACGACCCCGACCGGCACCTCGGCGGAGTCGCCTACCTCTTTGTCCGCGGTTTTCCCGGGCAGGGTGTGTGGCTGGATCAACCGCAGCGCGAGGCGCTGGACCGCCTCGATTCCCTGTTCCACAGACCTGATCTCTGCTCATGAATTCTGGTCCATCCCACCGACTCTCCAGTACCCCCGCGATCGTCCCCGACGGGTTCGAAGAACTGGCCCAAGCCATCTGGCCAACCGTGGCTAAAGACTCTCCACTGGCTGAGCATCAGCCGCGGCTCCGCAGCCTCTTGGCCGAGCTGATGAGGCGGGCCAGCACTGGCATCGGTTCGTTGCCATTGACCGAGGCGGGGCTCAGTGCCGACGAGCGGATCGCGCTTGAACGGTGGACCGACTGCATCGCCATCGAGAGATCGGCCCTGGTGCTGCCACGCTACGCACAGCAACTGCGAGAGATCCGCTCGTTCGTAGAAGCACGACTGCGTTCTCAAGGTCCGCGATTGCCCGATGCCGAGGTGGCCCGCCATCTCGAGCAAATCCTACCACCGCAACGAATCAGCGGAACGGGCACCGGCTCGATCCAGACCCACTTCGACAACGCCCAGCAACGCCTGGCCATCGCTGCCCTCGTGGATGCGCCGGTGGGTGTCCTCACCGGAGGGCCTGGCACGGGCAAAACGACAACGGCCGCCGCGCTCTTGGCCGTCCGACACCGCATTGATGCGGCCCTGACTCCCGACCAAATTCTCGTTGCCGCACCGACCGGCCGAGCGGCCAGCCGCATTGGAGAGGCGGTCGCACAATCTGCCGCCCGACTGACGGGGCTCGACGAGGGCGACCGCGCCTTCCTCAAGGGGATTACCACGGTCACACTCCACCGAGCTTTGGAATGGGGACCGGAGCCTCCGGAACGTGGCGGCCCCTACCGGCGGAACGCGCTCCGACCGCTCCAAGTCCGTGTGATGCTGGTTGATGAAGCCAGCATGGTTGATTTGTCGTTGATGCATGCGCTGATCCGCGCCTTGCCGCCGGAGGCATCGCTGCTGCTGCTGGGCGACAGCGACCAACTGGAGAGCGTCGACGTGGGTGGTATCCTCTCTGAATTCGTCCAAAGAGCGGGCCAGAACCGCCTCCTTCCGGAGGCTCTGCAAACTCGCTTGGCCGCCCGGCTCGGGATTTCGAACGAACAAGTCCAAGCCGAGTACGATCAAGGGTTGCCCCACCTTCCCTCGGAAAGCCCCGGGGAGGCGCTGCCCGGACTGGTGGTGGGACTCCGACACAGTTGGCGCGCGATGAACGCGCCCTGGGTTCTTGATCTCGCCGAGTGCGTTCGGCCCGGCGGCAGTCAGTCGCGGAGCTCTGTCGAGGAGTGCTTCGATCGGCATGCCTCGGCTGCCGAACCTGTTCTCACTTGGCATCGTGAGTCACCGGACCGATCCCGTCGGATCTTTTGCCAAGAGCGCTGGAAATCTTGGGGAGAGCTGGCCCGCAGCTGGACCGAGCTCTGCCAGGACTCAGGTCCTGAGGCTCAGTCCCAAGGACAAGCTCGGAACGAGGCCTTGCGACATCTGGGTCGATTTCAACTCCTCTGCAGCACCAATCATCAGGTGGACCGCGCCAACCAGGCCGGCACTGCGCTGCTTTGGGGCAAGGGGGCCCGACCTCTCAGCGAACTGCCCCATGGTTGTCCGGTACTGGTTCTGGCCAACCTGCGTTCGCTCGGCCTGAGCAATGGCGATATCGGCATCGCCCTCGGACCCATCTCCGGTGGTCCGGCCACACTGGTTCTTTTTCCGGGGGCTGATGGAATCCCGAGGCTGATTCCGCGGGTCCGACTGCCGGCGCATCAACCGGCCTTCGGACTCACTATCCACAAAAGTCAGGGAAGCGAATGGGATGCGGTCGCCCTCGAACTGCCGTCCAACGCCGAGTCCCGGCTCCTCAGCCGCAACCTTCTTTACACGGGCATCACCCGATCTCGCCGAGTCCTCGACCTCTTCGGTACGCCGGAATCCCTCGACCTGGTGCTCAGGGGCTCACCGTAAAAGGACTCGTTCACCTCTTGGCAGTTCGCCTCGCTGAAAACAGGTTACTCAGACTCGACGGGGTCCCCATCTGAAGGCGGGTTGCGATCCATTTCAGCGTCATGGTGGTCTCCGCACGCAGCGTTAAGGCTATCTTGAGTTTCGCTGGGTCTCCCTTTCGGCGCTCCGCCAAGTCCGTCTCCTTCCAACCGAGCTTCGCCAATGCTTCGCGCGCCAAACGCTCTGCCTTCTCAGTGGCCGGCTCCTGCAACTCCACGCCGGATTTCAAAGCTGCTCCGCCCGACTCCAATTGCGCCAGTAATTCTCGGCGAAACGAGTCATCACCCCAGCACCACCCTCGCCGAATTCCGGCGTAATCTTCTGGGTTTTCCTCGCGTCGCCGCTCTTCCATCAATCGCTCGAACTGTTTTCGACCCGCCGAGCTTTCCTTGGGGATCCCCATTACCCCCAAGACCCGCTCCACCTGCAGCCATGCCGGCCGACGCCGATTCTGATCCAAGTAGGCCGGGTAACTGCTCCACCGGTACGACTGCAACGCCTCCGAGGGTCGCAGCAACTGGGCGCGCACAGGGTTGAGGTGGACATACTCGCAGACCGTCCGCAGGTAATCCGGCTGACTTGGATCGATCAAGAGAGCCTTGTAGCGCCCGCTAAAAAGGTGACCCGACACACCGTGACGCCGGTTGAATCTCAAGGTGTAAGTGCCCAGGAACCACTTCATCCCCGCCACCAAATTGCCCCGGGGAGTCTCCAGCACCAGGTGGAAGTGATTGCCCATGAGGCAATAGGCGTGAACGAGCCAATCGGCCTTGACGCAGGTCTCGTCGAGTGTAGTCAGGAACAACTGGTGATCGACATCATCGCGGAAGATGGCTTCACGTCGATCTCCTCGATTCATGACGTGGTAGATCGCTCCGGGGTACTCAATGCGCAGCTTGCGGGCCATGGGTATTGTTTTGGCCGAACCGGAGGATCTTGTAAATATGCAAGACAGGCCCTTTTTGTGTAAAAAGCTAGGACTGATAAATTTGGGAGGACGCACCCTGGCTGCAGCGGGATCGGTCCGCAGCGAGCATTGGAAGCGAACACCCAATCCCCCCCGCGCACAGCGCGAAAGCTCCACCTTCCCTTGAGCTTACCTGCGAGCGCAGGACCGTTCCTGCGGAGCTCCTCGAGGCACTCATCCCCAGCGACAGCCCCGTCACCCCACCACCCAAAAATATGTGAGACAGGCCCCTTTTGTGTAAATAGGTGGGACCGACCCCGGCAGGGGGGATTTCAATGTTTGCGTGGCCTATGGGGGGAAGGCGTGGTCTTCTTTATAGCCAGAACACATGAGCGACTCGCGTTACGCCAAACTGGCCAAGCTTCTCATCGAATACTCCTGCGAACTAAAGGCGGGAGAGAACATCTTGCTCGACCTAGTCGATACTCCGGATGCGATGGCCGTGGAACTCATCCGCGCCACTCGGGCCGTCGGTGCCACTCCGATTGTGGAGATGCGCCATTCGCGGATCCTCCGCGAGGTTCAGATCGGAACCGATGAGCGTCATGCCAAACTGGTGCGGGATCTCGAGCTGAACCGCATCCGCAAGATGCAGGCTTACATCGCCATCCGCGGCGCGAACAACGCCAGCGAGAACAGCGATGTGCCGTCCGAGAAGACCCGGCTCTATTCTAAGACTCTCCGCCCTGCTCTCGATCATCGCATCAACAAGACCCGCTGGTGCGTCCTGCGCTGGCCGACGCCGAGCATGGCTCAGTCGGCCAACATGAGCACTGAGGCCTTCGAGAAGTTCTACTTCGATGTGTGCACCATGGACTACGCCAAGATGGCGCGAGCTGTGAAGCCTCTGGAGAAGCGCATGATCAAGGCCGACAAGGTACGACTGGTGGCTCCGGGCACCGACCTCTCCTTCTCCATCAAGAACATCGGAGCCAAGCCCTGCGAGGGCCTGCGCAACATTCCCGATGGCGAGTGCTTCAGCTGCCCCACACTCAAGTCATCCAACGGCGTGATCACCTTCAATACGCCGACCCTGTACGCCGGTACCAAGTTTGAGGGCATCCGTCTGGAACTGAAGGAGGGCCGTATCATCAAGGCCACCTGCCAGGGCGGCACCGAGCGCAAGCTCAATGAGATCCTCGATATGGACGCCGGAGCCCGGTCCATCGGCGAGTTCAGCCTCGGGTTCAATCCGTTCATTCTGAACCCGATGTGCGACATCTTGTTCGATGAGAAGATCGCTGGTTCCCTGCATTTTACTCCGGGCCAGGCCTACGAAGATCCGGGCAATGGCAACAAGTCCGCCGTCCATTGGGACATGGTGCAAATCCAGCGGCCAGAGTGGGGCGGCGGAGAGGTTTGGTTCGATTCCGAAATCATCCGGCGAGATGGTCTGTTTGTGCCGAAGGACCTCCACGGGCTCAATCCGGAAAACCTCCGCTGAGGGGTTCTAAAGCCCGTCCGGTCCGGAACACACCCCCCATGTCTGCGTCCTTACCTCGCTGGCTGCGAGTCTCCTGCATTCTGGCTCTGACATGGATGTCCGGCCTCGTCCAGGCTCGGGACTGGGAACCTGGATTTCGCGACTTGGCCGACTGGGGACGCGGCCTGCATTTGCGGCCCATCGCTTTGGGTGAAGAACTTCTGCTTACCAACCGCTGGACGCGCATGCGGTTCCGGAAGGACTCCGATCGGATGAGCTTCAACGAGGTGGAGTTTCGCCTTTCGGACCGCATCTCAGTCGAAGGCGGCCATTTCCGGGTCTCCCAGCGCGATATCGATTCGCTCATGGCGCCGCTATTAACCCCGCCCAAGCGCACTTCACGCCCCATTAAACGGATCGCCATCAATGCCGGGCACGGTGGTCGAGATCCCGGCAACATGGAGGGTCGTCGGATGGAGAAAAACTACACGCTAGATCTGGCCATCGACGTGGCCCGACACCTCAAGGCAGCGGGTTTTCAGGTGGTATTCATCCGTAGCTCGGACCGGTTCATCGCCCTTCCGGATCGGGCGACGGAGGCCAACCGCGCAAACGCCGACCTGTACGTCAGCCTGCATTTCAATGGGTTCGATGGGCCCGGAAACGACGCGGTGCAAGGCCTCGAAACCTATTGCCTGACCCCTGCTGGAGCCCCTTCGAGCAATGATTCCCAACGGCACGGTCGGATGGCCGGTTTCGACGCCAACCGCTTCGACCGCGAGAACGTCACCCTCGCCCACCTGGTCCATCGAGCCATCCTCGATCAGACCCCCTTGGCCGATCGGGGGGTCCGCCGGGCCCGCTTCAAAGAATTGACGTTGCTGCGAATGCCCGGGCTCCTCATCGAGGGCGGCTACATGACCCACCCTGGAGACACCCGGCTGATGGACTCCAAAAAGTCTCGAGACCAACTCGCCGCCGCCATTGCTGACGGCATCCTCCGCCACAAGAAGCTCGTCGAACGCGGCACCCCGGAGTGAGTCCCGGCGACAAACCCCTTCGCCAAAACCGCCAGCGGTGATTGGCCCCAGGAAGCACAAGCGAGGCGAATTGTCAGTGACGGTGTGAAAACCAATGAAACTTGCCGGTTTGAAAACCACTGAGCCCAGAAACTCAACGGATCATAGATCCGGCCTCAGCCTGTCGGTTACCCGAGGGAATTCTGATCAACTCTGGTGGGCCCCGGACGCATTCAGCCTCATCTGGAAGAAGTAAGAAACGCTGGCGCTCATCCTAGAAGAAAACCGATCCGAGGATCCTGCAAAACCTCGGATTTCAAACCGGCAACCTTCTGTGGATTCCGGAACGTTGCTGAGAGCGAATTCAACCCGGGGGCCAACGCCACTCCTGTGCGCATCTGCTCCAACCAGCCTCCGTGCTGCAGAAATGAGCGGGTAGGCAGCCGGACAAGGAACCCTTCGTAGGGCCAATCCCAGAGCGACCCACTCGAGCACTTCTGACGACGCAGCCGGTCTGCGGGGAGCGCAAGGCCACGCCCCCTGCTCACTTTCGCTGGCCGGTGACTAATTCCTCCACCAGAGGCTTGGCGGCGTAGACACTGCGAAGCGCCTCCAAGATACCCGCGCTGTGGACCGAAAGGGCTCGGGCTTGGGTTTCTTCGTAGGCAAACCCCAGCACCAACGACTCGATGTTGCCATCGAAGATAATGCCGACAAATTCGCCATTCCGGTTCACCACTGGGCTGCCCGAGTTCCCACCGATGATGTCATGGGTGGAGACGAAGTTGAACGGAGCATCCGCATGGAGGGTGCGACGTTTCTTCTGCCAGCGTTCAGGCAAATCAAACGGAGGGCGATTCTCCATCTCGGCGGAACGCTCGAAGATTCCGCCCAGCGACGTCGTTGCCGGGATGGCCTTACCCAGCGAAGTATACCCCTTCACTACCCCGTAGGAGAGACGCAGGGTGAACGTGGCGTCCGGATACTGCCCCTTGCCTTCCAGAGCAAAGCGGGCTGAGGCAATCGCCGCATGGGCCTGCTTCTTAATCTCGGCCTGGGCCTCCATTAACTGCCGCACTTCGCGTGCCTCGGCATCCACCAACTTGGCCACCAAAATGAGGGGGTCCTCGGAAGCATCGATCGCCAACGTACCGCCCTTGTAGAGCCGACGACGCTCATCGACCGAGCGCAGGCGACTGCCATTGATGAGTTCTGCAGCACGGGCCCGCGGCGACTTGCCGGCCATCACCTTTTTGACGATAGGATACTCCGCTCCGAGTTGCTCGTTCAGGTAGGTCAACGAATCGGCCAAGCTAATGATCTCGAGGTCATTGTGGATGGGCTTGTCGGAGAAAAGACTCATCTCCAACGAAGCGCGTCCTGCCTCGGCAAACTCGCGGAGACGTTCCCCGTCGGCCTTGGGATATTCTCCGGCCGCCCGAACTAGGATGTGGGCAATATCGAAGAGCTCCGACTGGAAGGCCTGTCCCGCTTCCAACAAGCGGTGGATCCGCTCGTAGCGGGCGATCGACGACTGAGCCTGCTGGATCTGGTCATAGGCCGTCGCGGCGGAGGCAAAGGCCGGATTGGCGGCGAACTTCGTGCGCAAGGCCATCTCTTGCTGGCGCTTGGACTGCATCAAGGCCGGATCGTAAAGGCCGGCATGACCTCCATCCCGGGCCTTGCGACTGTTCTGAATGCCAAAGAGTTCATCCTTCGCACGCCGGGCATTCTCGGCACTGCGCTCGCTCCAAGACCTCAAGAGCACCTCACGGCGCTTGAGATAAGCCAACGTGATCGGGTACTGACGGTCGCGGAGGTACTCCAACTCGGCGACGGTGAGCATGCGCTCCGTGCGGCCCGGATGCCCCGAGACGAAGGTCAATTCGCCCTCAGCGGCCCCCGCCTTAGACCACTTCAGGTAGTGCGGCACCTTCACGGGTTTGCCGTCCTCGTAAGCTCGAAATAAACAGATATCGAGGTCGAAGCGCGGATACTCGAAGTTGTCTGGGTCTCCGCCAAAGAAGGCTACCTGCTGCTCCGGTGCAAAGACCAACCGGACATCGGTGTATTTCTTGAACCGGTACAAATGATAGGCGCCTCCCTGGTAAAGCGTCACCACATCCGACCGAAGGCCCGTGGCGTCGAGGGATTCCTTCTCGATGGCCGCCATGACACGGCGCCGGGCCTTCACCGCATCGTCGGGCGATAAACCGGCGGTGACCGCGGCATTCACGCGCTCGGTCACATTCGCGATGAATTGCAGCACATTCAACTCGAGGTCCACGCAGGCAATCTCCTCTGCCTGGGATCGGGCGTAGAATCCATCGCGCAAGTAGTTCTTCTGGGCGCTGGAAACCTTCTGAAGGGCGTCAGCCCCAACGTGGTGGTTCGAGAGGACTAATCCATCTTCGCTGACAAACGATCCGGAACCCCCAGAGTTGAACCGAACCGAAGACTTCTGGAGGTGCTCCAGCCAAGCGTCGGTCATCTCAAAGCCATACTTGGCACGCACCTGTTCCCGGGGAGGATCATTGTAAAGCCACATTCCCTCGTCAGAACGAAGGGCCCCGGTTCCGCAGAACACCGCCAGCGAGGCGACCATAAACGTCTTGCGCGACATGCCCTCCCAAGAGCCTCCGAGAGCGTCCGCCCGTCAAGGGACGAATTGCATGAGTGACGGACTATCCGTGGTCGAGAACGCTCCAGAACACTCACCATTCCGCTTCTTATTGAAGATACCCGCAGGTTCGTCCCTCTGCCTCCCCGGCGGTGATGGGTCCCCTGTGATGCCTCCGTGACCCGATCGTCACCCGTATTGACAGAGGGCCAAGTTCTGGCGTAACACGCCCCTGCAGCCGAAGCCTGGTCGGTGTCCAATCGAACAGGCGCGGGGGACCCAAGGCCGAAATCCATCCATGATTTCAGCACGGGGCGTAGGGTGGGGAAACCGACCCGGGGCACTTCCAAGCCCTAGCCCGTCAGCTAACCTCGCAGGCATATGGAAGGGTATCCGGTCGTGTGCAGTTCGGCGGAGTCGGGCTTGCGACAACGGTGACCCTCGGTCGCTGGTCTGTTGCAGACATCATGAACTCATTCCTCCCGATACTTCGCATCCTTCTGGTTGTTCCAGAGTGGATCCTCTTGGCCAATTCACTGCCACTCTCCCACCAGAATCCCTTGCTATGAGCAAACACGCACCCGCGACTGGAAAACGCTTGGTCGGCCTTTCAATGGCCGCGCTAGGCATCGTCTATGGAGACATCGGTACCAGCCCGATTTACGCCTTCAAAGAATGCTTCGCACCGGGTCATGGAGCGCCAGTGAGCGCTAGCAATGTCCTCGGGGTGGTATCGCTCATCCTCTGGTCCCTGCTGCTGATCGTGACCGTGAAATACCTGGTCTACGTGCTCCGAGCCGACAACAAGGGCGAAGGCGGAATCCTCGCTTTGTTGTCTTTGGCCTTTCCGGAAGCCAAAACAGGTCACCGGAGCCGCTTGGCCAAGAGCTTCGCCGCCATCGGCATCGGCGGGGCCTGCCTGCTCTATGGCGACGGCATCATTACGCCCGCCATCTCGGTGTTGGGAGCCGTAGAAGGCTTGAAGATGGCCGGAGCCGGGTTAGATCGATTCATCCTTCCTATCTCGGTGATCATCATTCTCGTCCTGTTCGCAGCCCAGCGGTTTGGTACGGCGAAGGTCGGACGAATCTTTGGCCCGATCACGCTGGTTTGGTTCGTGACCATCGCCATCCTTGGAATCCGGGGCATCCTGATGCAGCCGGAGATCCTGAAAGCCTTCAATCCCCTCCATGGCCTGTCCTTCTTGGCCGGTCACGGGAAGATCGGTCTGGTGGTCCTCGGTTCCGTCGTGCTGGCGGTCACTGGCGGTGAAGCGCTCTACGCAGACATGGGGCATTTCGGGCCGCGCCCGATCCGCCTTGCCTGGTTTGTGGCGGTATTTCCGGCTCTAGTCCTCAATTACCTCGGCCAAGGCGCTCTTCTGTTAGCGCAGCCCGAAATCGCTGCAACATCCACTTTCAATCCCTTCTATCAACTCTGCCCCCAGTGGGCACTCTACCCTCTGGTCATTCTGGCCACGGCCGCGGCGATCATCGCCTCCCAAGCGCTCATCTCCGGGGCTTACTCCCTGACGATGCACGCCATTCAATTGGGCTACATGCCGCGACTCGTCATCGAACACACCTCTGAACATGAGCGCGGCCAGATTTACATGCCTCAGGTCAATTTCGCTCTGATGGTTGCCTGCCTCGGACTCATCTTCGGCTTCAAGACCTCGGAAAACTTGGCCAGTGCCTACGGAGTCGCGGTGACCTTCACCATGGTCACCACCACCCTTCTCTTCTTCTTCGCCTCTCAGCGGGTGTTCGGTTGGTCCCGACTCCATGCCTCGCTGGTGGCCGGTGGCATGCTTATGGTGGAGGGCCCCCTGGCCATCGCCAACTTGCTAAAGATTCCCCACGGCGGTTGGTTCCCACTGCTCATCGCCGGAGCGATGTTCCTCATCATGTCCACTTGGAAAACCGGCCGACGCCTCGTCTGGGAACGCCTCCGGATCAGCGCCATGCCGGCCGTCAAGTTCGTCGCGGACATGGCCAAAAAGGATACGCTACGGGTGGCCGGAACCGCCGTGTACATGGCCAGCAGCCCGCATACGACTCCGATGGCCCTGCTGCACAACCTCAAGCACAACAAGGTGCTCCACAAGCGGGTCGTCTTCTTCACCATCTGCGTGGACGAAGACCCTGTGGTGGACAAGGCCCACCGGCTGGAGGTAGAGCGGATGGAGGCCGGCTTCTGGCGGGTCCAGGCCCACTACGGGTTCATGGAGACCCCCAACATCCAGGCCATCCTTCGGCAGTGTGCGGAACACGATCTCGAGTTCCACGAGATGGACACGACCTTCTTCCTCAGTCGCGAAACGGTGATCCCGAAGGCCGACAATGGCGGCATGAACATCTGGCAGGAGCACATGTTCGCCATCATGGTCCGCAACGCCCTCAGCGCCACAGCCTATTTCCGCTTGCCTGCCAACCGGGTCGTTGAATTGGGCATGCAAGTGGAGATCTGATCGGGTTCTCTCTGGTTTTCTTGGCTCGAGCAACCTCTGCCCGAGGCCCAAGGGGCAACATCGGCTGTCCCCGGACCAGAATCAGGAACTGGGCCCCGCCGATGGCCGCTCGAACGCGCTGAAGATTGGCCTCCAAACTGGAGGCCTCGTTTCAGTTCAGCAGGACGATGGACAGGCTCCCGGAAGAGGGCACCAATCTGCCGCCTTTTGGCCCATCAGAACTTGCTCAAGCGCTCGAGCTCCTTGACCCGCTCCAAGATCTTGGCCTTGGTCGTGCGGGTGGTGACATTCAGACCAAAACCCTCGCAACAGAAGGACGCCACGACACTGCCGTGCAAAATGGCGCGTCGGAGATTGGACTCAACCGTTCCTTTTTTCTGGGCCGCCAAATAACCGATCAAACCGCCCACGAACGAGTCCCCTGCACCGGTCGGGTCAACCACCTTGCGGAGCGGATAGGCTGGCGCGATGAAGAGCCCCTTCGGACCCGAGAGAATAGAACCGTGCTCGCCTTTCTTAATGATGACGTACTTCGGGCCCATCCGGTGAATCTTGGTCAGAGCACTAACCACGTTGTCGTCGGAGACCAATTGACGGGCCTCGCTGTCATTGAGCACCAGACAGTCGATGCGCTTCAACAGGGTTAGGACTTCGGGCAATGCGATGTTCAACCACAGGTCCATCGTATCGGCGATGACGAACTTGGCCTTGGAGATCTGATCCAGCACCCGGTGCTGCACCCCCGGAGAAATATTGGCCAAGAGGACGAACGGTGTGGACTCGTAGGCCGCCGGAAGCGCCGGTTGCCAGTGCTCGATGACACCGAGCACGGTCTCCACCGTCCGCCGGTTGTTCATGTTGACCTCGTATTCGCCCGACCAATGGAAGGTCTTCCCGTCTTTCACCCGCTCCAATCCCTGAAGACAAATACCGTGCTTCTTGAAGAGCGTGAGGTATTTAGTCGGAAAGTCGCCCCCCACGACACCCATCAACCGAGTCGGAGCGAAGAAGCTCGAAGCCACGGCCGCATGGCTGGCGGAGCCGCCCAGCAGGCGAGAGTTTTCTGATTTTGGAGTCTTAATGGAATCCAGCGCGGTGGTACCGATGACGAGAACGCTCATAAGTGTGATGCGACCTTATCGTCAGCCCCGGGCAACGATCAAGGACACGGCTTGTGGAAGATGAGGAGTGATGCTGCGGCCCGCGATTTTGAACCACCGCTAGCGGAGGTAATCCATCAAGGACATCGACAGGATCTTGCCGCCGGTCTGGAGGGCGGCCTGATAAGAAACCTGAGTCTCGTTCAGTCGAACCAATGCCTTGGCCAAGTCGACGTCGGTCTCGCCAGAAATTTGGCCTTCGAGAGAGAGCAACCGATCGCTCACTGTTGCACTGGCAGCCTCCAAGCGGCCTTGCACAACGCCATTGGCGGCAATGTGGCGCAGGAGATTGTCGGCATCGGCCTGCAGCCCCACCGCCGTGGTGGTCGTGACCGCGGCTCCGTTGCCAGCCAGCAACTGATCCTGGAACTGGATGAGGTGATTGAAGAGATCGGCTCCGGATCGAGGGTCCTCGATCAAACCAGCCGGACCTGAGCCCGTCGGGTTCGAGCCTACCACGCTGGCGCTGAGTTCCTGACCTTCGGCAATGTCCAGAGACGGGATGTCCTGATTGCCATTGTAGGTCACCGACTGCACCCGACCATCGGTGCCTAGGGTCAAGGTGTAGGCCGGTTGACCATTGCGGGTGCCGGCCATTGCCGAATCACCGCGCAGGTTGGTATTCACCGAAGACACAGCCTGATGGATCATCTGGGTCACCTCCGCTGCATAAGCCTTGAGGTCGTCGGCCGAACGGATGCTGTTGGCCTTCACGGCCAATTCTCCGGCCCGCGTGGTCATCTTGGACAGAGAGCGCATCACCGTGTTGGTCGTGGTGGCCGTCTCTTTAAGCCGGGTGACGTTGCGACCGTACTGACCTACCCGACCGCGTTCCCCTTCGAGATCCAAGGTCCTCCGCACAGCACCCGGATCGTCCTCGGGCAGCCTGACTTTCTGACCGGTGGAGATCTGCGCCTGATAGCGGGCTTGCCGTGCGGTGATGGTGCCCAGGTTGGAAATCAACCGATCGGCATAGGCTCCTGAGGTGACTCGAATCATGTCGTTGGCCTTTCGTTAAGAAACCCTAGCGCTTGAGGCTCAGGGTCGTATCCATCAGTTCGTCGATGGTGTTGATGAGCTTGGCACTCGCCTGATAACCGCGCTGAAAGCGAGTGAGGTCGGCCATTTCTTCATCAATGGAAACACCGCTGACCGAATCCCGCTGTCCCTTCAGCAAATCGGCGATCACTTTTTGGTCGGCCAATTGCTGGTTGACGGAGGAAAGGTCTTCGCCCAACCGCCCGACGATGCGGTTGTAGGCATTGCCCAAAGTTTGGCCATCCAGTGCTGCTATTGGCCGGTTTCCCAACTGCGAGAGAGCCTGGGCCACCCGATTGTCGCCTCGTGCGATGGCGCTGCCGGAAACCTGCAGGGAGTTCGGATTATCCAACAGGTCTTGGTTGACACGAATATCGGCTGCGGAAGAACCCAAGAAGAAGGCCCGACCAGTAGTGCCATCGAGAGCGAAGCCGGAAGTATGAAGGGCATTCACCTGGTCGATCAGGTTCTTGGCCAGGTCATTAATGCTGCTGCGCAAGTCCTTCAAGCCGCCGTCACGGGCATCCAGGGTTCCGTGCACGCGACCCGAGGTCATCGCCAACGCATCGGTGGTGCCGGAGGCGCGAATCATCCGCTGGCCGTCGGTATTGGTAAAAGTCTCCAGGGTCTTTGCACGAATATCGCTGGTGACCAATGAAACACCACCCACCACGATCCCTACAGAACCGTCGGAGGCCTCGATCGAATCGAACCCAATTACTCCGGAAAGCGATTCCATCTTGGCTTGGCGTTGATCCCGCAGGTCGTTGGCCGAACCGCCCGAAACGGCCTCGGTCCGCGAGATCTGCCCATTCAGGCGAGCGATGTCGGACAAAAGCGCATTAGCCGACTTCAGGTCGGTGTTGAGGGATTCGTCCAACTGAGTGCTCAGGGCGGATAAACGATTGTCGAGCGCCGGAAACTGGGCCGCCAAGGACGCTGCCCGACGCAGGGTGATTTCCCGCTCGGGAAGAGAAGTCGGCTGGGCCGCCAGAGACGCGAAGTTATTGAAGAAATCGGTCAGCCCCGCAGCCAACTGCTGGCCGCCACCCACCCCGTCGGCCGCCGAGGTGCCTCCGGCGCCGGTATTGCCCCGATCGATGCTTTGTCCGAGCAGGGACTGCACCGTCTTCAATGCGTTCTGTTGGGCTTCCAGAGAGCCACTTACCCCACCCTCGGTGATGACTTGCCTATCCAGGATTTGATCGCGGATCTGACGGATAGCCACCACCTCCGCTCCAGAGCCCACCGGATCAGTGAGGCCGTCGCTGGAGGCGGTGGATTGAATGGACACCCGTTGCCGGGCGTAGGCCGCGTTGTTGACGTTGGCCAAATTGTGACCGGCCACCTCGACGCCCTGCCGTTGAGCAGCCAAGGCCCGAGTTCCCAGACGCAATGTTCCCAAGAGTCCCAACATACAACGTGCTCCAAAAAGGTTTAGCCGACCGCTTCGTACATTCGGCGCGCTGTGGCGCGAGAACCCAATAAGGCTCCGTCGCCGGAGTAAGTGCTGCCTCCCTTGGCGGAAAACAAACTGCCCATGAGCCGCTGCATGAGTTCCACAGTGCGCGAGAGCAGCAAGTGGTTCTGACGGGAGCGGGCCCGAACGCGGGTCAGCAACTCGTTGTTTTCCTCTACCAACGCCCGGATCAGAGGACGGTAGTCGTCGGGCAGCAACGGCAGGAGGAGTTCGAACGACGCATCGGCCGGGGCTCCAAGGGAGCGAGCCAAATCGGCCCGGCACAATTCACGTTCACGACGGGCCTCCTCGATGAGTGCGGCCTGACTTTCGATGGCGGCAGAGCCGTCCAGCACGCCTTCGGCATCTCGCCGAAAGACTGTTTCCTGCTGCTGATCTAGACGGGCCAGCAGTTCACCATATTGCTGCAGCTCCATCCGCAGCGCTTCGATTAGATCCTGAATGGATGAGTTCACGGGAGAGATGTGGCGCCTGGGAAGGCCGCCTCGGGGGTTGAAATGGACACAGGGGTAGACTGACGAATTTGGAGTTCGAGACTTCGGGCGACGCCGAATGTCCCGGATTGGCTGATCTGGTCGGCCCAACGCTCGACCATCATGTCTTGGTAAATGCCGCGGGACGACGAGGCCGGGAGAGCACCCCCACCAAGGACGGGCTTCTGGGCCTCATTGAGCAGGTGCCGCACGAAGACTGCCTCAAACTGCTGAGTCATCTCGCGGGTCTTGTCTGCGGGAGCGGCCCCCGGAGGCCTCGAACCCGAGTGGGCAAGGCCGGCCAGCGGAACGGAAGAAGGACTGGTTCCAATCGGGTTCATGGTTCAGCGCAAGATGAGTTCGGCCTGAAGCGCTCCGGCCTGCTTCATGGACCCGAAGATGGCCATCATGTCGCGCGGAGTGACGCCGATGGCGTTGAGGCCGGCCGCCACTTTTTCGACGGTGGGCAAGTCGGATAGGACCATCAGCGTACCCTTGCGTTCATTGACGTTGGCGTCGGCCCGCTGTGTAACGGCGGTCTCGCCGGTTTGGCTCAGCGCGTTGGGTTGCGAGACATCAAAGCTGTTGGCGATGGTGATGGTCAGGTCACCGTGTGAGACCGCGCAGCTGGAGATCTTCACCTTCGACGTCGCCACGATCGTTCCGGTCCGCTCGTTGATGACGATGCGGGCGGTGGTGTCCGGGGACATCTCGATGTCTTCCAGACGGGCCACAAAATCAACGGAGGCCTGAGCAACCCCTTCCGGCATGCGGACCTTGACCGAAGTAGGGTCGATGGCTCGGGCCGAATTGGTGAATCGCTCATTGATTGCCATGGCTAATCGGGCTGCAGACGTGAAGTCCGGCTCGCGCAGCAGCAGCTCAATTTCTTGGTTCTCCACGATGCGGGTCGGGATCTCTCGCTCCACCAGGCCGCCGCCGGTAATGGTTGCCACGGTGGGGTGATTCTTCTGGACGCTCGAAGAGGCATTGCCGCCGATGAAACCGCCCACAGCCAGAGCACCCTGGGCCACGGCGTAGATTTGTCCGTCGGCCGCGTAGAGTGGGGTTTGCACTAAGACGCCCCCTTGCAAACTGCGCGCATCGCCCATGGCAGACACGGTGACATCCAAACGCTGACCATTCTTGGAGAAGGCCTTGATGTCGGCCGTCACCATGACCACGGCCACATTCTTGGCGATGAGCGTCTGAGCCGGCACTTGGACGCCGAAGCGCTGGAGCAAGTTGGCGAAGCTGCGAAGCGTGTAGATGGGGTTCTTGTCGCCGTCTCCATTGAGGCCGACCACCATCCCGTAACCCACAAGCTGGTTGTCGCGTGCCCCGGCGACCATAACCAAGTCTTTAACCCGAGTGCCCAAGGCCAGCGCCTGCGAGCAGCACAAGAGGCCTAGAAGCGCGAACGCTCGGGTCCAGCGATCTAGCGCAGTCCAATAAGATGAAAAACGGTGGAGGCGCATGATCAGAAAGGCGTGATTTTGTCGAAGGTGCGGGTGAACCAACCACGGCGTTGGCTGTCGGAGACCACGCCCTTGGAGACAAACTTGATACTGGCGTCAGCGATGTTGTGGCTGAGGACTGTATTGCCAGGCTGGATGTCTTCTTGACGGACCAATCCGCGGAGCACGGCTTCCTGCTCCTCGCCACCCACTAAGGTCATGCGGCGGCCCTCGAGAATCATGTGCCCATTGGGCAGCACCTCCGTCACACGGACCGCGATCCGGGCGGTGATGCGCTCGGAATTGTTGATTGTACCGCCTCCCTCGAAGCTTTTGTCGGACTTCATGTCCATGGCCGGATACTTGCCGCCACGGGTCAGAAACCTGTCTTGGCCCGCGCCGAAGAGGAAGCTCGAGATGCTTGCACTAATGCCCGTCTTCTTGGCGGTCTTGGTATTGTTTTGCTTGGCCGACTCGTTGGTCTCTTCGACCACGATGGTCAGGATGTCGCCGACATTACGGGCCCGATTGTCGGCCAAGAGCAGACGGGCAGACGACTCGGTCCACAACGATCCATTGGCGCCCAGCACAGGCATCGGTATCACGGTCATGACGGTCATGACGGTCATGGCGGTCATGGCGGTCGTTACCGCGAACGCGTGGATCGCGAAGAGCGGGCAGCGAAATTGGGGGAACTCTTTCATGGGCATCAGAGGGGCTAGACCGGCTTCACAGGGGAACTAGAACAGAGTCTTCACCCTGAACGACCCCTCGGAACTCGCGTTTTGAGAGGGGGTTGCGCACACGAATGCTTTGCCCGGGATATCCGTCCTCTAGGGCTTCGACCTTGGTGGTGATTTCGAGTGTGCCCGCCTGGATCCGGGCATCGACCCGACGCCCCCGGAAGACCACCGTCTTGAGGCGGAGGCTTCGATCGGAAAAGGCCTGACCCGGAGCCAAGCCCTCGGCCAATTCGTAATCCTGAACCGCTTTGGGCAAAGTCTTAAGGATTCCCCGAGAGACCAAAACGTCCCGACGCTCGAGCACGGTCTCGACCTCGGCGAGAGGTTGCCCACGGCGGAGGGCCGCGGCAGCCACCGGCACTTCGCACCAGTGACGGACCTGGATGGGTTGGAACCAAGAACCGACCGCGTCACCTCCCACCAGCCCCTCCACCTTGAGAGAAATCAACGACTGGAGGCCCGCGGTGGGTAAATCGAGAAGGCGGATATCCAGGGATTCGTCGGGGATGGATACCGAGCGCCAGGGGCGAGAGAGACGCACCTCGATCTCGCCGCCGTTGCGGGCAAATCGGCGCTGAAGTTCTTGGGTAATCTGATCGCGCACCTCGGCCTCACCCAATTCTCGCATCGCCCGAGAGATCCGGGCCGATTCTGGGCCGGTCCAACGGACGAGCGAAAGATCGACCCCCGCGATACGCAACGCCTCGACAACAGAAGTCCGGGAAAGCTGAGACCAGGCACCGAGCTGCGGAGCCGGGGCCACTCGGACACGCGGCAGTGCAGGAACTCCCTGGATAAGGTCCGTGGAGAAGACGCCTTCGGAACGGACCATCGCCCCGGTGGCGAAGACCGCGACGAGCGGCTCGGGGGCCGCCACCGTCGGAGCCGAAACTTGGGCCACGAGGGATGACACCCCCAGCAACAACTCTATCAGGATGGAGAGAGAGAGCTTCATCAGCGCTTGAGGTTATTGGCCTGACCCATCATTTCGTCGGCCGCTTGGACCGCCTTCGAGTTCACCTCGTAGGCACGCTGAGCGACGATCATTCCGACCATTTCCTCGACGACCTTCACGTTGGACATTTCGAGGTAGTTTTGGGCGATACTGCCGAACCCGTTCTGGGCTGCATTGCCCTGCTCGGCCTGCCCGGAGGCGCCGGTCTCGCGGTACAAATTGCGACCCAGACTCTGGAGCCCTGCCGGGTTGATGAAGCGGACCAGATTGACCTGGAAGGTCTGATTGCCCTGAGCGCCTTGGGTCGTGACGGTCCCGCCGGGTGAAATGGAGACGTCGGTTGTTCCTGCGGCCACCGCCTGGAACCCACCCAAGAGAGGCAGTCCATCGCTGGTAACCCAGTTGCCGGTGTTGCTGAGCTTCAACGCGCCGTCGCGGGTGAAGGCCCGACTGCCATCGGGCATCTGGACCTCGAAGAATCCATCCCCCTGAATGGCCACGTCAAACTTGTTGCCGGTATTGGTCAATTCACCGGTGGTGAAAACTTTGGCCGTGGCCACCAATTGGGAACCATGACCAATCTGGACTCCGGACGGCGCCAAGTTGCCCGCACCTTGATCGGCTCCAGAAGGCCGCTCGTTCTGGTACAACAAATCCTGGAACTCGGGCCGGGATTTCTTAAATCCCGTCGTGTTTACGTTGGCGAGGTTGTTCGAGATCACGTCGAGCTGCGTCTGCTGGGACTGCATTCCGGCGGCGGAGGAATAAAGGGCTCGGATCATGGAAGAGGGTTTGGAGGGCTGCTGAGTTTAATTGAATTTAGGCCTAGTGAATTCAGACCTAGTTAGGTGCGCCCCCGAGGTCATTAATAACCCGCCCCATGCGGTCATCTTGCGTTTGGATGACCTTCTGGTTGGCCTCGAACATGCGCATGGCGTGGATCATGCCGACCATTTCGGCCACGGCGGAGGTGTTGGATCCTTCGAGCCCGCCACCGCGCAGCGTGGGATTGGGGGCATCGGTCTTCTGCAGCGCCGGATCGGTGGACTTCCAGATGCCGCCACCGGCCGCCATCAGGCGGTTGGGAGCATTGAAGGCAACCACACGCAGCTTGCCACGGGATGCGGCCCCCTTTGAAACGGTGCCATCGGCCGCGATGGAGATCGGACCGGGGACGGTGTTGTCCAACTGGACGGCCCCACCATCTGAGAGGACCGGAAAACCCTGCGAAGTCACTAACTCACCCGACGGCCCGACGGAGAATTGTCCATTGCGGGTGTAGCCCAACTCGCCGTTGGGCAACTGCACTTCGAAAAAACCGTTGCCCTCAATCGCGACATGGGTGGGAACCCCAGTGGCCTGAAACTCACCGGCCGAGAAGACGGTCGAACCCCGGGCATTGGGCAACTGGTAGCGCATGCCGGGGTCAATTTTGCTGCCGGCATCACCGGGCGGGACAAATCCGGATGCCAGGCTAGAAAAGGAAACCTCCGTGCGTTTAAAGCCGGGCACCGTCGCGGAGGCCAAGTTCTCGGAAATAGCCTCCTGCCAGCGGGCATTGCCCGTCATCGCTGCAGCGGCTTGATAAATTCCGACGTTCACACCTGCCGTGAAGCATCCGGAGTGCCACGCGTCTTTTATGGGGTTTCTAAGGGGGTTTTCGTGCCCATCACCCCGGCGACCGGCTCTTTCTCCCCAAGACCACCGGCAACCCGGACCCCCCTCCGGACAACTTTGCCGCGTCACCCGATTTACCCCGGAGCTTGCGATCCATTCATTAAGATCCAAACCACCCAACGACTTCGGGACTCATTCCCTCAACCGGAACGATTCATCGGAGGCCAAATTCGACACCGCTCGACTCAATGGCTGAACAGGCCCGCCATCGCCAGGAACTGGCCCCTGAATTGAACCGGAAGCGGAGCCCACTTCTAGCGGGCTCCTTGGCTACAAACAATTCAGGCGTCTCCGAAGACCGGAAACGCCTGATCGATTGGCCTCTGCGGATTTAGCCCACAGGGTCCAGAGCGGAGGCTCTTTTTACTTCTTGCTGTCCTTCTTGCAGCAAGCGCCGCCCTTGGAGTCGCAGTGGCCCTTTGCCGACTTCGACGACTCATTGGAAGCACCGCGCGGAGAATGCGCTGCGGAAAGTGCGGTGGCACCGAACACGGCCGAAACCAGGGCGAGAATCACCGACAATTTAAGGGTCTTCATGACTTGAGTGCGTTTGTTGTTGTGTGTGCAACACCACCCATGGCCTGACGGGGTGCCTGACGGGGGTGCTCGAAGGAATAGGACTCATAAAGGGGTCCTGACTACAACCATTCCTGTTTGGAAATTACCCTATTTTGCAACTCACCCGTGCACCTGAAGACCCCTTCCGATGAATTCGGAGACGCCCTCAGAAAATTGCCGACTCGCCAGACTCTCTTTCATCCCTCAACGTCATCACGTCTTGGAAGGGTGGAGGGTCGCTCGCGGCGAAAGTCGCGGGAGGAAAGTCCGAACTCCATAGGGCGCGGAGCCACGTAACTCCGGTTAGGCCGGAGATACACGCGGGAGGTCACGACGTAAGGCGTGGCCGACAGACAGTGCCACAGAGAATATACCGCCCGCGCCGAAAGGTGCGGGTAAGGGTGAAAAGGCGGTTTAAGAGACCACCGCTCGCGACGCAAGAAGCGGGGCATGGCAAACCTCTCCGGGAGCAAGACCAAATAGGGGACCTTCGATGCGGCCCGCATCGTATCGGCGAAAGTCGATCGGGTTCCGGGTATCGGTCGCTCAGAGAAATGACTCTCTCCCTGGCGCAAGTCAGGAAGACAGAATTCGGCTTACAGCCCTTCCAAGACACTATTTCTTCCTCGACCAGGGGAGCCCCTTAGGCCGATCGACCCAACGGTTCCACCTTGGATCAGGGCGATGCTTGGATTTGCCGCACAATCTCAAAAGCAACATCCAGCGCCGCCTTCGCTTGGGCTCCACTCACCTTCGGCACCTGTCTCTCCCGCACGCAGGCCACGAAGTCCGACAACTCCAGCTTCAACGGCTCATCCTTATTGATGGGTACTGGTTCCCGGACGATTCGCTTGCCGGCAAACTCACTGACAATCGTCGACTCCTTCGCCGACAAGAGCTTGCGAAGCAGAGAGCTCTCCTCCTCACCGTCCCGCGCCAACCGGTAGAGGAAGCCTTCCTGAACCCGGTAATCGAGGCTGATGTACACCGGATGATCGCCCCCGCTGAAGACGCGAATCTTGCGCATCCGCTCCGGACTAATGCGACTGGCCGTAAGATTGGCCACGCAACCATTGGCGAACCGAAGCCGCGCATTGGCGATGTCCTCGCTGCGGCTCAGCACCGGGATCCCCACCGCATCCACCGACACCACCGGCGACTTCACAAAAGCCATCACCACATCGAGATCGTGGATCATCAGGTCCAGCACCACTCCGATGTCTGTGCTCCGGGCCGGGAACGGCGACAACCGATGGCACTCAATGAATTTCGGAAAGGGCGCCGCCTGTTCCAAATAGCTGAACACCGGGTTGAACCGCTCCACATGCCCTACCTGAAGCACCAGCCCCTTTTCCTGCGCCAATCGAACGAGATCTTGAGCCTGATCCGAATTGTCGGTCATCGGCTTCTCGACCAACACATGTCGCCCCAGACTGAGTAACTCGCGAGCGATCGCATGGTGAGTCACCGTCGGAGTCACCACACTGAGAGCATCGCTCACCTCCGCAGCCTCAGCCACCGAAGCAAAAGCTCGAACCCCCCAACGCGCCGCATGAGTGCGGGCCGCCTCAGGATTGGCATCGAACACCCCGGTAAACTCCGCCAACCCCGCCTTGGCTAGGTCGGCATAAATACGCGCGTGTTCCTTGCCCAGCGACCCCGTCCCGATCACCGCCACCCGCACTTGGTTCGACATACACCGAAGCCTAAGCCGGAACGATTCAGTTGGGAAGAAAGCGACGGCGCAGCGGATTCTTTCCCAAGACGACCAGTAGAGAACGAAGATCAAGCCAATCTGAGGCCCGTGCTTGAAGCCCATAATCAGCAAACAACGACGCTCTTGCGGAAGAAGACGCAGCCAGAACGACCTCACCAACAGAAATCGTTCCGCTCAGAAAGCCCTCGGCCTGGGTAACCACTCCATCGATCCCACAACGCGGGCTGGAATCCGAACCCATGATCAGTAATCTTGCCAAATCATGTCCCTACGTCGCTTCGCCCTGAGCCTAGCCCTTGTCCCCTCCCTCGCCCTGTCCCTCATAGCCGGAAAGTCCGACGGGCGGCTGGACATCTGGTGGTGCGACTCGGACGGCGGTGGTTCCACCCTCATCATCACGCCCGCTGGCGAGAGCATTCTCATCGACTCCGGCAACCCCGGCGGCCGCGACTCGGCCCGCATCCTCAAGGTTCTCACCCAGACCGCGGGCCTCCAACATCTTGACCACCTCGTCATCACCCACCTGCACATCGACCACTTTGGTGGCGCCGCCGAAATCGCCGCCCAAGTACCCATCAAAAACCTTTGGGACAACGGCCTCACCGACGCCGACCCGGACGGCAACCGCAACTCCACCTGGCCCCTCACCAGCAAGACCTACCGCACCATGCCTGTTGGACAACGGCATCGCGTCGAACCTGGCATTAGCCTACCGCTGACCAGCGGCAAGACCCCCCTGTCGATACGCTGTGTCATCACCCGTCAGAAACCCGCCGAAGGAGCCTTTCCGACCCTCAAAGCCGAGGGATCCGCCCCGACCCTCAAAGCCCCGGACACCTCCGACAATGCCAACAGCTCCGCCTGGGTCCTGAGCTTCGGGAACTTCCGCTTCTTCGACGGCGGCGACCTCACCTGGAACGCCGAAACCCAATTGATCTGGCCGGAAATCCGGCTCCCCGAAGTGGATTTATATCAAGTCACCCACCACGGCCTCGATGTCAGCAACCACCCGCGCCTGCTGAGCGCCCTCAACCCCACCGTCACGGTCATGAACAACGGCGCCACCAAGGGCACCGCCGGCGAAGTTCTTGCCACGCTGCGCACCCTGCCGCGGATCGAAGCCCAATACCAATTGCACCGGAACCGCCGGCCTGACGGCGTCACCAACAACATCCCCAACGCCTTCATCGCCAACACCGAAACCGGCACCGCCCACCCCATCCACTGCGCAGTCCTCCCCGATGGCAGCACCTACTCCATCACCCTGCCCGGCCCCGTCACCCGCACCTACACCACCCGCCGCCACTGACCGAGCACTGATACCCCGGACTCCCGAGCAGCAACCGGCACAATCTTGCCGAGCCAACGACCCTCCGAGCCCAAAGAGCCTGTCCCCAAGTCGCCCGGGGCGCGGGCCTCGCCTAGGCCGTAGCGGGACCGCGCTGGAGCACGCATTGGAAGCGATCAAACCCTTCCATTGCGCACAGCGCGAAAACCAATCCTCCCCCGAGCTTCCTTGCGCGCGGAGGACTGAACCCGCGGAGCCCTTTATTTCTGCTCGCTTCACCACAGCCGTCCCGTTAATTCCTTCACCAGCATGAGTTCGCAAGTTCCCGCAGACCTGAAATACGCCAAGTCCCACGAATGGGCCCGCATCACCGGCGACACCGCCGTCGTCGGAATCACCGACCACGCCCAGCACGAACTGACCGACATCGTCTTCGTCGAACTCCCCTCCGTCGGCCGCAAGGTCAAGGCCGGCGAAGCTTGTGCCGTCGTCGAATCCGTCAAAACCGCCAGCGACATTTACTCCCCCCTGTCCGGCGAAATCATCGCCGTGAACAGCACCGCTAGTGACAACCCGGCCTCGGTAAACACCGAACCCTATGCCGGCGGTAGCTTCTTTACCCTGCGCCTCTCCAACCCGGCGGAATCCGAGGCGCTCCTATCGCCTGCTGCCTATTCCCAGCAAATCGGAGGTTAACGAACTCGGGCTCAGACTCGAGCCCGGGCTCACCACCCGATTCATCGAGCGTCAAACCGCCCTGAACCACCGGCCTCACCGGTGGTTCAATTGTTTTCAGGAGCATCCCGCCGCAGACCCACCTTGTCGGCGATGTCGTTAAATTCCTCCCGACTCACCTCGTGCAGTTCCTTGCCTCGCTTGGTGAGGTGCTCGTTGATCTTGATCGCCTTCTCAGTCATCTCCTCGTGAGTTTCCTGAGTACCACCCACGAGCGCGAAGTTCTTGCCCTTCGTCAACCGCTGGTGGCCATCCGAATCGAGACCCACCCCCAACAGGAGAGCAGGAGCCTTCTTCGAGGGCTTCTTGGAATCTGGCATGGCGAGACGGTAGATCGGAAAAAACCCAAGTCGCCACGGCAAATCTTCCATTAAGGCACCGCCCAGCCCCGACATTGATTGGCTCGATGATGCTGAAAAAACATTCGATTCACGCAGAAACGAAGCACCGGGCGACAACAGCGGAGTCATGAGCGACCCCGTATTCTGGACCGTCCACATCACACAAACCCTAGCCAGCATCGCAATGGCCGTCCTGTCCGCCGATTTCGTCGTCGGTGTGTTCCACTGGATTGAAGACGCCTACCTCCGCGAAGACTGCCCCCTGCTGGGAGAACTCATCGCCAAGCCCAACATTCTCCACCACTACCGGCCCCGCCATTTTCTCAAACACTCCTGGATGGACTCCTGTTGGGACCTATGGGTTGTGGCTGCACTCTTCGTCCTCGGCGCATGGGCCCTGGAATCCCTCACACCGGCCGTCTGGGTCTTCGCCTGCTTGGTCGGCAACGCCAACCAAATCCACAAGTGGGCCCACCGCAGTCGTCGTGAGAATGGCCCTTGGATAAATCTTCTCCAAGATCTCAGGATTCTCCAAAGTTCCCTACATCATGCGATCCACCACACAGACCCAAAATCGACTCACTACTGTGTGATCACAGAGCACCTCAACCCCGTTTTGGACCAGTTGCGGTTCTGGACCCATCTGGAGTGCTGGCTGTGGAGAACCTTCCGGATTCGACGCCGCAGCGACACCTCGAACCGACGTCATGGAATCACACCCGAATGGGTTGTGCGCACTGAACACGCTTAAACCCCACCTCGAATGCCCAACCTCCAGCGCAACTACCCGCTCCTGCTCCTGAGCCAATTCCTCAGCGCCCTGGGCGACAACGCCCTCCTGGCTGTCATCGTGGGACAACTCACCTACCTTCAGAAGGCAGGCCTCTTGTCCGAGGCCCAGCTCAGGACCCATAACACCGTCTACACCAGCCTCCTGTTCATTCCCTTCATTTTCTTGGCTCCCGTCGCTGGTTTTCTCAATGATCGACACTCCAAAACCTCCTGGCTGGCCGGTGGCAACGCCCTGAAACTTCTCGGCACACTCCTCTGCGCATTGAGCCTCCGCTGGGGACCCATCTGGCAGGGCATCGGATATCTGATCGTTGGCGTGGGTGCCTGCGTCTATGGGCCTGCCAAGTATGGCATCCTGCCCGAGATCCTCCCCAGAGAACGCCTCGTCCGGGCCAACGGCATGGTCGAACTCCTCACCCTGGTGGCCATCCTCGGCGGAGCCATCGCCGGTTCGATCATGGCCGACCGGTGGAAGGATTCCGTGTTGAGCTCCTACGCAGTTCTCGTGGGGATTTACCTCGGATCATTCCTGCTCAATCTCCTCATGCAGCGAACGCCATCTAACCCCACCGTCCTCTGGAACCTTAATCTGACCGCGTTCAAAGACCATGCGAAGCAACTGGCCTTGGCTCCCCGATTGTCCCGAATGCTGGTGGGCACCGGACTCTTCTGGATTTGCGGCGCAGCCATGAAGATCAACTTCCAACCGTGGGGCCTGAGCGTTCTCCACCTGCCCGATAACACCCAAATCGCCCTCCTCGGGCTGTGGCTCAGCGTCGGAGTCATGGTGGGCAGCATTCTGGCCGGCCGATGGTTTTCCGTCGGAGAATTGCAACGCACCCGACTCTTCGGTTTTGCCCTCGCCAGCATGCTCGGCCTCCTGTTCTCCGTGGAGCACCTCAACCTCTGGAAGCACCCCATTATTCAAGCCGGCGCGTTGCATTTGATTCTGCCGGTGGTCGGCCTTCTCATCGGCACCGGCATCGCCGCGGGATTCTTCCTCATCCCACTCAATGCGGCCCTGCAGGCCGAATCCGACCCGAACAAACTGGGCAAGACCATCGCGGTCCAAAATCTGGTCGATAATCTCGGCATGGTCAGTGCCAGCTTGCTGTGCCTCTTCAGCGTCCAGGTAGGCATCAGCGCGTCGGGCGTCTTCTTGGTACTTGCCGTGGTGACAGCCGCCATCGTCGCCCTGTTGAAGATTCCGGCTTCGAATATCCACACAACCCCTGCAGGAAAAACCCGATGATCAAGTCCCTCCTCCATTGGCTCCTGCGCCTGTGCTTCCGGTACCGCGCCTACAATACCGATGCGCTTTCCACCCCGGGTCCGGTCTTGCTGCTGCCCAACCACGTGTCCTGGCTGGATTGGGCCTTTCTCGGAGTCGTCCTCGATGAAGACTGGAAATTCGTCACCAGCTCCACCACGGCCGAGACCTCGTGGATCCACCGGAAGATCATGGTCAACCGGCGAACCTTCCCGATCGACCCCGCCTCCCCTTACGGAGCCAAGCGCATGGCGGAATTCTTGGCCAAGGGAGGCCGCTTGGTGTTGTTCCCCGAAGGACGCCTGACGCGCACCACCCGGATGATGAAGCTTTTCGACGGCACCGGGTTCCTCATCCACAAAACCAAGGCGAAGGTCATCACCTGTTATTTGCGCAATGCGGTTCGCGTGCCCGCTGTGCGACACACCGGCTGGACTCAGTGGTTTCCGAAAGTCTCCGCCCACTTTAGCCCCTTGCTGACGGCTCCGGATTTGACGCACCAACCCAACGGCTTGGCCCGCACCCGGATCACCCGCTGGTTGCGCGACGTGATGGTGCACCAGCAATTCCAAGCCGAGATGGACCACGGTCCGCAGGATATTCTCGAAGCCATCGCAGAAACCGCCCGGACACTGCCACGACAGCAAGTCCTCGAGGACATCACCCTGAAACCGCTGACCTATCGACGGCTCATGGTCGGCACCGAACTCTTGGCCGGCCAATTTCGGCGGTGTCTACCCCCAGCAGCGCGATCTCCTCAGGGCGACCCCGCCCAGGTCGGAGTACTCTTGCCTAATGTCAACGGCATGCCCGTCACCCTGATGGCACTGTGGGCCACCGGACATACCCCGGCGGTCCTCAACTTCTCCACGGGGCCGACCATTCTCCTGCAATGCTCCCAACTGGCCGGCATCCGCGATATCATCACCTCCCGGACCTTCCTCCAGAAGGCCAAGTTGGATATCGCACCCCTCGAAGCGGCCGGCATCCGGTTCCACCACCTCGAAGACATCCGGATGGGCATCGGATCCGTGACCAAAATCCTGACGCTCATCCAGCACAGCCTGCGCTGTGGCATGGGTTTGCACGTGCCGCGATTGGGATTCGATGCGGTAAAAACACCGGCCGTGATTCTCTTCACTTCCGGATCGGAGGGCATTCCCAAGGGCGTGGTGCTCACCCACGCCAATCTCTTGGCCAACATTCGCCAGATGGACGCCTTCCTCGATATTTCCGATGAGGAACGGTTCTTCAACGCACTCCCTCTCTTCCACAGCTTCGGCCTGACCGCCTGCACCCTGCTGCCCCTGGTCCGCGGCCTGTACACCTTCCTCTATCCATCGCCCCTGCACTATCGAGTCATTCCCGGAGTGGTGTATGACCGCAACTGCACCGTTATGGTCGGCACCAACACCTTCCTTAATGGCTATGCCCGCAAGGCAGCGCCCTATGACTTCCACTCGGTGAAGTTTCTGGTGGCCGGCGCGGAGAAGGTCCAGGAAGCCACCGCGCAAACCTGGGCCCGGAAGTTCGGCATCCGTTTGCTCGAGGGCTACGGTGCCACTGAGTGCAGTCCGGTGCTGAGTGCCAACAACCGCATCGAGGCACAGTTCGGCAGCGTCGGGCGTTTCATGCCCGGCATGGAATGGAAACTGGAGTCTGTCGAGGGCGTCAGCGAAGTCACCCCCGAGGGCCGCATCGTCTCGGGCCGACTCTTCGTGCGCGGCCCCAACGTCATGCGGGGCTACCTTAACGCGGAAGCCAACGCCGCCTTCCAATTGCTGGGCGGCTGGTACGACACCGGCGATCTGGCCCGGATCGATGACGACGGGTTCGTCTTCCTGCTCGGCCGCATGAAACGCTTCGCCAAGATCAGCGGCGAAATGGTCAGCCTCACCGCGGTTGAGGACGCCTTGGCAGGGGCCTTCCCCCAGCACGGTCTGCGCTGCGAGATCGCCGTGGTGGCCGTCGACGACGAAGAGAAAGGCGAGAAACTCATCGCCATTTGCAATGTCCCACGCCTGTCGATGGATGAAGTGCGACAAGCCATCAAGGCCAAGGGTTTGACCAACTTGTGTGTCCCACGGGAAATCCGGTTCGTGGACGAGATCCCCAAGCTGGGTACCGGCAAGATCAACCATCGGGCGCTCATCGAAGTCGTCCGCTCCCCGGCAATCGGTTGACCTGATGCCCATGCCTGGAGCCATCTCAAGGCCTCAACCCGGCGATCGGCGTACCGAGGCCGTCGTCCTGTTGCACGGTTGGTACTCGTCACCGATCCCGATGAAACGCCTGGAATGGACTCTGCGACGGGAAGGCTACCAGGTCTTCAATCCGGCCTACCCATCCATTCGGGTGCCGCTCACGACCTTGGCTTCGGAGTATTTGCCAGACTATTTGCAGCGCACGATTCCGGAGGGCATCCAACGGATTCATTTCGTTACCCACTCCATGGGCGGGCTGTTACTGCGAGGCTGCTTGGCGGCCGACCGCCCCGCCAATTTGGGACGCGTGGTCTTTCTGGGCACGCCCCACCATGGCAGCGAAGCGGCGGACTTCTGGTCCAAAAACGCCTTCTGCCGGTGGTTGGCCGGACCCAACCTGGCGTCATTGCAAACCGGTCCGAAGGGCTACTCCGTCACACTGGGCCCCGCCAACTATGAAGCCCTCGTCATCGCTGGAGATCGCCCCTTGTCGCCCTTCTGGTCTCCATTGCCTTCTCCGCATGACGGCAAGGTGAGCGTCGCCTCGACCCGACTGGCAGGATCGGCCCGTCACGTCGTCGTGCCTCACACCCACGTTGCCCTGCCCATCCGGACCGACATCATCCGGCAAGTCGTGCAATTCCTCCGCGGAGACGTTGCCTGACTTTATTAGCGCCCCACCGTATCCGACCCTTCGATGCGTCACGCCGAATGACGCAACCTCAGCGGCAAGCCCCTTCCGCGCAAACCCGAGTCAGCAAACCGCGCCTTTACAGGTCTACTCATTGCGGCAAAGTCTTATCACGTCCCTGCTCTAAACTCCCTTTCTGAACATGTCCAAGGTCATCGCTGAAATGCTCGTCGAGTCGGTGAAGATGGAACTTCCCGACACCAAAACCGTCCGCTTCCAATGGCCCGAGGGTTATGCCCCCGACTTCAAGACCGGCCAGTTCATCACTGTGTATTGGTCGCACAAGACGAAGTACAAGCGGGCTTATTCCCTGAGCTCTTGCGCGCTCGATCGGGGCCACTACGAGGTCACCGTGAAGCGCGACGGCAAGATGGGCACCAGCATCGTGGATTGGGTCGAGGCCGGTGACCGGATGTTCGTCATCCCTCCGACCGGCCGCTTCCTGCCGGTGTTCGACCCTCCGGGCAAGCACCTCATTTGCGTGGCCGGCGGCTCGGGCGTAACGCCCTTCCGTGGCTTCGTCCGCGAGGCCACCGAGAAGAATCTCGATACCCGGATCACTGTCCTCTACACGGTGCGAACCACCAGCGACATCATCTTCGCCGAAGAATTTCTTGCCCTGGAGGCCCGCAACCCGCGCTTCAAGTTCGTGGTGACCTGCACCCGCTTGGCTACCGAAGACCCCTGGACCGGTCGCCGTGGCCGCATCACCCCGGAGTGGGTCAAGAGCTTCGTGGACGACGCGGCCAACACTGTTTTCTACGCCTGCGGCACCAACGATATGGTCAACGCCGTCGAACACTTGGTCCTCCATGACCTGGGCTTGCCCAAGGAGCAAATGAAGCTCGAGAAGTGGGGCTGACCCTCACACCGCTTTCGTTCGATTCACGGGGAGTCTGCCTAGCGGCGGCTCCCCGTTTTCTTTGCCCGGTCCGGATTTCGAATCGAGTAGACCCGCGGATCCTGAAGCTTGAGATGGCCCATGTCCGGCCACCCGAGCCCAGAACCAATACCCCAGAACACCGAGCCCCAAGGCTCCCTAGGCCATCGCAATCGTGCGGACTGGGGTCGTGGCGAAGACCAACAACCAGCCCAGCAAAACGACTGAGGCCCACCGAGGGCCGAAATCAAGAGCGGGATGGTGATGAACGAACCCGCACCCAGAATATTGGTCCTGTTCAGTGCTG
>SXGR01209576.1_pt1 | contig 49167 bp, 31 predicted proteins | sample 3174711 | NCBI WGS metagenome assembly SXGR01 (sample SAMN11356860, study PRJNA531348) | freshwater metagenome | isolation source: freshwater sample F1-60 | place: China: Fuxian Lake, Yuxi | collected 2017-12-25 | reverse complement strand
GAAATGGGCTCACTGGGAAGACCCAAGCATGGGTTGTTGCTGCGGGCAACCCGAGGCAGGTTGGATTGATCGCGGTGTCCCACATCGGCCGAAGTCCGGGCGGCGAAGTGGGGCACTCATAGGTCCCGGGGTCCGGCTCGCAGTCATCTGGCGCGGTATGGCCGCCGTCGCGCAGGCCAGCATCGCCAGGCTGAGCAAGGCGATGACTCCATTGGCTCGGCATCACGCAAACGAGCCGCGAGCCACGCTCGCGCAAACCGCCAGTCCGACTTCACCGTGCGGTCCGTCACTTCCGCGGCGGCGGCGATCTCGACCATCGTGAGCCCAACAAAGATGCGGGACCGCGCGACGATCGCGACGCGTGGGTGCTCCTTCTCCAGTTCGTCGATCAGCTCGCTGACCACAAGTCCGATGCTGGGGTCGAGTCGCTCTCCCAGTTTGAGTTCTGAAAGATTGAGGTCGATCCGTGGATGTTCCTCTGTGCTCCTGCAACTGAATGGTGAACGTGGCCCTCGCCAAGGGAACGGATTGCCCCGCCCCCCGGCATACCCTAACATCACCCTAACGAATGCGCGCCACCGACTCGACCACCGACCGCGCGAACCCCACCAACCACGCCGACACGCTGAGTCGCCTGCGTGCGGTCATCGCCCAGCGCGAGGGGCGCACCTCTCTCACCGACATGGTGGTCGATTCTGGGAGTGGCGCCATCGCTGAACCCTGCCAGCGCATCCGCGACTCGCTGGCCACCGGATGGCCCGACGGCGATCTGCCGCTGCGCGCGCTGCATGAGTTCGCGCTCACGGGGACGCTGGCGCACGGCGACGCGTTCGCGCCGGTCGGCGTGATGGTGGCGCTGCTGCGTCGATTCGCGGAGCAGATGGCTGACCATCGCATGGAACTGGTGGAATCGACCCGCCGCAGCTTCCCCATCGCCTTCATCGGCGAGTGGTGCTGGCCGCACGCGGAGTCGCTGCAGCCGGACCTGTGGCGCGATGCCGTGTGGGTGCGGGCGTCGCGTGCGATGGATCGATCCTGGTGCGCGGAACAGGCACTGGCAGAACCCGGGATTGCAGCGGTGGTGGTGGACGCGCGCGATTTCGACCTTACGGCCACTCGTCGACTCCACCTGGCCGCGCGCCGCGCCGAGATGCCGCCGGCACTGGTGCTTGGGTTGCGCCGCGCGAAGGAGCTGACGGGGAACTCGCCCAGCGCCGCGATCTCGCGCTGGATGGTGACAGCAGAGGCGGGCGCCGCACCTCTGGCGCCGCCATCCTGGACGGTGCAGCTGGTGCGGGCGAAGGTGCGTTTGCCCGCCACTACGATCATCGCCTGATGGCTGATCCAACTCCGCCGCCGCTTGCCGGCGTGACGATCATCGACCTCTCGCGAGTCCTCGCCGGCCCGTACTGCACAATGGTGCTGGCGCGGCTGGGCGCTCGCGTCATCAAGGTGGAGATGCCGGGGACCGGCGACGACGCGCGGGCGATCGGCCCATTCGCGAACGGCAAGTCGCTCTATTTCTCGGCGATCAATTTCGACAAGGAGAGCATCGCGCTGGACCTCAAGGTGGAGGCCGACCGCGAGATCTTCGAGGGGCTCCTCGCGATGGGTGATGTGCTGGTGGAGAACTACCGCCCTGGCACGATGGACCGGCTGGGCTACGGCGTCGACGAGGTGCGCGCCAAGCATCCATCGCTCATCTATGCGTCGACGAATGGCTTTGGCTCCACCGGCCCCTACGCCGACCGCGCCGCGTACGACATCGTGGTGCAGGGGATGGGCGGCGTGATGAGCGTCACCGGCCACGAGGGTTCGCCACCCACGCGCGTGGGTGTGTCGATTGGCGACATGACGGCGGGGCTCTACCTGGCGCTGGGCATCGTGTCGGCCTTGCTCAAGCGATCGCAGGACCCGCAGCGGCGAGGCACACGGGTGGAGGTGGCGATGCTCGACGCGCAGCTGGCATTGCTTGAGGGCGCGCTGACTTCGTACCACCGGCTTGGCAGGGTGGCGGGGCGGGAGGGGTCGCGGCATCCAAGCATCGCGCCGTTCCAGGCGTTTGAGACGGCCGACAAGCACGTCATCATCGCGGCGGGGAATGATCGGCTCTTCGCGCGGCTGTGTGCCGTGCTTCAGCGGGCGGACCTCGCGAGTGACGAGCGCTTCGCCAGCAATCACGCCCGGCGCGAGCACATCGACGCGCTGCAGGCAGAGATGGAACGCACGCTCCGGTCACGGACTTCGCAGGAGTGGCTCGCGAAGCTCACCGCCGCGGGTGTTGCCTGCGGGCCGATCAACACCGTGGAGGATGTCGCACGCGACCCGCATGTCGCCGCGCGCGGGATGATTCACCAGGTGGAGGACCCCATCGCCGGCACGCTCCATGTGGTGGGGAACCCCATTCGCATGGCTGGCGTGGCGGAGCAGACCTCGCATCGACCGCCTCCGGAGTTGGACGCGGATCGCGAGCGGGTGGTGGCTGACTCCCTCGGCGCGGCGAGTCGCTGACGGGCGGGGTGGTTGGGAGTTCGCCGTGAACTGATCAGATTCGACCGTTTTTCGGTCGTTTTTGATCAATCCAACGGGGGAGTGTGCGCTAGCGGCGGCAGGCAGTGTACCCTAACAAACCCCGTACACGCGCCACCCACACCCCCGCACCCATGCCCCGCATCTTGGCCATCCTGCTCTGCGCCTGGCGTACCGACCGCGTGCGTCGGCACCTTCGTGCCCGCGTGTCGCGCGAGGCCAGCACCGGCCACACGCCGGCCGCGCGCGAGCTGGCAATCCTGTCGCATCGACCCATCTTGGTGACGGCGGAAGTCTCCGGCGCCACGCGCATCGTGGACGCGTGCCACCTCGCGCTGGCGCGCAGTGTGCGCATCGGGATGAGCCTGGCGCACGGACGCGCGCTGTGCGAGGGGTTGGCGATCGAGTCGCGTGTCGACGAGTCCGCGGACCGCATGGCGCTGCGGCAGTTGGCCAGGTGGTGCCAGCGGTGGTCGCCGACCGTGGCGGTCGATGATGGGGGCGGCCGCGGTGGGCACACCCACGCACTCCTCCTGGATGCCACAGGCGTGGCGCACCTGATGGGTGGGGAAGCGATGTTCCTGCGCCGCGTACGTCGATCGCTCACACAGCGCGAGATTCGCGTGCGCGTGGCTCTTGCGCCCACGCCCCGCGCGGCGCTGGCGGCGGCGGGGGCGTGCGCTGGGTCGTCCACACCACCCATCATTCCAACGCCGGACGACATCCGCCCGATGCTGCGCGATGCGCCACTGGAACCGCTGCGGCTGGAACCGCCGTGCATCGCCGCGCTGCACGAGGTGAATCTTCGACACATCGGTGAACTCTTCGCGCTGCCGCGGTCGGACCTGCTGGTTCGATTCGGCGCGGGACTGCTGGATGCGCTCGACCGGCTTGACGGGAGCAGGCCCGAGCGGCTGGACGGCGTTCGCGAGGAGCCGCCGCCCGAGCATGCGCTTCACCTGGAATCGCCCGATCCGCGGCAGGATTCGCTCTGGCGCGTGCTGGACCTGGTGCTGGACGGCCTGTGCAACGACCTGCGCCGCCGCCATCGCCGCATGCGCGAAGTGGAACTGCTCATCGAGCGCTACCACATGCCCACGGCGACCATGCGGCTCTCGATGTCGGCCGCCACCGACGACCCGCGCCATGTCGCGCGACTCCTGCGGCCACGCCTGGAGAAGCTGGACCTCGGGGTCATGCTGGGGCTGGGCATGGAGTCGATGCGCGTGCGCGCGCTGCGGCTGGCGCGTCCGCGCAACGGGTTGTGGCTGGGTGAAGGGCGTGGGTTGGGTGAAGGCCTTGGCGACGGCTTGGGCAACGGCATCGGCGCGGACATTGGCGCACTCGTCGACACCCTCGCCGCACGACTCGGCCGCGAACATGTGCGCCGCATCGTGCCCATGAATCGACACGCCCCCGACCACGCGTGGCGCATGATGCCGGCGGATGCACCGGCAGGCGGGCGCGCACATGCGTCGTGCGGCGGCGGTGCGGGCGACCCACGTGCTCATCCTCGACCAACATCGCTCTTGCAGCGCCCGGAGTCGATCACTGTAGGCATGCGCGGCATGGTTCCGGAGTCATTCCGCTGGCGCGGCCGCGAGATCGCGCTGCGGCACTCGATTGGCCCGGAGCGACTCGCCGCCGAATGGTGGAATCGCGCGCGCGGCGTGGATGCCACGGTCGCCGCCCTCCAGTCGCGCGACCTCTGGCGCGTGCAAGCCGACGACGGCGGGTGGTTCCTGCTCGAGCGCGGCGGGGCCGGGAGCGTTGGCGGCGGCGGGGGAGGCGACAGGGCCTGGCACCTCAGGGGGGCGTGGTGCTAGGGCGCAACGGCACAGCATCACCCGAACCCAGGCCACATACGGCCCCTCAGAGGCCGAATCCTGCCCAGGTTCGCATCATGTCCCCTCCGCCGCAGTCATCCATCGGGACAACCGGACGTGAGGTTGATGACTCGAATCACCTCATCCGCGCCATCACGAATGTGGTTTCCATCAACGTCAGCGCACACATCGCCGCCAATGGGTGCCGTGCTGTTGCCGTCCGCAGCATTCAGGGCCATGGCCGACGCGGGCGCGTACCCGCTTCCTGGCATCTCGCTGGTGAGGCTGAACTGGATGTTGCTCAAGCCAGCACCAACCTGAACCGGGAACCGGAAGTAGTACCGCTCACCCATGTAGAGCGACGGGGCAAGCGCCGCCGACTTGCTGTCGACAAGGAGCACCACTTCAAGCGTGCCCTGTCCATTGGCATCGGCCTTCAGGAGATTGAACGGCGATGTGCGGTCCAGCGTGAGCGTCACTGTTGCCGGGCCGGAGCGAACACGCCAACTCACGTCGGTTGGGACGGCACGCAGTGCACCTGCCACGGCCTCCAGCGGCGCAAGGGTGATCGCCCCATTGATGGTTCCCTGGAACGACTGCCCACTCGTGCGAATGGTGATTGTCGAGTCCGTGGGGAAGTCATGGTCGTAAGCCACCAGCGCACCATCTCCTCCGCTCGGAACGATGGTTGCCGCCGCGGCGGCGTCCCCCTGCAGTTCAGCCGTTCCACCCGCCGCCTCCGCCAACACTCTGGCTCCGCCCACGGTGGCCGTCGCCTGGGACCGGCCCGGCGCGCCTGCCCGGCGCGGCAATGTCGCCGACAGGGAGATCCAATCACCTTCACCGAGGAGTGGGATCGTGTTTTCCGGCACGCCATCGACCTGCTGAATCGACTGCACCGCCACGACCTCGCCGATGCCCTTGAGCAGTTCCTTGATCTGCCTGACGAGGTCGCGCGCCCATTCGACGTCACCCTGCTGGCAAGCAATCTGCGCCTGCAGAATGAGCGAATGCAGTGTGGCGGTCTTGCCGCTGAGTGCACTCAAGCACGCGGAGCGTTCCTGCCCCTCCTGCTGACAACACTGCGCATACCCGGTGGCGATCATGACCTTGGCCATGCGCAAGTTGGCGCATGTGTGCTCCTCGCAGCACGAACGTGCGAGGGCAGTCCAGCCGCCCAGGACAGAGGCCGTCACGGCGAAGAAGACTGCGGCACGCACCCTGTGGACTCTGTGCATATGCATGATGTAACGCTCCCGTTAGGTGAGACCCGTGAATTCCAATCCAGAAGGACGCCAAAACAAAACTGAAGGCAGCGTACCACCCCATTCAACCATTGTCAGCACACTCCCACAGACTCCCTTCGCCACCATGGACACCGCCGTCGAAACCGCCGAACTGGACATCCGCTCCAACTTCTCGTTCCTTGAGGGAGCCAGCCACGCCGAGGAGCTCATCGCGCAGGCCGCCGCGTTGGGCTATCGCGCCGTCGGGCTGGCCGATGTCGGCACGATGGCGGGCATGGTGCGAGCGCACGAAGCAGCGCGCGACCACGGCATCCAGCTCATCGTCGGCGCGCGGCTCATGCTGGCGATCGAGGCAGGGGACGATCCCGCCAACGACTTGGAGGTGCTGGCGTTCGCGCCGGATCTTGCGTCGTATGGTCGACTCTGCCGCATCATCACGGAGGGCCGCGCGCGCGAGGACTTTGGGAGCAACGAAGAGGACGAGGATGGCGAGCGCACCGGACATGCACTCGACCGCGGCACCTGGTTCCTCACGCTTCACCAGTTCATCGAGCGAGCTGCCGACTCTGCGCTGCAAGTCATCGTCGTCCCGCCGCGCGGCACTGGCATCATGCGCCAGCGATTCCATGAAGCACTCGCCGGCATGCGGCACAGGTTGTGCAACGATGCCCTTTCCCTCGGCATCCGCCGACTCCTTGAGCCCGACGACGATGTGCGGCTCATGCAGTCGCGGCACCTGTCATCGACCCTCCGCATCCCGCTGGTGGCGCTGGGCGATGTCCACTACCACACGCCGTCGCGCCGCCGTCTGCAGGATGTGCTCGCCGCGATCCGCCTGCGGTGCACCGTGGCGCAGGCGGGGCGCAGGCTCTTCCAGAATGGCGAGCGCGTGCTGGTGCCGCCATCGCGACAGCGCGAGCGATTCCTTGAGTGCCCCGAGGCCGTCGCGCGCGCGCAGGAGATCGCGCGCCGGTGCTCGGGCTTCTCGCTCTCGCAGGTGAAATACCGTTACCCGCGCGAGGTGGTCCCCGACGGCGCCACGCCGCAGGCCTGGCTGGAACAGCTCACCTGGGAGGGCGCGCGCGAGCGGTACCCGCACGATCGCTGCCCCGGCGGCATCCCCGAACAGGTGCGCGCGCAGGTGGAGCACGAGTTCGCCATCATCCGCGACCTCGACTACGCGCGGTACTTCCTCACCGTCCACGACATCGTGCGCGAGGCGCGGTCGCGCGGCATCCTCTGCCAGGGTCGCGGCGCGGCGGCCAACAGCGCCGTGTGCTATTGCCTGGGCGTGACCTCTGTCGATCCTGCGCGCATCGATGTCCTCTTTGAACGATTCGTCAGCCGCGAGCGCGACGAGCCGCCCGACATCGACATCGACTTCGAGCACGAGCGCCGCGAGGAAGTCATCCAATACCTCTATTCCAAGTACGGCCGCGATCGCGCCGCGCTCTGCGCGGAGGTGGTCTGCTACCGAGGCCGCATGGCGGTGCGCGAGGTGGGCAAGGCGCTGGGACTCTCGCTGGACTGCGTCGAGCAGCTCGCCTCCGGCGTGGAGTGGTGGCACGATTTCCGTGGCGGCGGCGGTGGTAGCACTGACAGCGGCGGCGGTGCGGACCGCGGGAACGACGCGGCGGGGCCGGACCGCGGCACGACCGAGGACACGATCGATGGGGCCGATGGCAGGGTCGACAACCGCGGCGCCGCAACGCTTTCCCAGCGGCTTGCGTCGGTGGGGCTTGACCCCGCCGATCCCACCGTCTCCGACCTGGCCACGCTGGTCCCCGAGATCATCGGCTTCCCGCGGCACCTCTCGCAGCATGTCGGCGGCTTCATCATCACCGACGGCCCGCTGTGCGAACTGGTTCCCATTCGCGAAGCGAGCATGGACGGCCGCACCATCATCGAGTGGGACAAGGACGACATCGAGGCGATGGGCATGCTCAAGGTCGACTGCCTCGCGCTGGGCATGCTGACGGCGATCCGCAAGGCGATGGACCTGTCGAATGAGTTCGATCGTCGGCACGCTCACCCCACGCATCACCTCCAGCTCCACACCATCCCCGCGGAAGACCCCGCCACCTACGACATGGTCTGCGCCGCCGACACCGTGGGCGTCTTCCAGATCGAGAGCCGCGCGCAGATGTCGATGCTGCCGCGACTTCGCCCGCGCTGCTTCTACGACCTCGTCATCGAGGTGGCCATCGTGCGACCTGGCCCCATCCAAGGCGACATGGTGCACCCGTACCTGCGCCGCCGACGCGGCGAGGAGCCAATTCAGTATCCCGACGACGGCGTGCGCCGCGTCCTCCAGAAGACGCTCGGTGTGCCGCTCTTCCAGGAACAGGCGATGTCGCTCGCCGTGGTCGCCGCGGGCTTCACGCCGGGCGAGGCCGACCAGCTGCGCCGCGCGATCGCCTCGTGGAAGCGCCGCGAGGGGCTCATCGAAACCTTCGGCCGCAAGATCGTGGGCGGCATGGTGGAGCGCGGCTACGAACGCCACTTCGCCGAGCAGGTCTTTGGCCAGATCCGCGGCTTCTCCGGCTATGGCTTCCCCGAGAGCCACGCCGCCAGCTTCGCGCTCCTGGTCTACGCCAGCGCGTGGCTCAAGCGTCATCGACCCGCCGCGTTCTGCGTCGCGCTCCTCAACAGCCAGCCGATGGGCTTCTACGCCCCCGCGCAACTGGTCCGCGACGCCAAGGACCACGGCGTCGATGTTCGACCCGTGTGCGTGGCGCGCAGCGTGTGGGACTGCTCGCTGGAGGGGGACGCATCGCCCGCTGGTCCCTGTGGCACCGCGCACGCCGCCATCCGCCTGGGCATGCGCATGGTGCGCGGCATGCGCGAAGACGAGGCGATCGCCATCTCTCGCGCGTGGCATGCACACGGCCCATTCCAGTCGATGGAAGCGCTGTGGCACGCCGCGCGCGTGCCGGTGGCGTCGCTTCGACAACTGGCCCGCGCCGACGCGTTCATGGCCATGGGGATCGATCGACAGCAGGCCCTCTGGCAGTTGCGCGCGCTCACCGACGATCCCGCGCCCGTCTTTGACAGCGTGCGCGACGAATCACCCACGCTCTGGGACCACGCCGTGCCCGACGCGCCGCTCCCAACCGTCTCGCCGATGGTCCGCGTGGGCGATGACCTTGGGTCCGTCGGCCTTTCGCTGCGCGCGCATCCGATCTCGTTCCTGCGCGCGGGGCTCCTGCGCTCGGGCGTCGCACGATGCTCGGACCTGCGCGACGAGGGTGCGATCCCCGACCGATCGCGCGCCGCGGTGGCCGGGCTGGTCTTGGTGCGGCAACGGCCATCGACCGCCAAGGGCATCGTCTTCATGACCATCGAGGACGAGTCGGGCCCCGCCAACCTCATCCTCCGCCCGCGCATCTACGAAGCCCATCGAGCCGCCGCGCGCCACGGCCGGGTGGTGCTGGCGCAGGGGACGGTCGAGCGCCGCGACGGCGTGGTCAACCTCCTGGTGCGGCGCATCCGCTCAATCGACGGCGATGTGGCGGCAATGCTCCACCGGAACCAGTCGCGCGATTTTCACTGACCCAAGCACTGGCGCGGATGCCAGGGGCGCGACGCCGGGCCGGGCGAGCTCACACCCAAGGTCCGCACCGGGTTATCGGTGGAAATGTGCCCCTGAAGGGCACATTTCCACCGATAACCGGGCCAGAAAAGTGGACGTCAGTCCGGCGTGCCCTTGCCTCGGGAGATCACCTGCACCCTGACGGAATCGAAGACGCCACCATTGGGGTCGATGCCACCCGCGGCGCGCCAGCCCCAGATGGCCGGCGCGGAAATCGGCGCCTGCGTGTCACCGGGAGGCAGGAATGAGTGGGCGATCGGGAGTCGAATGCCATCGTCAAAATCGACCTCTCCATGGTGCTTCCAATCGCGGTTGACGGGCCAGTTCCGGACACCCGAGCCGCGCATCGCCAGAGGGTCAAACTGGATCCACCCCGAACCCGGAAGGAAGTACTCGCCCCACGAGGTGAGTCGGGTCTTCGCATTCTTGCCAGTCTCCTCAAGGATCCCGACGACCGGTCGCGCCGGAACTCCCCCGGCGCGCAACGCGGCCACACACACGCAGACCAGATCGTGGCGAGAGCCCGCGCCCGCCGTCGCCGCCGCGAGCGCACCTTGCAGCGAAAACCCCCGGAACTGCCCTCGCTCGCCGACCACGCCCTCCGAGTCGACATTTCGGAACAGGGCGATCGCCGCCTTGATGATCTCCTTCGCCGCCGACTGCACGGGGATCGATCGTGGCGATTGCCCCTGCGTCACCTCCTGGATGAACTCTGCGAAGGCAGGCGCATCGCACTCGATGAACGGCTCTGGCTTGAGCGCCGATGCGGCCTCGGCCGGCCACTCGCGCGGCCACGCGATCGTCGCCGCTGCGGTCTCGTCCAGTTCGCATTCCCAGACTTGCTGCCGCCACGAGAGGTCAAACCGCGTGTGCTGGCCAGTGAACTTCCCGCAATCAGCCACCAGGACGGGGACGCTTCCTGGGAGCGACTCGGCACGAATCGGCACCTGCGCAACCTGGCTCCCGCCGGTGTCGCCCAGCAGCGTGGCCTGGCACTTCGGGCTCATGACGTCCACCTGCGAAAGCGAATCACTCGTGATGAGCGGCAGCTCGATCGCGTGCTGCTCGAGGTGCAACATGTCGGGGCGACCGTCTGTCCCGCTGTTGAACAAGAGCGTCACGGAATACTGCACGTCATAGACACGCGGGTTGCCTCGCACGAGCGGTAGCAGTGGGGGTCGACCCTGCGGCGAACTGGGGTCCTGCGCCATCGCGGTCACGGCGACCGTCATCGCGACCGCGGCGACCGCAAACGCTCCGATCGTGTGCGACTCAGCCAAACACGCTCCGATCAGGTCCGTAGATCATGACCCACAGCGTATTCAGGAAGCTCGCCAACACCAAGTTGATCGCGATGATCGCCAGGAAGGAGTACACGAAGGCATTCGTCGCCGCCCGGCCGACTCCCGCCGCACCCTGCGTGCAGATGAACCCCATGTAGCACGAGATGAGGCCGATGGCCAGGCCAAACACCGACGCCTTGATCAGTCCAGTGATCGGCGGCCAGGCATCCAGGAGGTCGGCGGTGAAAAACCAGTAGTCCGCGTTGGCCACGCCGAAGACCTTGACGGTGATGAACCAGGCCCCGAGCGCCCCCAGTGCGTCGGAGTAGACCGTGAGGATCGGTGCCATCACGATGCACGCCACGACACGTGGCGCCACGAGGATGCGCAGGGGGTCGGCATCCATCGCCTCCATGGCATCCAGCTGCTCCGTGATTCGCATGGTGCCCAGCTCTGCGGCCAATGCACCACCCACGCGACCCGCGATCATCACCGCCGCCAGCACGGGCCCGATCTGCTTCGTGACGGCGATGTTGATGACGCCGCCGAGCCGATCGCCTTGCCCCAGTGCCTCAAACTGGGTGTAGGTCTCCAGGGACAAGATCATCCCGATGAAGGCGCCGGTGATCGCCACCACGATCACGCTCTGCACACCGACCGTGAGCAGTGGCCCGGAGAGTTGGCTCCATCGAAGGCACCCAACAGGGTGGCGGAACAGGCGGCCGAACACGGCGCCGACAAACGAGGTGAATCTCCCGAAGGCGCTGAGGTTGTCGTGGACAAGCCACCCGATCCTGGTGATGGCATCGCGTGGGATCGCCTGCATGCGGGAAGGGTAGCCGCGGGTCGGGGCCAGCATTGGGGTCCTGCAAACCGAGAGGCCGTGATGGCGAAGCGACGCGGCGGCGAAGCGACGCGGTGAGGCGGCGAGTCCCTCCCCAACTCAGGCCAGATCGGGCCTCTCAGGGGTCGATTCTGGCCTGGGTTCGCCTGGTGCCGCCACCCACAATGGAGCGCGCCGAGCCCCCCGTCGTGAGGTGCTCGGCGCGCCTTGTTGGTTGCCCGCGACGACGAATCGTGCGGTTCCAATGCGGGTTGTCACGGGAAGGTGCGCCAGCACCCACCCGCTGGCGTCAGGGGCAGGCGCCCCACGAGCCCAGGAGCGCGGCGAGGTCTGCACCGTCAACCTGGCCATTGTGGTCGATGTCGCCCAGCGGCTTGGCTTCGCCCCAGCTGCTGAGCACGACGGCCAAGTCCTGACCATCCACGACCCCACTGTTGTCCAGGTCGGCCGCGCAGCTTGGCTCCTCGCAGTCAACGTTTGCGGCGCCTGCGGTGTCCGCGCCGCCGAGAACGTCAAACTGCCCGATGTTCCAGCAACCGGTGTCCTGGCAGCGCCAAGCCTGCCCGGGCACGAAGGTCGTGTCGGGTCCGACCTGCTGGTCGGAGTAGGCCCATTCGGTGCCCGTCGGCGGGACAGTGATCGACTCCACGAGGGCCACTTCATCCACGATGGCCGTCCACGGCGTGGAGTCCAGGACGCCGTCATCGTTCGTGTCCAGGTCCGTGGCAACCGCGGCGGTCGAGCCGGACACCAGGAAGAAGGTGAGGTTGTCGCTGTTCTCCAGCCAGTTGGAAGCCACACCAGAGGAGACGTCGGGCGTTCCAAGCGTCATGCCGGTATTGCCGATGAGAAGCGTCCCGTCTTCCGGGATCGTCGCTGCGGCCAGGCTGAACGCCTGCTCAACGGTGCCGCTGAGCGTCGTGCCGCCATCGCCGATGACGATGATGGTGAGGTCCGTGAGTGCCGTGCCGGGTGCGCCGCCGATCTCGATGTACTCGTCGGTGTCAGTGCTTGACTGGTCAATCCGGATCTCGTTGAAGTACACGGCTCCGCGGTCGCAGACCGAGGTGGTGGAGCCGCACGAGATGGCTGCCTGGTCCACACACGCCTGATCCCAGCCGGTGGAGCAGCAGGCGGGATCGACGCTGCAGACCGCCGTGCAGCAATTGGAGTGGCTGCAGTAGGGTTCGGCGTGGACCGCATCGCAGGCGCCGGCCGTCGCCTCGCCGCATTCCAGGATGGGGTAGGCGCTGCACGCGAGGTTCACGTCGCCGGGAGTGTCGCCGCCCGCCGTCGTGTTGAATGCGCCGACCACCCAGTCGCCAGACGTCTCACAGCGAGCGACCTGGCCAGGGGCGTAGTTCCCGTCCGGCCCAATGATGGGGGAGGCGTAGACGAGGGTCGTGTCCAGCCCAACGACCGACAGCTGGTCGAAGACGTTTGTCCAAGGCACGAAGTCCAGGATCCCGTCATCGTTCGTGTCGAGGTCCTGGTCCATGGTTCCCGTGAATCCAGCCACCAGATAGATGGAAATGTTGTCGGCGTTCTCGAAGTTGAGCTCGCCCGCCGCCGTGACATAGTCAGCGATGGCCAAGGTGAACGTCGGCTCGGCCACCAGGAGGCGGCCATCCGACGGGATCGTCGCCAGCGACAGGTCCGTGATGGACTCGATGCGGCCCTGCGCATCGGCCGGGGTCCCGTCCGTCGGGGTGTAGTCGCCGATGACAACCAGCGTCACTCCGGCCAGCGACGCGCCGGCGGCACCAGTGATCTCCACGTACTCGTCGTTGTCGGTGCTCTGCTGGTCGATCCGGATCTCGGCCAGTTGGTATGCGCCGCCCGCACCGCCGCACTCGGGGTTTGGTGCGCCGGGGGTGTCGCCTGCCGGATCGTCACCGAGTGGCTTCCACTCGCCATCGCTCAGGCAGCGGTATGCCGCCGGCGGGGAACCGGCACCGCTGGGACCCACGAGCTGCGGCTCGTAGTAGTAGAAGTCGGAGCCGATGCCGTCAGACGGTTGCGTCGCCACGAAACACACGCCGTCGACCATCGCGCTCCAGGGCGTCAGGTCGAGCACGCCGTCATCGTTGGCATCCAGGTCCATCCCCTCGGACCCAGTGAAGTTGCTCACCAGCAGGTGGGTGGTGTTGTCGGGAGACTCCAGATTGAAGGAGCCGTACTGGTCCGCCGTCCCCAACGTGTACGTCGCCTCGGCGAGCACGAAGTAGCCGCTTGCGGGGATCGCGCCAGTCAGTTGAACCGCGACTTCGACGTATCCGTTCTGGAGCGGCGGGAACGCGAAGTCATCGTCACCAATCACCACGTACCAGTACCCGTCGAGCGACTGCCCCGGCACGCCCATGATCTCGACATATTCGTTGAGGTCAACACCGAGCTCATCCACCCGAATCTCGCTCAGCTGCGGGTCCGTCTGGGCCAGCGCCGAAGCCGCGATCGGGAGCGAGAGGACAGCGCCGCAAAGGGACAACACTCTGGTCATTCGGGTCTCCATGGGGACAAAGGTAGCCCGATAACGGAGGCATGCAAGGCAACTGCCACAGACTTCATCGATTCCTTGCACAGCGTGCCCGAGTTCAGGAGTCCAGCCCAGCCCTTCCCAGTCCAGCCCATCCCAGCCCAGCCCAGCCCCAAACCACCGCCCCCGCGCCGTGCAAGGCACGGAGCGGGGGCGGTGAGTTCAGACGTGCGGCGGTGACGAGTTCTTACTTGGTCGGCTCGTCGTCAGCGACCGGGGCTGGGGTCGTGCTGATCGACTCCTCGACGATCACGGCCTCGACCACGATCGGCATCGGGCGGAGGAAGAGTTCGACGCGGCGATTGCCCGAAGCGCCCTTCGGCCCATTGGCGACCGCCGGGCGGAACTCGCCGTAGCCAGCCACCTGGAATCGGTTGGGAATGATGCCGTCGGCGACGAGCGCGTCACGCACGGAGATCGCTCGGTGCGCCGAGAGGTGAACGTTCGTCGGGTGGGCCTGTCGGGTGGCGGCGCGCTTGATCGGGGAGTTGTCGGTGTGGCCAACAACGACGATTTCCAGATTGGCGGCATCGCCGGAGTCGAGGACCGGAGCGAGCTTCTTCAGGATCGACTTGGCCTCGGGCTTGAGTTCAACCGATCCAAGGTCGAAGGTGAAATCAGAGGCGAACTGCAGCATCCCGAGCTTCGCGTTGAAGGTGAGGATGTCTGGATACTGCGCGGCGAGCGCGGCGAGGGCCGAGTTCACTTCCGGCGACAGCACGCCAAAGTCAAGGCTGGAGACGCGGGAGAGCAGCGCCTCGTAGTCGGCAAGGAGCTTCTCGACATCGCGACCTTCGCCGGCACGCAGCGAGTCCAATCGCTCCAGGTCGGCGGCCGCTTGCGCCAGTTGGGTACGGAGGCGCGACTCGTTGGCGCGAGTGACCTCAAGGTCCTGCTGCATGCCGATGAGCTGCTGCTCCTGGCTGCGGTAGGCGGTGCGAAGTTCGTCGTACTTCTCCTGTGGAATGCAGGCGGAGAGGGCGAACGCGATGATCGGGGCGGCAACGAGCAGGGTGGCGGTGCGCATCGGGTGAAATCCTTTCAGTGTGCGGGGCGAGGCCGACGCGAGTCTACACAAGGTTTTCAACTGGTTTTCCCGGTGAATCGGCTAGAATTCCCCCATGGTCGTCCAGACGGCACCCTACCGGCCCGAGGCATTCGAGTTTGTCCGCGATGGCATCGGGCACACCGTCGCGATCCTGAACCGAGCGACGGAGTCGGGGGAATCCCGGCACGTCTCGGGGCAGGAGTTGTGCATGGGACTGTGCGACTTGGCCAAGGACCGCTACGGGCCGCTGGCGCGGGCGGTGTTGGCCTCGTGGAACGTTCACCGGACCGAAGACTTCGGGAGGATCGTTTTCAAGCTGGTCGAGGCCGGTTTGCTCTCCACGACGGAGCGCGACACCCTGGACGACTTCCGCGGGGTCCTGGACTTTGACGAGACTTTCGCCCGCCAAGAAGTGCACTCTCGGGTCCTGGGCTCCAACTGACAGGTTGGCCACCGAACGGGGTCCTTCCGCCGGGCTGCCCAGCGCTGCGCCCCTGACGCCGCCGCCCGCTACTTCCTTCGCTTCTTGAATCCTGCCGCGGGGCTCGCCGTCCGGGTGCTTCCACGGGTTGGGAGCCCGCCGCCGGCCCCGGCCGCGGCCATCTGGCGCATCGCGGCGGCCTTGCCGGCACCCGCCATCGAGCCGAACTGCTTCATCATCTTCTGCATCATCCCGAACTGCTTCACCAGCCCATTGACATCGCTTTCGGTGCTGCCGCTGCCGGTCGCGATGCGCTTGATGCGGGATCGATTGAGGCAGTCCAGGTCGGCGCGCTCCTTCCGGGTCATGCTGCCGACCATCGCTTCGATGCGATCCAGCTTCCCATCCTCCATGTCGATCCCGGAGAGCGCGTTGCCCACGCCGGGGAGCATTCCCAAGATCTGCTTGAGCGGACCCATGCGGCGGATCGTCTTGAGCTGCTTGAGGAAATCGTCCAGGGTGAATCGACCCTCGGCCATCTTGGCGGAGAGCTCGGCGGCCTCTTCCTCCTTGACGGCCTCCTGCGCGCGCTCCACCAGCGAGACGACATCGCCCATGCCAAGGATGCGGCCGGCGGCGCGCTCGGGATGGAACTCCTCCAGGTCGTCCGGCTTCTCGCCCACACCCACAAACCGCAGGGGGGCGCCGGTCACTCGCTTCACGCTGATGGCGGCGCCGCCGCGCGTGTCGGAATCGAACTTGCTGAGGATGACGCCGTCGACTTCCAGCTTGTCGTGGAAGGCCTTGGCACTGCGGACCGCGTCCTGGCCGGTCATCGCATCCAGGACGAGGAGGCGCATGTGCGCTTCCACGGCGCGGTCGACCGACTCCAGCTCGGTCATTAGTGCGGCATCGACATGGAGTCGACCCGCGGTGTCCAGGATGAGGACATCGAACTTGTCTGCCTTGGCCTTGGTCAGTGCGCGTCGAGCCACGCCAACCGCCGCACCGACCGCCTTGCCGTACTCGGCACACTGGTCGGGCTCGCCGTGGAACGCCACGCGAGAGCCGCCAAGCGCCGCCACGCCGCTCACGACCTGCTGTAGCTGCTCCACGGCAGCGGGGCGCTGCAAATCGCACGCGGCGACCAGCACGGTCTGGCCGCGCTTGCGGAACCACTGCGCCAGCTTGCCGCAGGTCGTGGTCTTGCCCGAACCCTGCAGACCGCACATCAAGATGACCGTGGGGCCGGGTGACACAAGCGAGATCGATCCCGCCGGCGGTCCCATGAGCTCCACCAGCTTCTGGTGGACGATGCCGATGAACTCCTCGCCGGGCTTGAGGCTGCGTGTCACGCGCTCGCCGACCGCCTCGGAGAGGACCTGTTCGCAGAAGGCGTCCGCGACACCCTGCTCAACATCGGCTTCCAAGAGCGCGGTACGGACCTCCGCCATCGCCTCGCGAACATTGGATTCGCTGAGTCGACCCTTGCCGGTGAGGTTCCGGTAGGTGTCCTGGAGTCGGCGTGTCAGACCTTCAAACATGGGTCGGCCATTCTACGAGGCGTGCGTGCGATCCCGGTCGAGCCAGCCCTGCAGCGCGTCGGCGCCCATCGCGTTGACGCATCGGTCCTTGGTGAGCCCGCCGCGGCGGCCAGTCCCCACCCCAAAGCGCAGATTGTCAAAGTCATCCTCGTGGTGAACATCGCAGTCGATGGCGATCATCGCTCCCTGCGCCAGCGCCATGCGGACATGGGCATCTCGCAGGTCAAGCCGGGACGGGTGCGCGTTGATCTCCAGCGCCACGCCTCGCGCCGCGGCGGCCTTGGCCAGCGCCTCGATGTCCGGCTCCAGCCCCGGGCGTTCCAAAATCACCCGGCCCGTGGGATGGCCGATTATGTCCACGGCGGGATGCTCGATGGCGCGCAGGAGCCGGCGCGTGGCGGTGCCAGCATCCTGCTTGAGCGAGGTGTGCGGGCTGGCGACGACGATGTCAAGGGCATTCAAGAGGTCGTCGGAATAGTCAAGGCTGCCGTCGGCCAAGATGTCCACTTCGCTCCCCGCCAGAATCTGGATGCCGGGAACACGAGCGCGCGCGGCGTGGATCGCGTCGATGTGCGCGCGAAGCCGTTCCTCGCTCAGGCCATTCGCGATGGCGCTGCTCTTGGAGTGGTCGGTGACGGCAATCGTGTGGAAGCCGCGTGCCTTGGCCGCGTGCGCAAGCTCCTCGATGCTCATCGCGCCGTCGCTGGCCGTGGTGTGGGAGTGGAGTTCGCAGACGATGTGGCTCAGTTCCAGGAGGCCAGCGGGAGGGGCGGCGAGCGGATCATCGCCGTACACCTCTCGCAATTCCGGCGGGAGGAACGGCGTCTCCAGCGCCGCGTAGATCTCTTCCTCCGTTGCGGCGGCGATCGCCTTCACGCCGCGAGTGTGTGGCGCGGCCTCGCCGTCATCGGGAAAGAGCCCGTACTCGTTGAGCGTGAGCCCGCGATCCTGCGCACGCCCGCGGAGTGCCACGTTGTGTTCCTTGCTCCCGGTGAAGTAGAGGAGCGCTGCGCCGAACTGTGCCAGCGGCAGCACTCGCAGGTCCACCTGCAGGCCGCTGTGCAGCCGGATCGACGCCTTGGTGTCGCCGCGCGCCAAGATGCGCTCCACATCGGGTGCGGCACAGAATCGGTCCATCAGCGGCAGTCCCTCGTCAGAGGCCACCAGCAAGTCCACATCTCCGATTGAATCGCGTGATCGACGCAGGCTCCCGGCGAACGCGGTGCGGAGGACGCTTGGGTTCTCGCCTTGATCGTCAAGCAGCCGAAGCAGCCGATGCGCCTCCCGCCAGCCGACATCCAGTCGGAACCGCCCGATGCCGCGTGCCTGGAACGCGATCGAGTCCTTGAGGTTGGCCACGCTCTTCGCCCCGAATCCCGTCATGCCTGCCACGGTGCCGTCGTCCAGTCGCGTGGCCAGTGAGGCGATGTCCTGGACGCCCGCTTCCTGCCACAGCCGGCGCACTTTCTTGGGCCCAAGGCCCGGCAGCTGCAGGAGGGCGGGGAGACCAGCAGGAACCTGCGCCGCCAACTTGGCTTCCTCGCTGCACTTGCCCGTGGTCACCAGCTCCACGATGCGGGCGGCGATTCCCTCGCCGATCCCGTCCACCGAGGAAAGTGCCTTGGGTTCCGATTCCGCCAGCCGCGCCAGGTCCACGCTGGCTCCCTCGGCGCTGCGGGAGGCTCGACGCATCGCATTCACGCGGAAGACATTCGCGCCGGTCAGCTCAAGCAGGTCGCCAAGGTGCGACAGGTGCGCGGCGATCGCCTCGTTGGAACTCACGGGGAGAATGTACAGGGGCATGCGCGCCGGAATCCCCCATCCCAGCGCACCCGGCAGGACTCGAACCTGCAACCCCGAGCTTCGTAGGCTCGTGCTCTATCCAATTGAGCTACGGGTGCTGAGGGGTCGGATTCTAGCGTGAATCAGCCGACTGCGCCGCGGCGGGGGCGCTCGCGGCAGCGCCCATCGCGGGATCCGTCGCCCGTTGCACCCAGCCGAAGATCGAGCCGGTGAAGCAGGGGAGGACGAGCAGGGCAAGGCCAAATGCGACGCTCGCCAGGACCGGCGCGAGGCTGGGGTTTCGCTCGGTTGGGGTGGCGTTGGAGTCTGGCTCGGCCACGACAGGCGTGGCCATGAATCGCAGGTAGTAGCGGGCGCTCACCAAGCTGTTGACGACGAGGAACACGCACAGCGCGATCTGCCCGGCCTCGAACGCGCTGGTCAGGATCCAGAACTTCCCGAAGAATCCCAGGAGCGGCGGGATCCCGGTGAAGCTAAGTGCACCCAGCACGATCATCGCGGTGGCCCACGGATGCGTGCGGCGCAAGCCCGCAAGGTCCTCGAATCGATCCGCGTCGCCACCCGCCCGCTGGATCACGGCGAGCCCACCAAATGTGGCCACCGTCGTCACGCCGTACGCAAAGAGGTAGAAGAGGAGCGCGTCAAGCGCGTCAGTCGTGCCGGCCGCGAGTGCCACCAGCATGTAGCCGCTGTGGGCGATCGATGAATACGCCATCGTGCGCTTCATGGATCGCTGCAAGAGCGCCCCCATGTTGCCCAGCGACATCGTGAGGATCGCCGCCATCCAGAGGAGCGCGATGATGGGCCTGGGGAGCTCGCCGGCCGTGAGGCCCGCTGTGCCCAGCACCAGGATCAATCCGACAAACCCGGCCACCTTCGGGATGAAGGACAAGAATGCGGTGACAGGAAGCGGCGCACCCTCGTAGACATCGGGCGCATAGAAGTGCATCGGCACCGCGGTGATCTTGAAGAAGAGCCCCACGGAGGCGAGCATCAGGCCGCCAACGCCGAGGAGGGCAATGCCGCCGGTGGCCGCCTGCGCACCGAATGCGTTTTGGATGAGGTCCAGTTGCAGCGAGCCCGTCGCACCGTAGAGGAGCGCGAAGCCCATCAGCATGATGGCCGTGGCCATCGCGCCGAGGAAGAAGTACTTGACTGCGGCTTCCAGGCCGGGTCGATCTCCGCGACCGATTGCCACCATGACATAGGTCGGCAACGAGACCAGTTCCAGCGCGAGGAAGATCCAGATCAGGTCCGTCGCCGTCGTCAGGAGCATCACGCCGGCGATCGAGAAGAGGGCGAAGGCGTGGAACTCGCCGCGGATCGCCCGCAGCGGATTGAACGCCGCGGCGTTGCGGCCGATCGCCGCTTCCAGTGCCTGGTCCACGAACCCGCCTTGGACCGCCATGAGACCCGCCGCAATGAGCGCCACCATCGGCTTGAGCCACTGGGCGAGCGCAGGGAAGGGGACCCCGGCCGCCGCTGCCGCGTCCGCGCCACCGGTGAAGAGCGCGAGCAAGCCCGAGGCCAGTACGGCGAGGATCGACACGGGCCCGACCGCACCGCGGATGGTTCGATCCTTGCTCAGCCCCATGAGAGCCACGACCATCGCCGCGGCGAGGAGCAGGAGTTCGGGCCAAAGGAGTCCAACTCGGTCGGCCATCGTGCTGGCCAGTGTGATGGGTGCAGCGATGGTCATCGCACTGCCTCCGCGGTGGTCGAATCGGCCACGGCCACCGCATCGCCCTGCGTCGCGGCCGCATCATGCTGCGCCTGCACGATCGCCGGGAACGGGGCGAGCATGCGCGTGCATGCGGGCTCCAAGCTCTCCAGCACGAACCCGGGAGCAAGCCCAAGCCAGAGGCAGAGGACGGCGAGCGGCGTCAGGATGCCGATCTCGCGCCAGTTGAGGTCCGGGGAGAGGCCGCTGGGCTCGTGGTGGCCGTCGTCGTGCGGTTCTCGCAGCGGGCCCCAGATCATCTTCCCAAGCATGATGAGGAGGTACATCGCGGCCAGCACCAGGCCCGACGCGGCGATGAATGCATAGTTGGGACCGAGGACGCCGGGATAGTTGTCCACGCCGGACTTGGCGTCGGCGACGAAGGTCCCCATGAGACACAGGAATTCGCCGACGAATCCATTCAAGCCAGGGAGCCCCAAGCTGGCGAACGTGAACAGGCCAAAGAAGAACGCCCACACTGGCATGCGCTTGGCCAGGCCGCCAAGGCGCTCCATGTCCTTGGTGTGGTAGCGCTCGTAGATCATGCCGATGCAGAGGAACATGGCGCCCGTCGAAAGACCGTGGTTCACCATGTAGTAGACGGAACCCTCGGCGCCAATGATGTTGAACGCGAAGAGGCCCAGCACGCACAGTGCCAAGTGGCCGATCGAGGAATACGCCACGAGACGCTTGACATCGCGCTGCACCCAGCAGATGAGCGAGGCGTAGACCACCGCGCAGATGCAGAGGATCGCCCAGAGCGGAGCCAGCGCCACGGCACCCTCGGGGGCCGCCGGGAGCGCGATGCGGAAGAGTCCGTAGGTGCCCAGCTTCAGCAGCGTTCCGGCCAGGATCACGGAGCCGCCCGTGGGAGCCTGGTCGTGCGCCAGCGGCAGCCAGGTGTGGAGCTGGAAGATCGGCACCTTGACGGCGAAGCCGAGGCCCAGGCAGAGGAACAACCACCACTGCGTGTCGGCGGGGAGCTTCTGGGCGAAGGCGATCATCGCGTCCAGGTCGAAGTTCCACGCGCCGGTCGACTCGCGCATCTGCGCGCCGAGCCAGAGCAGGGAGCCGAGGAGGAAGATCGACCCGAAGAACGTGAAGAGGAAGTACTTGGTCGCGGCGGCGCGGCGCTCCGGACCACCCCAGATGGCGATCAGGAAGACCATCGGGACGAGCGTGAACTCGTAGCCGACATAGAAGGTGATCGCGTCGCGGGAGGCGAAGGCCAGCATGAGCGACGCATGCAGGACCATGAACCACGCGTAGTACTCGCGCTGGCGATCCTTGATGGCGCTGAACGAACCCAGCACGCACAGAGGCATGAGGACCGCGTTGAGGAGCGCCATCACCAGCGCCACGGAGTCGTAGCCGAGCGAGAGGCTGATGCCGAACTCAGGAAGGAACCGGATGGCCTCCGACTCGGACTGGAAGTCGCCGTTGCCCCAGTCATGGAACCCAACGACCAACCGCAGCGTGGCCGCAAGGACGACGCCCGTCGCGGCGAGTGCGATCCACTTGGCCATCTTGGACGGCGAGAACGCAATGACCGCGGCGGCCAGGAGCGGAAGGAGGATGGTGGTCCAGGCAGCGCTCATGGATCAGAATCCTCCCCGCAGCCATGTGTAGGCAAGCCAGGCCAAGATGAGGCCGACACCGCCGGCCATCGTCACGGCATAGGACTGCAACACGCCGCCGTAGAGGGGACGGAAGACTCGGCCGACGAGGCTTGGCGATGCGCCGATCCCGTCCACGACACCTGCATCGAGGATGTGCTTGTCGATGAAGTGAAGAACGTGGCCAGTGACCCACAGCGGCACGCGGAACACGGCGTGGTAGATCTCGTCCACATACCACTTGTGCTCGGCGGCATTGGGAATCCAGCCGATGATCGGCGTGGCCTGGATGGCGCGCCGGAGCGAGTCCGCGGCGGAGCGTCGAATGAGGTGCAGGTAGAGGGCGATGAGGATGCCGCCGATCCCGAAGATCGATCCGGCCAGGCTGGTGGCGGCGTGCGCGGACATGCCCAGCACCTGGTGACCGTGTGACGCGCCCTCGGCGGCCACGTGCTCCACCACACCCGCACCGCCTACGGCTGTCGAGCCAGAGATCATCCACTGCACCCAGTTCTCCTTGTGCAGGAACATCGACTCGTAGGCGGGGTAGCCGGCGAGCACGGCACCGATGCCGATGATCGCGATGGCGAACTTCATCGCCCAGCGCGGGCCGTGCGGGTGGAACTCGCCGTGGTGGTGCGCGTGTGCCGCGGCGGGCGCGTGCCCGTGACCATCACCATGGTCATGCGCCACATCGTGTCCATGATCGTCGCCATGCACCTCATCACCCGGCTCGAAGTGCACCGGACCCGCGAACGCCCGGAACCAGACTCGGAAGGTGTAGTAGGCGGTGAGGCCCGCGGTGAGCAGTCCAAGCCACCCGAGGAACTGGAAGTCCGCGCGGTCCGATCCGACGCCCGCGACCAGAATCTCGTCCTTGGAGAAGAACGCCGCGGAGAAAGGGAACGCCGCCAGCCAGAGCCCGCCCAGGAGCGCGAACCAGGACACCATCCGGAAACCAGGGACCCGAGAGAGTCCGCTCAGCCTGCGGATGTCCAGCTGTCCCGCAAATCCGTGCATCACGGCGCCGGCGGTGAGGAACAGGCACGCCTTGAAGAAGGCGTGGGTGAAGGTGTGGAAGCAGGCGCCGAAGGTGGTGCCCAGCCCCAGCCCCAGGAACATGTAGCCAAGCTGCGAGATCGTGGAGTACGCCCACACGCGCTTCATGTCGTACTGGGCCATGCCGATCGTGGCGGCCCAGAACGCCGTGAGCCCACCGATCCACGCCACCACGGTGAGTGCGTCGGGCTGGAGGAGGAAGAGCGGGTAGCAACGCGCGATGAGGAAGACGCCGGCGGTGACCATCGTCGCGGCATGGATGAGTGCCGAGACTGGAGTCGGGCCTTCCATTGCGTCGGGCAGCCACACATAGAGCGGTCCCTGCGCGCTCTTGCCAAACGCTCCAAGCATCAAGAGATAGGGGATGAGCGACTCTTCCCACGGTCCCTCGCGCGGGGCATTCGCGGTGACCTGAAAGAGCTCCGAGTATTCGATCGTGCCGTAGCAGCGCCACGTGAGGAAGATGCCAAGTGCCAGGCCAAGGTCGCCGATGCGGTTAACGATGAAGGCCTTCTTCGCCGCAGCGACCGCCGAGGGGCGCGTGAAGAAGTAGCCAATCAGCATGTAGCTGGCCAGGCCGACGCCCTCCCAGCCGAGGTAGAGGAGCAGGAGGTTCCCGCCCATCACCAGCGCGGTCATCGCGAACAGGAAGATGCTGACGCCCGCGAAGAATCTGGCATAGCCGGCCTTCACGTCGTGCTCCATGTACTCCGTGGCGTAGAGCGCAATGAGCGTGCCAAGCCCGGTGACGAAGAGCATCCAGAAGATCGTCAGCCGATCGATGTAGAGCTCCAGCGCGGCCTGGAGCGAGTGGAAGTCCGTGGGACCCCACGAGAAACTCATCCACTCGGCGAGCGGAATCACCACCGGTCCTTCCGGCATCGATTGGTACGCCTTGAAGATCAAGACGAAGCAGGTGCCCAGCGAGGCCACCGTCAGCCAGCCCGGGAGCTTCCCCTTGACCTTGCCCAGCGCCATCAGCGTGCACACAAGCGCGGAGATCGCCGGAAGCGCCAGCGCCCAGCCGAGCCATGCCATCTCCGGCGCGATCGTCGCCGCCGGGATGTCCGACGACGCCATCATCGTGCCAGAGAGCATGGAGGTGAGGGGAGAGAGTGTCATCGGGCGTCCGCTCGCAGTCCTATTCCTTGAGCTCCGACCATGCTTCCGAGTTGAGCGTCTCGCGCCGACGGTAGAGCAAGATCACCAGGCCGAGCGCCAAGGCCGCCTCGGCCGCAGCGACCGTCAGGATGAAGATCGTGAAGACTTGCCCGCTGAGGTCGCCGTGCATCTTGCCAAACGCGATGAGCGCCAGTGCCGCGCCCTGGAACATGAGTTCCGTGCAGAGGAACATGACGATCATGTTGCGTCGCGAAAGGAATCCGGCGATCCCGATCGAGAAGAGGAGCGCAGCGATCACCAGTGCGAGGCGGATGAGTGCGGCGTCGGAAGTGAGCGCCGTCATTCGGCACCTCCTGCGCCCGGCCGCGAGTGAAGGGCCGCCTTCTGGGCATCGCCAAGATCGATCTGCCGTCGCGCCAGCACGACGGCACCCAGCATCGCCATCAGGAGGATGACGCCAGCCAATTCCAGGCTCACCGGGAACTGGTTGACGAGCGCCACGCCAACGGTCTGCGTATTCGGAGGCAGCGACGACTCAAGCAGGGTCAGGTGAGCGCTTGTCCCGTCGGCCGCGGTGACATCGATGGAGGCCTCGCCGCCGCTGACGTGCATGGTTCCCGGGACAGGTGTCGCGCCAGGGGACACGGCCTCGACGGCCTCTCGCATCCCCTTGGGCAGCTCTCCCATGGCGATCCATGATCGGGCACGCTGGATCTGCGCGGTGGTTGCGGGGTCGTAGGAATCGACTGCCCTCCACATCACCGTGGCGATGGACAGGAACAGGACCAGCCCGACAAACACCGCCGCCATCGGGTCGCGTGAGTTTCGGTCGTACTCGGCGCTGCCGCCATCCCGCTCCCCCGAGGCCTGCTGTGCCAGCATGAGCACGAACATGTAGGTAATCAGGATCGCGCCCGCGTAGACGATCACCAGTGCAAACGCGAGGAATTCGGCACCAAGCGTGAGGTACAGCGCGCACCCGGCGACCACCACGAGCACGAAGAAGATTGCGGCGAGGACCGGTCGCGGGCTGGAGATCACGCGCGTGGCCGCGGCCGCTGAAAGCACGCCGGCGAGGAGTGCCACCACCAGCGGGATCGATACGCCCGAACCATCGGCCCCGGGGGCGCCCAGCCCAGCACCTCCGGCAAGGATGGCCAGGCCACCGAGGGCCGCGATCGCCCCACCCGCACGGTGCAGCACATGGCCGCCCCGCAGCATCACAAGGAGGAGTCCGACTGCGCCCAGCGCGCCGCCAGCAAGAAGTTCGGTTGGAACCATGTTGGAGTGGCGGTCTGCTCGGTCGCGGGGAGGGCCGTCCGTCCGTGGGCGGCGGGGAGGGGGGAGAATAGGGGGGAAGGTCCGATACCGCAAGCGGATGGGATTACCATCCGACCCCGTGTCGTCCGTCGCTCGCCGAGCCATTCCAAACATCGTGACGACCATGCGTTTGGTCCTCGCCTTGGGGCTCTTTTCCCTCATGGGCTGGGGTCCGGATGGACCCGCGCCCGACCTGGGAGTGGTGGCCTGCGTGATCTTCGCCGTGGCCGCCGCGAGTGACGCGCTTGATGGCCATCTCGCGCGGAAGTGGGCAGTGGTCAGCCCCTTTGGGCGCGTCATGGACCCCTTCTGCGACAAGTTCCTGATCCTGGGCGCCTTGATCCTCCTGGTCGCCTCTCCCCTGGCACCCCGGAGTGCAGTCGAGCCGTGGATGGTGCTGGCGATCTTTGGACGAGAGCTCCTCATCACCAGCCTCCGTGCCGTGGCCGAGAGCATGGGGCATCCCTTCCCCGCGGAGTCATCGGGGAAGTGGAAAATGGCTCTTCAGTGCGTGGCGATTGGCACCGCGATCGTGGCCGCGACTCGTTCGCCCGCGAGTGCCTCGTGGACCGAGGCTGCGCGCTGGCTGCTGTGGGCCGCCACCGCCTTCACGCTCTTCACGCTCGTGCCGTATCTCTCGCGCGGAGCCAAGCTGCTCCTGCACGCGAAGGAGGGTGCGCGCTGATGGGCCTGCGTGCGCAGGCGGTTGCTCCAGGCGCATGGGGTTCGACCCCATGGTTCGTGCGCCAGTCGTTGACGTGCTTCGGCCTTGGCTACCTCCCGGCCTCGGGGACGTGGGGGTCGATTCCACCGTGCGCCATGGCGCTCCTGCTGGGTTCCGTCGGCACGTCCACTGCGGTGACGACGGCGTGCGTCGTGCTCTGTGGGCTGTGGGGCGCCGTGGCGTGCCTTCGATTTGGCGACGCCGGAGAGCGTGCCGCGGGGCGCAAGGACCCGGGCATCGTGGTGGCCGACGAAGTGGCTGGCATGGCGTTGATGCTCATCTGGCTCCCGCCGGCCCCAGCGGCGATTCTCGGCGTCGACCTGCCGTGGTGGGCTCCGATCGCTGCGGCGTTCTTCCTCTTCCGCGTGCTCGACGTCGCCAAGCTTCCACCCGTCCATGCCGTGCAGTCGCTTCCCGGCGGCGTGGGCATCTTGGTGGACGACCTCCTGGCCGCAGCCCAGGGCTGGATCCTGCTTCAGGTCGGCCTGCGCTGGCTGCTCCCGACACTCGCCGCGTGACGCCGCGCCACGCCAGGATCACGCCAGCGTCACGGCCAGCTCGCCCACGCGCTCGTGGCTGACGAGATCGTCGTACGTCTCCCGAGCGCGGATGATCTCGAAGGAATCACCGTCAACGAGGACTTCGGCAGGGAGTGGCGACGAGTTGTATCGATTCGCCATGCTCATGCCGTACGCACCGGCGGTGAAGACGGCCAGCCGATCGCCCCGGGCGACGCGCGGGATGGCCCGTTCCAGACCGAGGAAATCGCCAGTTTCGCACAGCGGCCCGACAATGTCGTGGACCACCAGCCCGTCCATCTCGGGACGCACGCAGCGCACCGAGGGCACCATTCCCGCCGGCGGTCGAGTGGGCCAGATGAAGTGGAATGCGTCGTAGTGGCTTGGGCGCAGCAGCGCATTCATGCCGGCATCGCAGATGGCAAACGTCCGGTCACCAGAGTCCTTGGTGTAGACGACCGACACGAGCAGGCTGCCAGCGTTCGCCGCGACGCTCCGGCCGGGTTCAAGGATCACGCGGAGTCCCGCGGCCACCCGGGCGGCGAGCAGCGGCACGATGATGTCGGCGTACGAGGTGGCGGATGGGCTCTGCCCCGTGGTGTAGTCCGCCCCGAAGCCGCCGCCCAGGTCAAGCGTGTCCAGCGCGATCCCGTCCGCAGCCAGTTCGTCGATCAGCGACAGGGCCTTGGTGATGGCCTGGTGGTACGGCGTCGGGTCGTAGATGGGCGAGCCAATGTGGAGGTGGATCCCACGCCATCGACACCACCGGTTGCCGTGCGTGGCCCGCAGGAACGCCGCCGCACGCCGCAGGTCGACGCCGAACTTCGTTTCGCGGTTCCCCGTCGACGTGTAGCGGTGGGTCTTGGGGTCCACGTCCGGGTTCACTCGGAGCGCCCCGTCGCAGGGAATCCCCAGGCGCTCGGCCACCGAGGCGATGGTGGCAAACTCTTCTTCGCTCTCCACGTTGAACAGGCCGATCCCCGCGCGAAGGGCAAGCTCGATCTCCGGGTCGGTCTTTCCGACGCCCGCGTACACGCAACGGCTGGCCTGGCAGCCGGCCTCCATCGCCCGCCGCAGTTCGCCTCCTGAGACAACATCCATTCCAGAACCCGCGCCGGCGATCGCCTTGAGGATCGAGAGATTGGGGCAACTCTTGACCGAGAAGCAGACCCATGGCTCCAACGGCGCGAACGCCGACCGGATGCGCCTCACGTGTTCAAGCAACGTCGCACGCGAATAGACGTAGCAGGGAGTCCCCACTGACGAGGCGATCTCGTCCATCGACACCCCCTCGCAGTGAAGCTGTCCATCGATGTAGTGGAAGTGGTCCACGCGATCATCCTACGCCTGCGACGCGCTCACTTGGACGGCGTGTCGCTCGGCTGTGCCGGCGTGGGTGGTTCGCGCTTCCGCACCTGCACGCTGAACCCAACCATGGTGACGACGATGAACGCGAGCCACCAGGCCGAGTCTGGCGCGTCGCGCGCGGCGGGGACCGCCCGCGCGAGCAGCGCCCATCCCGCGGAAGTCACGAGGTAGCCGCCTGAAAGAGCGGCAATCATCGCCAGCGCCGTCTTGAAGAAGAGCAGCCCGCCCAGGAAGCCGACCGCCAGTCCGACTCCCACCGACCCCGTCACCACGGTTCGTTCCGGCGGCTGCAGGCCATTCCACCAACGATCGATCTCCGCCGACGCCGCGGCCAGCGGCAGCGCGTGGGCTGGACCGTCGCCACCTGCGCTCCAGGCCTCCCCGAACCTCAGGCTGGCAGCGATGACTGCGCCGCGGCCCAGTGCTTCGTTGAGCGCAGCGACGATGCGCGAGTTCGATGGCGTGGGCGCCTCGCCCCCATGAACTGGTGAATCAGCCCCCGACTGGAGGGCGGTCACGGCCATCGCCGGAGGAGGCACCACGCCGCGATCGATCGCCACGGCCGCCACCGCGAGCCCAGCCACGGCACCAAGCACCCCGCCGAACGAGGCCACAAGGAGTCGAAGTCCCAGGACAGCAAGCAACGTCCCACACACGGCACCGCCTATCGCGCAGGCCAGCCAAGGCCACGAAGGGACCATGATCGCCTGGACCGACGATCCCACCACCCAACCCGCAAGCGCACCGGCCACGACCGCGAGAGGCGGAAGGACCTTGGTCCCGGCGAACAGGACCACCAAGCCGGCCAACAGCACCACCATTGAGGCGATGAACCCGGGATCCTGCAGGTGAGAGGCAAGCGGCTGGAGGTCGGTGGACATGGGCTCCCGTAGTATCGGCCGAGAGGCCGCAAGACCTTTTCAACCATGAGCGATTCGCCCAACGCCGACTTGGCCGCCATCCGGGATGAGATCGACTCGGTGGACGCTGACCTTGTTCGCCTCATGGGACGCCGCGCGGAGCTGGTCGCGGCCGTCGGCACCGCCAAGCGCGCGGCGGGACTCCCGGTGTATGCCCCCGACCGGGAACGAGAGGTGATCGAACGCGCCGTCGCCCGCAACGCGGGGCCGCTCACCAGCCAGGTCGTGGAGGCCGTCTTCCGCGAGATCATGTCGGCGACCTTCGCCTTGCAGGTCCCGCTTCGTGTGGGGTTCCTCGGCCCGAAGGGGTCGTTCAGCCACTTGGCCGCCAGCCGACACTTTGGTTCCAGCGTTGAGTTCAATGAGCTGGCCAGCATCCGTGACGTCGTGGAGACCGTCCTCCGCGGCCATGCCGATCACGGCCTGGTTCCCTACGAGAACTCCATCGGCGGGAGCATCCACGAAACGCTGGACGCACTCGCCACGACCGAAGCCACGGCCTGCGCGGAGGCACTCGTCAACATCTCGCAGCACCTCATGGCCAACTGCTCGCCGGAGCAGGTGAAGTCGATCCACTCGAAACCAGAGGCGCTGGACCAATGCCGCGAATGGCTCTCCCGCCAGTTCCCGCGCGTGCCCCTGGTTGGTGAGGCCAGCACCTCTGCGGCGGCCAGGCGCGCGGCGTCCGAGGAGGGGGTCGCGGCGATCGGCAGCGAACTGGCCGCGGAACTCTTCGGCCTCCACATCCTCTTCCCGTCCGTCCAGGATCGACCCGAGAACATCACTCGATTCCTTGTCTTGGGGAAGCAGCACCCCCGGCCGACGGGAGACGACCGGACCACGCTCTTCTTCACCGCGCTGGACAAGCCGGGAGCCTTGGTGGACGTACTCGATGCCTTTCGCCGCGCGGGAGTCAACCTCTTGCACATCGACAAGCGGCCAAGCGGTCGAACCAACTGGGAGTACTCCTTCTTCATCGACTGTGCCGGGCACCGGGACGATCCGACGGTTGCGTCGGCGATCCACGATGCGCGCTCCCACTGTGCCCACCTCCGCGTGGTGGGGTCGTACCCGCGGTCCAAGCGGATCCTTTGAACGCTTGATGAAGCCATGACGATCTCACTGCTCCTGACCACGATTCTCGTTGCGATGCCCCAAGACGCACCACCCACGCACACCAACCAGCTCTCCAAGGAGGACAGCCCGTACCTCCTCCAGCACGCGCACAATCCCGTCGACTGGAAAGCCTGGGGAGAGGACGCGTTCGCCGAAGGGCGTCGCCGGGGCGTGCCGATCTTCGTCTCGGTGGGGTACTCCTCGTGCTACTGGTGCCATGTGATGGAGCGGGAGAGTTTTGAGGACGCGTCGGTGGCGGCCTACCTGAATGCCAACTTCGTCTCGATCAAGGTGGATCGAGAGCAGCGGCCCGACGTGGACGCCATCATGATGGCCTCGTGCCAGGCCTACACCGCCGCGACCGAGGGCCGGGCGAGCGGCGGCTGGCCGCTCACGGTCTTCCTGGAGCCGGGCACGCTCAAGCCGTTCTTCGCCGGGACCTACTTCCCGAAGTCGCCTTCGCACGGGAAGCCCAGCTTCGTCCAGTTGCTCGAGCGCATCCACACGGCCTGGGGTACGCAACGGCCACAGTTGGAGGAACAGGCGGATCGACTGGCCTCGGCCGTCACGGCGGACCTGGCCGCCTCGGCAACGCCGGTGACACTCACGCCCGCGATCCTCAACCAGGCGGGCGAGGCGCTGCTTCGGCACGCGGACAGTTCCAACGGCGGCTTCGGCGGCGCCCCCAAGTTTCCGCAGCCGGCGTACATGGAGTTCCTCGCCGAGTGGCAGCCCGCTGGCCCCGCGCGTCAACACCTGGATTTCACGCTGGAGAAGATGGCCCTCGGCGGCGTGGCGGACCAGCTGGGCGGCGGATTCCATCGATATGCGGTCGATGGCACCTGGACCGTGCCGCACTTCGAGAAGATGCTGTACGACCAGGCGCAGCTCCTGCCGCTCTACGCCGAGGCAGCACAGCGCACTGGGAATCCTCTCTTTGCCCAGGTCTGCGAGGGAATCGTCTCCAGCCTCAGGCGCGAGTGCCTGCGCCCCGACGGCTTGTTCGATGCCTCGATGGACGCCGAGGTGGACGGGCGCGAGGGTGGTTCGTTCCTCTGGTCACCGGACGAAGCGCGAAGCGTCCTGGCCGCCGCAGGCTTCCCACCGGGCGACGTCCAGGAAGCCATGGCAGCCTTCGGGCTCGGTGGTCGACCCAACTTTCGCGACCCGCATCACCCCGAAGCCGCCCCGGCATGGGTGCTGACGATGGCGTCCGCGGAGGCATCTCTCTCGCCATCGGTCCAGCGGGCGCGCGCGGCACTCCTCGCCGTCCGCGACCGGCGCAAGCAACCACGCCGCGATGACAAGGCGATCCTCGGCTGGAACGGGCTCATGATCGCCGGGCTTGCCGAGGCCGGCGCCGCATTGGATCGACCCGAATGGACCGAGCTGGCCGCCAACGCCGCCACCACGGCCATCGAGACGTTCCGCGTTCCCGACGGCTCGTGGCGCCACGCGAAGCGCGAACGCGTGGACCTGCCCGCGACGCTTGAAGACCTGGCCTGCTTGATCCGTGGACTTCACGCCCTCGCCGACGCCACCGGTGACCCGGCGTGGAACGATCGCGCGCTCCTTGTGGCGGCCGATGCCCGCCAACTCTTCCTGGACGAGGGAACATCGCGGTGGTACGAGTCAGCCACGGGCCGGGCTGACCTCTTCGTGCGCCCGGCAGGGTTGCACGACGGCGCGGTTCCAAGCGGGCCCGGCGAGATGATGGCGCAGTTGCCGTGGCTGGCATCCATCGACCCGTCCGGATGGGCTGGCCTGATGGAGCAGACCTTCAACGCGGCCAGCGGCGCGATCGCGGCCTCGCCTGTCTCGACCTGCCGCAGCCTGGTCGGCATGCTGCGATCTGGTCGATTGCCCCAAGCGGCCACGACGCCATCGAACCCGGGCACCACGCCGCGCACGACGCGCACAACCAGCCCGATCGAGGTCGCCGCGGCGGGGAGCACCGTCAACGTCCGGATGCCCGAAGGATGGAAACTCATTGCCAGCGCGCCGTCCGGAACGGGACTGACGCTGGTGCCGCTTTCGATCACGAGCCAGAGCAAGGACATCCGCGTGGACTGGACGATGCCTCCGGCAACTGACGCCCCGGATGGCTCCAAGGTCCTCACCGGGAGTGTCTCCATTCCGCTTCGAGTCTCCGGGCCGGGCGCGAGGGCAGGGCAGCCGGTGACCATCGCCGTCCGCTGGCAGGCCTGCACGGACCAGATCTGCCTCCCGCCGGAAGAGCGGACGCTCACCTTGACGATCCCTGAGAACTGATTCCGTTCAGGCCCCGACGGCGACGGGCTCGTCCTCTTCCACCGCGCCACGAATCTGGCCGTCGCGACCCACCTGGTCAAACCGAACGCTCACTCGACGCGAGACGCCGCGCTGGGGCATGGTGACGCCGTAGAGCTTGTGGCAGGCCTGCATCGTGCGCTTGTGGTGCGTGATCACGATGAAGTGGCTCCGGTCCAGGAACCACGAGAGGCTGCCGCAGAATCGTTCCACGTTGGCTTCGTCCAGCGCGGCGTCCACCTCGTCCAGGATGCAGAACGGGGCCGGGCGGCTGCGGAAGATCGCCATCAAGAGCGCCACTGTCGTCATGCTCTTCTCGCCACCGGAGAGCTGGCTGATGACGCGAGGCTCCTTGCCAGGCGGCTTGGCGCGGATCTCGATCCCGCTCTCAAGCCAATCGATCTCACCGGACTCCGTGGGCAGGAGGTAAATGTCGGCACTGCCACCACCGAAGAGCCGGCGGAACATCCCGTCGGTGCCGCCGAAGTGTTCGCGAACCGCCTGGAACACGGACTCGAACCGGGTGCGGCAGGCGGCCTCGAGGTGGACGATGAGCGCCGAGAGACTTTCCCGCGCGGCATCAATGTCGGCCAGTTGCGTGGTGAGGTCCTGGAATCGCCGCTCCAGCTCGTCCACTTCGGTGATCGCGTCCAAGTTCACGTTGCCCAGCCCGCGAATCTCCTTGCGGAGGTCCTCGGCCTCGGCGTGGCGCTCGTCGCGATCGGCCAGCGCTTCTGGGAGCCCATCGATGGAGCCCAGGTCCAGCCCGAGCTCCTCCATGACCTGCGCGCTGAGCGACTCGATCCTGATCTCGGCCTCGCGCAGCCGCATCTGCGAACTGTTGAAGGCGCGTTCGGCGATGGTGAATCGCTCCCGCTCGATGCGGAGTGCACGGGAGCCAGCCTCGGCGGCGGCGCTGACTTCTCGCAGCGTGGACTCGGCGGCCACCTTGTCGGCACGGAGTCGAGTCGCCCGGGACTCGGCCTCCTCACGCGCGCGCTGCGCGTGGGATCGATCCGCCTCGATGGTCGCGATCTGCGCGTCTCGCCCCTCCAGCTGCTTGGCAAACTCCGCGCGGCGACGTGCGGCTTCGTCGGCACTGGTTGCCAGCAGCGACCGTTCCCGCCTGCGTGATTGCGCCATCGCGTTCGCCTCGGCCAGGGCCATGCGCTTGGAACCCAAGTCGTCCTCCACCGCGGCCAACGCTGTTTCGAGCGACCGCAGTTGCGCCTGAGACTGTTCGTGGGCCTCCCGGGCATGGCTGACCTGCGCGGCCTGCGCCTCGAGTGCCGACTCCAGCGACACCGTCTCCCGGAGCATGGACTCGAGCCGCTCCTGCGCCTCCGCGCGCTCGGCGACGATGGCGGTGCGCTCACGCTCGACCCGCGCGATGAGCTGCGTGGTGCGCTCGATCTGGAACTGGCTCTCGACGATCAGGCGGCGCGCGGCCGAGAGGGCCGATTCCACCTGCTGCTGCGCCGCGGCGGATTCCCGCTCTTCACCCTCGAGCCCGGCCATCTCGCCTTCAAGCCCCTCCAGCTCCATCCGGCAGGACTCGGCCTGGCTGGTGAGGTCGACCAGCTCCGCACGCCGTGACACCATCCCGCCCGTCGACTGCTCCGCGCGTCCGGTCGCGACCACGCCGAACTCATCGACCAGGTCTCCGGCGGTCGTGACCATCCGGGCGCCTGCCAGCGGGCCCTGCGCCAACTCGATGGCGCGCTCCAGGGATGTGGCAAGCCACGCGTTTGCCAAGACGTGCTCGACGAGCGGGGCGGCCGAGCCGAGGCCGCGGACCACCGAGGAGAGCGGGACGGCGCCGTCGACGCTCGCGGGGCGGGGGTCGGCGTGGCGGGGCCACTCGATCGCCGCGCATCGCACGCGTCCATTCACTCGGTCGGCGCCATCGCCAGCGATGGCCTGCGCGAGGAAGGCCGTCGTGTCGGTGGCGTCCTTGATGAGCAGGAGGTCCAGTCGGTCACCCAGTGCCGACTCGGCAGCGAGTGCATGGCCCCGATCGGTCTCGATCATCTCGCCAAGCACGCCGATGACGCCGGGGAACCGGTTTCGGTTGCCCAGCACGGCGCGGGTCGCGCTGCCGAGTCCCTCGTGCGAGGCATCGAGGTCCGCCAGCACCCGGTGCCGACCCTCGATGCGCGACCGGCGGTCGCGGAGGTCGGCAATCGCGCGGGAGACCTGGCTCCGGCGATCGTCGATCGCCTCGGCGGATGCCGAGACGGAGGTGAGCTGGGCCACGAGCCGTGCCTCGTCGTCACGGCCGACCGCCAGCGAGACCGTGGCGCGATTGAGCGCGCATCGATGGGTGTCCAGCTCCTGGTCAAAGGGCTGCTCCCGTGCGGCCTGCCTGGCCAGTTGTTCCCGCACGGACTGCACGCGAACGGTGGTGCCGTGGAGCCGCTCCTGCAGCCGGGCACGCTCGCGTTCTGCGCCGTGCCAGCCATCACGCGCGTGATCCACGCGGGCCCGCGCCTGGGCGACATCGCCGGCGGCGGCGTTGCGACGCTCAGCCGCCCCCACGAGTGCCTGGTCGACCCCTCGAACCGTTTCGTGCGCCTGCTCCTCCGCCTGTTGGGCTCGATCCACCTCGGCGCGAAGTTCCTGGAGCCGCTCGTCGAGCGTCGCGATCCCCGTTCGCTCCTGCTCCACCTGCGTCCGGACCTCCCCCAACCGTCCCCCAAGCATGTCGACGCGCGCGGCGGCTTCGCGGGCGGCGCCATCAGCCTCGAGCGCGTCCCGCTCCAGGGCGTGGCATGCTCCCGCCGCGCGGTCACGGGCGACCTCTCGATCCAGCTGCGAGGCCTCGATGGCGCGGATCGCGTGCTCGGCGGCATCGCGCGCCCCCACGGTGGCGTCGCAGTCACCCTTCGCCGAGCCCTGCTCCTGCGCCAGCTCGCGGTACTGGTCCAGGACGATGGACTCGCGGAGTTCCCGTCGACGCGATTCCAGTTCCTTGTACCGGCGCGCCTTGTCGGCCTGGCCGCGGACGATGCGAAGCCGTCGCTCCGTCCCCGAGTGCTGCTCGCGAACCTGCACGAGGTTTCGCTCGGCCGCATCCAGCTTGCGCATCGCTTCCGCGCGTCGCGTCCGGAATCGCGCGACGCCAGCGGCCTCTTCCAGCACCGCGCGCCGTTCGGAGGGATTCGCCTCAAGCAGGGCGGCGACCTTGCCTTGCTCGATGATGCCGTACCCATCGGTCCCGATGCCGGTGTCAAAGAAGAGGTCCTTGATGTCGCGAAGGCGAACCTTGCGGCCGTTGATCAGGTACTCGCTCCGGCCATCGGCCCAAAGCCGCCGCGTCACGTCGACCGCGTCCGAGTCCACGGGAAGCATGCGGTCCGGCACGGCACCGCGGCGCACGACGTCGGCCTCCGCGCCGGACTCGTCGATCCCCTCGATCTCGATCTCGCCGCCATCCGGTTCCGTCGGCCGGGCATTGCCGGAGGCGTTGAATGGATCCCGGCGTGCGGCCTCCTCGGCCGTGACCTTGGGGTTCTCGAAGGAGAGCGTGACTGCCGCGCTCCCGGCGGGCTTTCGTGCCGCACTGCCCGCGAAGATCACGTCGGCCATCGCAGTGCCCCGGAGGCTCTTGGCGCTCCGTTCACCGAGCACCCACTTGATGGCATCCACGACGTTGCTCTTGCCGCAGCCGTTGGGCCCGACGATGCCGATGATCCCCTCGTCGAAGTTGAATTCAGTGTGGTCCGCGAAGCTCTTGAAACCGCTCAGCGTGACCTTGGACAACCGCATCGATCAAACCTCCTGTTAGGCGCGGGCCCCGCAAGGCTTCCGTGCGACGGGGACACTTCTCCGGGGAGTATCTGCGGTTTCGCCCTGCAATTCAAGCGCATGCCAACCCCGTGGGGAACCCGTCGCTCGTCAGCGCGGCACGGTCTCGGCGGGGTTCCGGCCGGACTCGGCCCGGTTCAGGTCATCCTTGAGCGGATCCACTGCGCTGCTCCCGACGCCGGCAAGCGCCGGGTCCTCTTGGATGGTCGCCCGCTCGCTGGCAAAGTCAGGGCGAATGGTCTCGCGCGTGAGCGGATCGGTGCGGAGGATCGCCGCCAGGAGTCGATCCTGCTCGGCCCGGAACTCTGCGTTGGAGAACCCCTGCTTCCAGATCCCGTGCAACGCCGCGACGACGTCACTGTAGGTCATGTCCAAGCCACTCGGGCGTGCGTCCCGGCTCACGCCGTGGCCCAGCGAAAAGGCGATCTCGGGCAGGAAGGGGGCCACGGTGGCCTGCTGCGCCGGGCCACCTTGAAGGGCCTGGTACCGGACGGCCAAGCGTTCATCGCCCGGGTCGCCGCGCATGATGAGCCGCCCGTCCCACTGCACCAAGGTCATGGGGAGCTTCACCGGCGCCTCGCCCCCAAAGATGGCGATGCGAGGGGTCCCGGTCTGCGTGATGTAGATCAGCGCTTCCTTGGAGGGGACAAGGTCGAGGTCGAACTTCTTGTCGACGACGTACCGGTGGATGATGGGGTCGCTGCGGTCGGCCAGCGCCTCATACGCCTCGAGGCGGATGTCAAGGTCGGGATCATCCAGCAGGGGCCGAAGGGCCAAGTCGATGTCCGGGTTGTATCCCATCGACCCCATGAGCTCGATCGCCCGGATCCGCAGCGATCGGTCAGACTCGTTGGCGATCTTCTCAAGGTGCTTCACCACCTTGGGGTCACCCAGCGCGGCACCGGCCGTGAGCGCGGCGAATCGCGGCTGCTCTTCGGGATACTCATAGAGTTCCCGGACGGCGGGCAGCGACTGCTTGCCAAGGGCCTGCCAACGCCATCGGGCCGCGTCGGCGGCGCCTGGGTTCGCCAGGAGTGCCTTCTGGATGCTGACCGCCATGCGGTCGTTGTCGGCCAGCTGCACGGGGGCATGTCGGAGGAGTTGGACAAACTCATCCGTGCGATCCTGCCACGAGGGCGGGACGGCCACGTCAATCACCTCATCCGTGCGCCCGCGCGCAGTCGCCTCGCGCTGGCCGGCCTCGCGCGGGAACGCGCTGTTGACAGCCGCCTCGATCACCTTGGACCGGTTGTGGCTTGGGGTGGCCAACCGGAGCCGGACCGGCAGGTCTTCGTCGATCGTGCCGCCGTGCAGCACGCGAGCGGTGAGTCGATCGATGCTGTCCTCACCGATCGCCCCCGGATTGGCGAATGGGTTGATGACCAGCGAGCCCTTCGCGGTCCCCATCAGCTTGGCCTGCTCGCTGCCGACGCGGAATGGCCCCGGGCGAAGGTCGGCGAAAGCAAGTCGGCCACCTTCCAGGCTGGTCGTGGCTGATCCCGGGACGGCATACACCCGGACATCGAAGTGGGAACCCTTGACTGCGCCGGGCGGAACGATTCCCTCGACAGCGACTATCGCCGTGTCCTCGCTGTCGAGGAGTGCCTCCGGCCCGGGAAGGTCATTTCGAGTCCCGGTGCCAAATCCCATCCGAGCCAGGTCGGCGATGATTTGCGCACGGATCGGGGCGGGAGACACGCGGCTGCCCGTCCCGGGAAGGTCGACCACCAAGCCGTATCCCCGGACGATGACCGGCTCGTAGCCGATGACCACCGTCTCCGACGCAAGCGTGCCGCGCAGGATCGGGTCGACGTCAATCGAGAAGTTGGCCTTGTCCGTGGCCGACACCCGCTCGACCTTTGAACGGTCGGCGTACTCCGTCATGTCGCAGGCCGTGGCCAGCGCAATCGCCGCGAGTGCGAGCGCTTGGGGAATGGCTCGACAACGGGAGCGGTTCGGGTGATGGGCAGGGTGAGTCGACATGGATCACGGGCACACGGGGCAATGGGCGCGACAGGGATCGAACCTGTGACATCTGCTATGTAAAAGCAGCGCTCTTGCCGCTGAGCTACGCGCCCTGAGCGCGACCATCGTAGCGCACCGCTTCGCCAGAAAGGCCCCCGGAACGGGTGCGCCCATACACTCACTCCCGTGAGCTGCCTGGAACGACGTCGCGCCGTTGCGGCGGTGGAACTGGGAGAGTCGCTCCCGGTGGCGAGGGCCGTTGATCCCATCCGCAACTCCATTCGCGACGTCTCCGTGACGATCGTGGCCGGGGAGACCGGTTCGGGCAAGAGCACGTTGCTCCCGCGGATGGCCGCCATCGCTCGACCGGACTTCGCCGGCCGAATCGCGATCACCCAGCCGCGGCGAGTGGCGGCTCGCGCCATCGCCACACGCGTGAGCTCGGAACTGGGCCAGCCGCTTGGTGAATGGATCGGCTACCGAACGCGGTTCGAGTCCCAGCTCAAGCCAGAGGCACCGATCGTCGCCATCACCGATGGGCTGCTGCTCCAGGACCTTCACCGCGACCGGCAACTCCGTTCGTACGACACGATCATCGTCGATGAGGTGCACGAACGCAGCGTGGCGATCGACTTCCTGCTCGGGGTGCTGGCCAAGGTCCTGCGCACGCGCCCGGAACTCCGGGTCGTCCTCAGTTCCGCGACCTTGGATGCGGATCGACTGGCCACGCACTTCCAGTCCGCGGGACACACGACGCGGACCATCACGGTCGAGGGACGGCTCCACCCGGTGCCGGTCCGCTGGTCACCGCCCCCGGACGAGGATTCCGTGATCGAGGCCGCCGCCGACGAAGTCGCCTCGTTGCTGGAAGCCGGCGAGGGTGACTGCCTGTGCTTCCTGCCCGGCGAGGCCGAAATCGCACAGGTCCAGGAAATCCTCGTGGGGCGACTCCGAGATTCCGCCGAAGTGCTGCCGCTCTACGCGCGACTCTCCAGCGCGGAGCAGGATCGCGTCTTTTCGCCGGGTCAGCGGCCGCGCGCCATCCTGGCCACCAACATCGCGGAGACGTCGCTCACCGTGCCCCGGATCCGGAGCGTCGTTGACTCCGGGCTCGCGCGCATGGCTCGGTACAGCACTCGCTCGCGTGTCATGCGCCTGCCGCTGGAGCCAATCTCGCAAGCCGCCGCCCACCAGCGGGCAGGTCGCGCGGGGCGGCTGGGGCCCGGCCTCTGCGTCCGGCTTTGCGCCGAGGATGAGTTCGCCTCGCGACCGATGTTCACGGAACCGGAGATCCGTCGAACCAACCTGGCTGGAGTGATCCTCCGCATGGCCTCGCTCCGGCTGGGGGCGCCGGAACGATTCGACTTTGTCGATCGTCCCGCGGAACGGGCGATCGCCGAGGCTCGGGACTCGCTCCGGGAGATCGGGGCGCTCCAACCTGACAACCGGCTCACCGCGCTGGGCCAGCGACTGGCGGAGTTGCCCATCGACCCGCGTCTCGGCGCCGTGCTGCTCGCCTCCGTCAAGGAGGGATGCCCCGCGGAAGCAGCCGTCGTCACCAGTTTTCTCTCCACCACCGACCCGCGCATCCGTCCCGCCGACGCCTTCCAGCAGGCCGGCATCGCCCACGCGGCCTGGCGAGATCCCAAGAGCGACTTCGGCACGGTCCTGAAGTTGTGGCAGGCATGGACTCGCGCGCGTGAATCGAATGGGTCCTCCGCCCTGAAGCGGTGGTGCCGTTCCAACTACCTCTCGGCCTTGCGGCTGCGCGAATGGCAGTTCGTCCACGACCAGCTTCGTCGCACCCTGGCCGCGGATGGGGTGCCGCCGGCGATCGGGATCGGCGACCCGGCGGAGATCGCCAACCTGCACCGCGCACTCGTCCACGGCCTGGCCTGTGCCGTGGCCGAGCGCACGAACGATGGCCATTACCGCCTGCCGAGCGGGCAGTCGCTTGAGATCCACCCCAGCAGCGTGCTGGCCCGTGCTGAGCCCCGATGGATCGTCGCCGCCGAAGTGGTCGACACCGGACGCCGCCAGGCCAGGCTCTGCGGCGTGATCCGGAGCGAGTGGGTGGCCGAGTCGGTGCGGCACGGGCTCCGTCGAGTCGTGAGCGAGCCACATTGGGTGGTGGAGACCGGGCAGGTCGCGGCGTGGGAGCAGGTGCACTGGGGCTCGCTCACGGTCGTGCAGCGATCGCGCGTTCCATTCGGCCCCGTCGACCCCGCCGGGGCGCGCGACATCCTCATTCAATCGGCCTTGGTGGATGGCCAGGCCCCCACGGAACTTCCCTTCACGGCGCACAACGCAGCGGCGATCGAAAGCGTCCGGGAAGAGGAGCGTCGTCGACGTCGCTCGGGGTTGGTGGCCAGCGAGCAGGAGCGATTTGCATTTTTCGATGCTCGTGTGCCTCCGGCGATCCACGACTGGCCGTCATTGAAGCGTTGGTACCGCGACGCCTCGCGCCGCGACCCCCAGCTGCTCTGCCTCGCCGATGCCGATGCCCGCGCGGCGGGCGCCGAACAGGGGCTGGAGGAGAGCTTTCCCGACGCCGTTCGTGCCGGCGGTTCGATCCTCCCCATCCGCTACGCACACAGCCCGGGTGAAGCAGGCGATGGCGCGACCGTGGCGCTCTCCACGGGCGAGTTGGCCGCATTGCCGGACGAACAGAGTGTTCGGAGGCTGCTGCGACCGCTCCCGGGACACCACCATGAGATCGTGGAAGCGCTCGTCCGCGCGCTTCCCAAGAACGTTCGCCAGCGGCTGGGGACCAATGCAGCGATCATCGAGTCGGCCACCACCTACCTCGCCGGGGCCGAGGGCGACCTCGTGCTTGAGTGGGAGGCCTGGCTGCGCTGGATCGGCGGTGATGCGGTGGCGGCAGACGCCGTCGGAAGGGCCGACGGCCCGACATCGCTTCACGTCGCCAACCACCTGCTGCCGCGAGTCGAGGTTGCCGATGGCTCGGGGGTGCTCGTGCTGTCCACCCGAAACCCGCAGGAACTCATGGGTCGATGGAGGCAACTTCGCGCGGCCGGGCACCCTTCGCCGCCCTCGTCCGCAGCGTCGACGCCACCCGGCCGTCCCGCGCCGGCGCCGTGGCGCAGCGCGATCAAGCACCACCTCGAGTTCGACCCTCGTTGGAACGAGTTCGTCCTCACGGGACGGATCCTTGGCCCACGCGCCGGCGACGATCTCCTTTCCGCCTGCGCGCAGCGTGCAATGGCCCTCGGGGCCGGAGCGGAGGCAGGACTCCACGACGCGTGTCGCCAGGTCCTGGCTGAAGCGCTGGCCCTTGCTGGCCTTGCCTCCCGAGTGGCCGTTGCCATCGAACGCGCCAGCGTGGCCCACCCGGCGCTCGCGGGTGGTGTGGCCGAGTTCGCCGAGCGCGCCCTTCCCTCGGGCACGCTGCGGTCGACCAACTGGGGTCCCACCTCGCGGGTGCAGGGCATCCTCAGGGCCATCGACCATGCGCTGCAAAGGCCGCCGACATCCCGCGGCGCCGACCCGAGCGGCTGGACCGAGTGGATGGCATGCCTCGCCCGCCTCGAACGGCTCCGGCTCCGTGCCGCCCTTCGTCGCACGGACGCGGAGGACGCCACCTTCGAGGCCCGGCTGGCGGAGCTTGTGGAGCTCCTTGAATGGATGCCGGTGGCCATCCTGGCTCCGCACCTGCGTCCACCCAATGGCAGCACTCCCACCAAGTGGCGACGGCTGCTTGACGAGGTCGACCGTGACCTCACGGTGGCCACCGCGTGAGGCGGCCGCCGACTCTCATTGCGCAATCCAGATTCAGCCCCGGGCTCAATCGATCGGCGCGAACGGGCGGAACTTCTCGATCGTGCCGTGTTCTTCGCTGGCCACCAAGGCGCGGTGCTGGCCGATGCGGCTGGCTGCGGGGGAGTCGATGAGCGCACTCGAGTCGTTGTTCGACATCTGGAAGCAGACACGCCAGTCCAACTCGCGCATGCCCGATCGATCCACCAGCCGATTGAGGTTGGTCACCGTATCCACCCAAAGAATGACGTGCACGCCGACCAGCGGGCCATCTCGGAGGATGGCCGCGAAGAGCTTGTCAGGCGTGGCCGGCGTGCCTTCACTCGAAAACGAGTAATCGTCTTCATTGCGGCGAAGCGCGCGAACCCGATGCCCACCGTGGATCAGCACGAGAATGGGTGCCTCGTCAGTGAGCCCCTCGGTGGTGCGCCGCGCCACTTCCTGCGCCACGCCGATGAGCGTGTGTTCCACGTCGCGCGGAACTCCAACGGAACCAGCCAGCCCAAGCGATCGATGGAGTCGCTGCAGTCGTCCCGCGTCACGCTCGTCGGGGGCGATGCCGTCGATCACCTCCACTCGCACGGGGCCACCCTGCACCGGTTCGGCCAGGGCAGCGCTCCCGAGCACGGCGGTGGCCAATCCAAGGGCAGCCTCGTCACGCTGGCCCACCACGATGATGTTGGCACCACTCTGGCGCTTCAACGGCACGTTGGTCGGCTCCTTCATGCTGACGGCATCGCCAAGCCAGGCCCGCAGCGCGGGGCGGGCGCGGCCCCCCGTGCGCTCCCCGTCGGCCACGACCTCCCGCGCCAGCAACCTCGGTTCCCACTGCGCCGGGGCGTTCCCCTCGAAGACCACCATCCGGTCGGGGCGATCGGGCCAGCGTGCGGCAAAGAGCTCGCGGGCGCGCACCAAGTAGCGATCGCGGTCCTCTTCGTCCAGCCAGCAGACCTGGAACGGGCTGTTGCCCTCAAGCAACCCTCCGGCATCGTTGTAGATGGCCTCGCCGGGCCGGGAGAGCCCTCGAGCCGCCAGGTTGTCGTCGCTCAAGATGAGCGAGGCATCCGCCTCGTTGCACTGCAGCGCCACGCGCACGCCCATCTGGCCCATCGTGGTCCTGGGCAGTGCGTACGTGCCGCCAAGGGTCTGCGACCCAAGGATCACGTGCATGCCGAACGCCCGGCCCTGTCGCACGAGGCGGTCCAGCAGCATCGCGGCATCCTGCCCGACCTTGTCGTCCTCCACGAAGAGTTCCTGGAACTCGTCGACGATGAGGAGGACGCGCGGCAACGGTTCTGGCTGGCCAGTCCGTCGATACCCAGCCAGGTCCTGCACGCCGAGCTGCCGATAGATCTCGCCGCGCCGCTTCATCTCCACGTCCAGGCCGGCGAGGACGCTCAGCCCGAACTCGCGGTCGGTCTCCACCGCAACGGCACGGGCGTGCGGCAGGCGGTTGGTGGCGTAGGTCTTGAACTCGACGCCCTTCTTGAAGTCGATCAGCCAGAGTTCCACCTCGTCGGGGCTGTACCAGAGGGCCGTGTTCGTGATGATGGCGTGGAGGAGCGTGGACTTGCCCGAGCCCGTGCGGCCGGCAATGAGGGCGTGTTGCGCCGTGCCAAGCCCGAGCGTGAGCGATTGCAGTCGCGTGGCTCCCGTCCGTCCCAGTTCCACGCCGACGGAGCGCTCCGTCGTCCGCGACCATTCTTCCCCGGGCTGCGGGGCGATCATCGAGAAGGGCACGGCGACTCGGGAGGTGGCCTTGGCCGCACGCCCGACCCGATTGACGATGTCGATCGACCGTTCGGCGTCTGCTGGCGGATCCAGCCGGAGTGGGAGCCCCTCGACGCCCGCCTCGAGCGACCTCCAGCCACCGGCATGGTGCTCCAGCCGAGTCAGTCGTGAGCGCAGCAGTTCCAGGTCCGTGCCCGTCGGCAAGGGCATGCGCGTGTCGCGCAGCATGATCACGTTCACGCCGCACCGTGCACCGCTCTCCACGATGCTGTTGAGCCGGCGAACCGCCGACTCGTTGAAGCCCGCCGGGAAGTCGCTGATGACCAGGTATCGAAGCGGCTCCGCGATCTCCTGCGCCTGCGCGTTGTAGGACTCGATGTCGGCAAACTCGTCTCGCAAGTACTTCTGGATGACCGTCTCCATGTGTTCGGTCAGTTCCGTGAGTCGAGCCTCAATGTGCCGGGTCTCCGTCCATATGCGGTCCCCGACCAGCGCCTCCATGTGGTCAGCCAAGTGCATGAACCCGGCGAAACCCTGCCCCAGCCCGACGGGGTCGATGATCGTGAACCGGACCTTGCCCGGCGGTATCAGCGTGAGCAGCCGCAGCATCGACGTCTGCAGGCACTGGATTCCCTCCAGCCGGCCCGCGGATTCGCACTCCACCAGCAACCCACCACGGTGGGGGAAGCACATGGCCGCGGCGGCCTCCACGCGGGGCGGCGATCCATCCCGCCAGCGGAGTTCGGGCTGCGTGGGAGAACACCCGGGCACGATCCCGGCGTCGATCGTGAAGGCACCAAACGGGATCGCCGGCGCGAACCGCACCGCAAGCGCCGAGTCGCCCATCATCAAGTCCCACGGCCTTCGGAGCGTCGCCGAGGCGCTGGCGAGCGCGTCGGCATCCGCCTGCGCACGATCCCGCCGCGCGCACCAATCCCGCACGGTGGCATCCACCGATTCGCGCTCGTGCGACTCGATCGCCTTGATGGACTCCCGGTGCCGAGCCACCTCGGCCGACTCGTCGCGGTCGCGCGTCGCCGCGGCATCGGCCACCTGCGCGGCGTGGGCAAACGCCACTTCGCGCAGCGCACGCTCGCGCTCGGTGGTGTACCGCTCCACCTCCCGCCCCTCCAATTCCGCGGCCTGGCGCAGGGCCCTCGATCGCGCCTCCGCAGCCCGGGATTCCTTGGGACTGAACTCCAGGCGCGCCGCCTCGACGGCCTCGTCACGCGTGGCGGCGATCCGTCGCTCGGCGTCCGCGCGATCCCGCGCGTTGTTCTCTAGCCACTTCGCGAAGGCCGCCTCGGCGCGCGCGGCGTCCACCTGGACAGCCGCCAGCTCGCGACGAAGGCGCCCGCGCATCGCACCGTGCAGGGCCGCCAGGACGGCAACGCCAATCGCCACGCCGGCCCCCGCGCCCGTGGCGATGGACGTCATGTTCGTGGACACGATTGCGGCCGCGGCGATCCCCACCAGGATCACCCCACCAAGCACGACGAGCGGCACGATGCTCCGGAACAGCTTCGGGAGCCGCTGCCTCCGGATTCGTGGCAGGCTCTGCGCGAAGGCCCGGAACGCATCCTCCAGGATCTTGGCGGGGTCATCGATCGGTCCCTCGAAGGGCAGGGGACCCGGCATGCGCACGCGGCAGCTGCGGACGTAGGTCAGCAGCTCCTCGACTTCCTCCCTGACGCGCGCCAGTGCCTCGGTCGCATTCGCCTGCGCCTCTTCGTACCGGCGCCGCGGCAATGGCTCCTGCTCCTCGAAGAGGCTTTCGGCGATCCAGAGCTTTCGCTCGAATCGGTCCTTGGCCGACGCGACGGCATCCGCCGCCGTGGAATCGATCAGCGCCCGTCGCTCGGACAGTTGCTCCAGGAGTCGCTCACGGCGGGAGCCGAAGCGCCGCTCGATCGTGATGATGGCGCGATCTCGCTCGCTGTTCGCAGCCGCCAGCGATGCGGACGCGGCGGATCGGACCTCGGCGATGGTCTCGGCGTGACGACGCTCTTCCGCGTCCCGGAGGGAATCCACCCGATGGGTGCACTCGGCACGCTCGCGCTCCAGCCGCTGACCGGCTTCGGCGAGCAGGGCCACCAGCCGGGCTTCGACGTGGGTGAAGCTCGGATCTCGTTCGCGCGACAGGTCCAACGACACGCCGGGAAGTGTAGGGGTCATCCAGCCACCCGGTCAGTACTCGCCGGACGAGCACTCGCGCTTCGCGGCGGCCTGCGCCTCCGCGATCTTCTCCAGGGCGGAGATCGCCTGCCGGACCCGGTCATGGAGCGGTTCGATGTACCTCGTGTTGAGCGCCCGGCTCGCCGGGTCGTCCCAGGTCTCCTGGAGTTGTCGCCACTTGGTCTCAAAGTCCTTGAGCGCGAGCTGAAACTTGGCCTTGGTGCCGTGTGCGCTCATGGGTTCCCCGGTTCCGTGCGTGGCGCCGATGTCGGCCCCGGAGCAGGCTTCTGCGCTGCGCCGGCGGCAGGTTCCACCCCATCCACGCCCCCGCGACGCATCGCGCCGGCGGCACCGACCTCCAGCGCGGCTGCGGCCTGGGCCTGGGCCTCGCCAAAAAGCCTTTCCACATCCGGCGCCTGCTCCGACACGTAGCGCTCAAGCGAAATGGCCATGCGAGAAACGGTGGCGATCGCCAGCGGCAGGTCATGGTCGATCGCCCCCTGGAGCCCGCCGACGGCACCCTTGAAGAGCAGGAGCTCCCGCTGGAAGGCCACCGCCCACTTCTTGACCGCGGCCAGCCTTCGACGCGTGTCCTCCGCCCTTTCGATTGCCCGCTGGAGGGCCTTCTTCTCGTCCACCACCGACGGCTTGCTGTCCTTGGAGCTGACCACCATGCCCTTTCGGTAGAGCGCGCTCTTGGCCATGACCACGGCGTCCTCCTGCCGACGCAGTTGCGAGGCGAGCAATCGCGGCTGTTCCTGTTCCAGCCACTGCGCGAATCGCTCCAGGTCGCTGGTGGCCTCGGAGAGGCCGGTGCCCAGTCGATCCTTGAGGTCAACCAGCGCGACCTTGGCCACGCCGAGCACTTCGATCGACTGGACTCGGGCTCCTGACATCCGCTAGCGCTGGTTGAGGTAATCGTCGATGCGATCCGCCTTCCGGAGCAGGAACGGGATGTGCTGGTCCGACGCCTTCACGAACCGCTGCAGCACCTTGACGGTCGACTCGAACTCCTCCGAGAACTTGGACTGTTCCTGGTCGCGCCATGTCTGGGCCAGGCTCCCCATCCGCGCACCGAGCAGCGACATGCCGGCCTGGACATCGCTGTTGAACTTGCGGAGGTCGTTGGCAAAGCGGCGGAGTTCATTGGGATCGACGACAGCCTTGGCCATGCGGCCAGTGTAGGGGGTGGACCCGCCTTGGATTCGTTCGCCCCCAATAGACTCGTTCCATGAAGGCCGACGGCGTCATCCAGGTGCTCAACCCCGCGACGGGCGAGTGCATCGCCTCCGTGCCAGACCTGTGCCGTGAGGCCATCACCCTGGCCTTCGACGACGCTGCCGCGGCGCTCCCCGAGTGGCGCGCCAGGACCGTCGAGGACCGCTGCGCCATCGTCGGCCGCCTCGGCGACTTGCTCCGCCGGGACGCTGGGCGCCTCGCGACGATCATGACGCGTGAGCAGGGGAAGCCACTCGCCGAGGCTCGCGGCGAAGTGGCGTACGCCGCCGGTTTCTTTGACGTCGCCGCCCACGAGGCCCCGCCGCTCCTCACGCGTCCGCTGCGCACTTCATTGCTGCCCGGCGGCAAGGAACTGCGCGTGCTGGCCCAGGCCACCGGAGCCACCGCCTGCATCACGCCGTGGAACTTCCCGATCGCGATGATCGCCCGGAAGCTGGCGCCAGCCCTGGCGACCGGGTGCACCCAAGTCATCAAGCCCGACGAGCGCACGCCGCTCTGTGCGCTGGCGCTGGCGGCCTTGGCCGAGGAAGCAGGGGTTCCAGCCGGCGTCGCGCGCACGGTGACCTGCGAACCCTCCCGATTCGCCGCGGTCGCCTTCTCCCACCCGGCGGTCCGCTTCGTCTCCTTCACCGGATCGACCGAGGTCGGTCGGCTCCTCATTGCGCACAGTGCCCAGCGCGTGGTCCGGCTGGGGCTGGAGCTTGGTGGCCTGGCGCCCTTCATCGTGCTGGAGGACGCCGATGTCGATGCGGCCGTCGCACAGTGCGCGGCCAGCAAGTTCCGCAACGCCGGCCAGACGTGCATCTGCGCCAATCGAATCCTGGTCCACGACCGGCTCCACGACTCCTTCGTGGAACGGCTGGCTGCGCGTGCTTCCTCGCTGCGTGTGGGCCGGGGCCTCTCCCCCGGCACGGAAGTTGGGCCGCTCATCGATGACGACGGCATGGCGAAGGCCGAACGCCAGGTCGCGGACGCGCTGTCCCGCGGCGCTCGCCTGGTGACCGGGGGGCACAGGGTCCATGTGGAAGGATGCCTGGACCGATTCCTTGCTCCGACCGTGCTAGCCGACGTGCCGACGACCGCCCTCTGCTTCCGCGAGGAGACCTTCGGTCCGATCGCGCCGGTCGCCCGATTCCGGTTGGAGGACGAGGCGATCGCCATTGCCAATGCCGCCCCGTACGGACTGGCCGCCTACGTGTGCACACGCGACACCTCTCGCGCCGACCGGCTCGCCCGGGAGCTGGAGGCGGGGATCGTCGGGATCAACGACGGCACGCCATCCTCGCCGCTGGCGCCGTTCGGTGGCGTCAAGCAGTCGGGATGGGGTCGCGAGGGAGGGCCCGAAGGACTCCTCGAGTACTGCGACCTCCGGATGGTGTCGATCGGCGGCGCCCCCCCGATCGGCGGCGCCGCGTAGCGACTGGGCGCCCGTTCACTCGATGCCTTGGTCCTCGAAGGTCGGCAGGAGGTCGCCCTCCTGCCCGTCCTGCTTCTGCTCCTCGTTGAGGAAGCTCAGCAAGCGGCTGCGCTTGGTGGGGTGCTGCAGCTTGCGCAGCGCCTTCGACTCCACCTGGCGCACGCGCTCGCGGGTGACCTTGAAGATCCGGCCCACTTCCTCGAGCGTGTAGGTGTAGCCGTCGCCGATGCCGTAGCGAAGCTTCAGGATCTCGCGCTCGCGGTACGAGAGCGTCATGAGGACGTCGTTGATCCGCTGCCGGAGCATCTCGCTGCCGGCGCTGGCGCTTGGCGCCTCCTGGCGCTCGTCCTCGATGAAGTCGCCGAAGTGCGAGTCCTCGCTCTCGCCGACCGGGCGATCCAGCGAAATCGGGTGGCGCGAGATCTTGATGACGCGGCGGACTTCCTCCACCGGCATGCTGGCCTGCACGGCGATCTCTTCCACCGTCGGCTCGCGGTTGAGCTGCTGGAGGAGGTGCTTCTGGATGTTGCGAAGCCGGCTCATGGTCTCGATCATGTGGACCGGGACCCGGATGGTGCGCGCATGGTCGGCAATCGCACGGGTGATCGCCT
>SXGR01230561.1_pt1 | contig 49182 bp, 47 predicted proteins | sample 3174711 | NCBI WGS metagenome assembly SXGR01 (sample SAMN11356860, study PRJNA531348) | freshwater metagenome | isolation source: freshwater sample F1-60 | place: China: Fuxian Lake, Yuxi | collected 2017-12-25 | reverse complement strand
GGGTACGTTCACCCACGCCTGCAAACACCGAAAAACCACCGCGCTTGACCGCAATGTTGTGGATCAGTTCCATGATCAACACTGTTTTTCCAACGCCAGCACCACCAAACAAACCGATTTTTCCACCGCGCGCATAGGGCGCCAGCAAATCGATCACTTTGATGCCCGTCTCAAACGTTTGCACCGCAACGTCTTGATCCGTAAAGGATGGCGCCTGACGGTGAATAGGCATGTACTTGGTCGCAACGACAGCGCCCTGCTCATCAACAGGCTCGCCTACGACATTCAAGATCCGACCCAAAATTTCAGGTCCCACGGGCATCATAATAGGTGATCCTGTGCTCAAGACTTTGGCGCCACGCACCAAGCCTTCTGTCGAATCCATGGCCACCGCACGCACCGTGTTTTCACCCAAATGCTGTGCCACTTCGATCACCAAATTGTTGGGACGATCGGACAGCGTGGGATTGCTCACCGTAAGCGCAGTGAATATCTTGGGCAACTGACCCACGGGAAATTCCACATCCACGGCCGGTCCGATGACTTGCGTGATGCGTCCTTCTGGCAATGTTTCTGCACTCATGTGTTTTTCCTTTTCACCTCAGGGCGTAGCAAGCTGCGCCCCTACATATTCTTTACGAACTGAGAGCTTCGGCTCCGCCCACGATATCCATCAAATCACGTGTAATATTTGCCTGACGCGCCCGGTTGTATTTCAGCGATAGCTTGCGGATCATTTCTTTCGCGTTCTTGCTCGCTGCTTCCATGGCCGTCATACGCGCCCCTTGTTCAGAGGCACTACTTTCAAGCAATGCTCGCCAAACAAGCGTCGCCATGTATTTAGGGGCCAAATCATTTAAAACATCATCACGACTTGGTTCATACATGCATTGAGGCGCGGAATGCAGCGGCAGTTCGTCACGAACAACCGGTAAAATACGCTCCAAGCGCACTTCTTGGCTCATGGCGCTGTGAAATTCGGAGTACATCACATAAACAGCGTCCAAATCACCTTCGACATATTCCTTCGCAATCATTTCACCCAGTTTTACCGCACTACCAAAGTGCAGACCTTGAAATAAACCGGGAAAATCACGCAATGTGATCAGGTTGTGCTTCTGGAAATGATCACGTGCTTTTCGTCCTACCGTCACCACATCAAGTTTTTCGTAGGTCGATTTCCATTCTTGCACAAAGCCTTCAGCACGTCGCAGTACGTTCGCATTGAATGCACCGCACAAACCTCGATCGCTAGTAAGAACAACCAACATCACGCGACGTGTTTCAGAAACTTCACGCAATAAGGGGTGCCCTGCAACCTCGGCCTCACCATCAATACGGGTGGCAGTACGTCGCAAAAGACCACCCAACTCCACGGCATACGGACGCGCCTGAACAATCGCATCCTGTGCACGCCGAAGCTTCGCCGCAGCCACCAACTTCATGGCCGCAGTGATTTTCTGCGTGTTCTTCACCGATTTAATTCGGGTTCGTATGTCGCGTAACGTTGCCATTAAACCATACCACTTGGTTGGAAAATATCTTCGAAATTTTTCAGCATGACTTCAACACGATCCTTCAGATCGCCCTTGATTTCACCTGCTTCAGTTTCATCCACGAGACTTTGATGTTTTAGCGTCACATAGGCTGACAATTCGCTGCAATAACGCACAATGTCCGAAACAAGCAGATGACGGATCCAGGTTCCATCAGAACCTGTCTTTTTCTGTGTACCCGCGTAAAGCTGAATGACCTGCATGCCTACACGGAGCGGTGCATACTGACCCTGCTTTAAAAGCTCGGTGAGACGCTGCCCATTGGCAAGCTGCTCCTGGGTGGCCTTGTCCAAATCCGACCCAAACTGTGCGAAAGCCGCCACATCACGATATTGCGCCAGAGTAAGACGCAAAGTACCCGCGATTTTTTTCATGGCTTTGATTTGTGCTGCACCACCCACGCGCGACACCGACAAGCCGACGTTTACGGCAGGACGCTGCCCTGCGTAGAAAAGATCAGGTTCAAGATAAATCTGACCATCGGTGATCGAAATCACGTTGGTTGGAACATAGGCAGAGACATCACCGCCCTGGGTTTCAATAATAGGCAATGCTGTAAGCGACCCGCCGCCTTCGGCCTTGCTCATTTTGGCTGCACGCTCAAGCAATCGTGAGTGAATATAAAAAACATCTCCTGGATAAGCTTCGCGTCCTGGAGGACGTCGCAGCAACAATGACATTTGGCGATATGCAGCCGCTTGCTTGGTAAGATCGTCGAAAACAATCAACGCATGCTGGCCGTTGTCTCGAAAATATTCACCCATAGCCACGCCCGTATACGGCGCGAGATATTGCATCGATGCTGCATCAGATGCACCAGCACATACCACGGTGGTATAACCCATCGCGCCATGGGCTTTTAATTTCTCAACGACCTGGGCCACTGTCGATTGCTTTTGGCCAATGGCAACATAAATGCACTTTACACCGGTGTGGCGCTGATTGATGATCGTATCCAGCGCAATGGCTGTTTTGCCTGTTTGACGATCGCCAATGATAAGCTCTCGCTGGCCACGACCAATGGGGATCATCGCATCGATGGCTTTGATACCGGTCTGCATCGGCTCGTGCACCGACTGGCGAGGTAAAATACCAGGCGCCTTCGTTTCAGTATTTCGATAATGTTCACTTACAATGTCACCGAGTCCATCGATGGCCTCGCCCAAGGCGTTCACAACACGCCCAAGCAATGCTGGACCCACGGGAACACGACTGATCTCGCCCGTGCGCTTGACCGCATCACCTTCTCGGATATCAACATCGGGGCCCATGATGGCAATACCCACGTTGTCTTCTTCAAGGTTTAACACCAGCCCCTTGACGCCGGAGGCAAATACAACGGTCTCGCCCGCCATCGCGTTTCGCAAGCCATAGACGCGGGCAATGCCATCGCCCACCGCCAAAACAGTGCCTGTTTCAGCAACTTCAACACGACTTTCATAGCCGCTGATCTTCTGCTTGATAATTGCGGTGATTTCATCTGCTCGGATTTGCATTGCAACCTACCTCAGGACTTGATTACGCGTTAAGGCTCGAAAGCCGCTCACGGAGAATTTCTAATTGACGTTTCACGCTGGTGTTGAGCGTCGTATCGCCCACCTGAATGACCAGCCCACCCAAAAGTTCCGGCGCGACCTCTATGGACGCTGTCACCGTGAATCCAAAATGCGCACTCAAAGCTGCCTCAAGACGCACCTTCTGGGTCTTATCGAGAGGTATCGCCGATTGAACAAGGGCATGGAGCATGTTGCTCTCTGCACTCACTAACGCATCAAGTGCGTCGCGAACCTCATGAAGCGCATCCAAGCGATCACGCTCAGCCAATAACTTCAGCAATCCTACACTATGGCTATCGAGAGCCATGCGCGTACAGGTCGCATCCAAAACATCCAAGCGTTCTTTTTTAAACACAGGACTGCACAATACCCCATGCAATTCATCGTTGTCATGCATGAGATCCACAAAACTTGCGATCCCTTGTGCAAGCGCTGTAACCGCCTGCTCGCCGCCCGCTTCTCGTGCACTTTCCATGACAGCCCGAGCATATCGACGCGCAACACCGCTCATGGCTGGCCTCCGCGCTCTGCATCAATCGCACCCGATTCGATTTGCAAAAGCGATGCTTCAAACATGCGAACCCTATCGGCATCGTTCATGCCTGTACGCAACCGAGTCTCGGCCTCATCCACCACCTGATTGGCGGTAATGCGACTTAAATCGCGCTGAGTTGCTTTCAGATCTTGAGCGATGATGGTGTCAACGTCGGCGATCATACGAGCCGCAGTGACGCCTGCATGCTCCAAAGTATGATCACGCATTGCAGCCCCATCGTCCGATGCGCTGGCCTTCAATTGCTCAGCCTCTTCGCTCACGTGCTTGCGCTTCTGTTCATATGCATCACGATGCGCCTTGGCATCTTCTTTCGTCTCTGAGGCAGCAGCTATTTCACGCTTCAATGCAAAATGACGCTTGGCCAATGCAGGCAAAACAAACTTGCGAACCACGACACGCAGCACCAAACAAAAAATAACAAAGTCGAGAACATACCAGCCAATAGGCGGGGCATGGACATCCCATTTCCACCAGTTGACATGAGGCTCGCCACTCCCTGCGGAAGCGCTGGCTACAGTCGACACCAAGAGAACCAAAAAAGAAAGCGATCGATACACCGTTACACCTCGCGTCCGAGAAACTTTGCGGTCAATTCCCGTGCAAGATCATGGGTAGATGCGTCTAAAGTCGATTGTGCAATGCTCCGCTCGTTGGCAATCTCCCCACGGGCTTTTCCAAGAGAATCAAGCACTTTTTGACGCGCATCCTGAAGCAATTTCTTCTCCATTTCACGTCCTTCTTGTACCAAAGCATCACGGATCACCTGTGCACGCCGTCCCGCTTCACGGATCTCTTGTTGATACGCATCGCGATCATCATCACCCTGGCGACGCAGTGACTCAGCTTCTGCCAGTGCGCCTTCCGTACATTTCTCGCGTCGAACAATAACGTCAAGGGTTGGACGCAACACCAGCCCATTAAGCACGCCCAAGAGGACGAGCAAAATGCCCATTTGAAACACCAAGGTAAGGTCAAAATCCATGAGAAAAAGCCCGTTTGTGCGTTCAAGAGAGTCAGGCCAGGCCACACGCCAAAGTCAGCGTTTGACTTGCGGCGAAATAGTCCAAGGCGCCGGGAGCGTCAAGGGATCTTGATATGTCATACATTTGATCACATTCGCGCTACTTTTGACGCATCACGCCGAAACAATAATATGCAGCACGTTCCGAGCACCTCTGAAGTCTGCTCCCCCTCTGTGCTTGAACAGCAAATATGCACATCACCGTCGATTGATAAAAAAAATCGGTTTCTTTATCGCGATCTTGAACAGGATCTCATCAAAACAGTTTCGCGCTGCACGCTTCGTCCTCAAAATGTCATTCCACTTATCGGCATGGAGATCAAACTCAAACCTGAGGGGCAAGAAAAACGATCTTGTATCGGCTGCGGCACGCCACAGCCCAGCACAAAACAAACATGCCGCAGTCACGTACTTCTTCCAAAAAATATTTTTATCAATGCGTTGACCGATACTGTCGCAACACTCATGCACAACACAGCCAGGCCAGGCACAAGCGGTGAGCAATCCAAGCGCCAGTGGCTTTCCACTCGCTGGGGAGAATGGGGCAGAAGGCATATTGGATCATCGTTCAACACATTCGCTATCCAGCGACAATGCAAGCCCTGTGAAGAAATCCAGAAAGGCTATACAGCCGTCGAACGACTGACTCTGGCGCTGCGTTTATGGGATCTTCCGTGGAACAATCCAACCCTCGATGAAGCCTGGCACAAACATCTCGGGCGTTTTGTCGGTTGGAAAATTCTTAACATGCTTAAAATAGAACAAGCACATTCGATCACCGAGGCGAAAGATGCGCTCGCGATGTGGATCGACCGCACACTTGATGCATCCCATCAGCGTGTTTCAATCAAAAGAGCAAACACTTTTGAGCATCATGCACATGCCTCACTGCAAACGATTGAGCATCATGCATATGCCTCGCTACAAGCCATGGTACGCGATGCTACAGCCAATGCAACACAAAGCATGATCGCATGGTGGGCGCTGAAAATCGATCCCGAAGTGTTTCGGTCAACATTGCGCAAAGTGATTCACACGCAAGCATCGATAGAAAAGATCCAGGATCAGAAGCGCCCCGAATTTTGGGCTGAAGCCCACATGGTCGTCGCGTGGATCAAGTCACTTGATGAGACTCTTGCAGAACAAGCGATTCAATCCATCAAGGCTTAGAACACCCAGATGCACCAGCAATAAGACCCTCTGCGCAATCAACGCTAGCAGCATGGCGTACATGAACCGGGCCGTAGCGAAAATTACCGGTGCTCGGAACAATATTTCCAAGACGGCCATTGGCGCCGTCACCCATGCACCATAAATCACCATCGGAAGTCATCCAGCACGTTACATTGCCAGCCGCGAAAACACTCACAGGGTCGCCCACATCCACCAAAACCTTACCTGGGCCTGTGGTCTGCACACGCGCGTCACCTGAGGGTACATAGCCCAACTGCAAATTGCTATTGGACCCCCAACAGTACAAATCACGCTTCGTATTGCTTGCCGCGATGGCACACGTATGTTCGCCACCTGCAGCAACATCAATCCATGTTGTGCCAACAGGTGCGCCTGTAACGACTGCCGTCGTCAAAAGACGCTTTCCGCACGTATTGTTTGGATTGTTCGTACATGCCACCTGATACTGATTGCTATTTCCCCAGCACTGCAGCATTGACGCATCTGCCGTATCAATCGCACATGCGTGTTGGGTGCCTACGCTCAAACGGGTTGCGACAACAAGCGCATCGTTAACCGTACGAACATTTGAAGTGGTTGTTCCAGAGTGCCCGGTTAACCCACTGTCTCCGCGGCAAAGCACTTGGCCATCAGATTTCTGCAAACACATATGAAATTGGGAGACGCCAAACCGGGCTGCGCCGTTTTCTGAGGAAAACACTGAGGACGGCGCTAACGGTGACGAATAGCTGCTCGAAAACAACTGAAATGGTGAGGACGAGGATCGTTTTGCAACTAATACGACTTCAGAGACAGAAGCAGCCTCAGATGCAGCCGCAACGCCTACCGAAGACTCAAACGTCGCATCGAATTTTTTTCCTGAGCCTGATTGCAAGACCGGTTCATTGCTGGTGCCACTTAAACCTGCCGAAGCGAGATTTCCCCAACAATACAGGGTATTTTCATCACGACGCATCGCACAGGTAAAGTCTCTTCCAGCTGCAACAGAGGTCCACTTGGAACCTGCCGGCAATACCTTCGTGGGACCTAAAACTAAAGCACTCGTAGCGCCCACGCCAAGGCGCCCATTGGCTGTGCTTCCCCAACAATACAAATCACTTTCCGCATCCAACGCACATGCATGCCCTGCGCCGATAGAAACTTCCGTCCATGGTGAAACAATCGTCCAAGTAAATTCTTTCGTACTCACATTACCCGAAGGTTCGGTGGCTCTCACCTGAAATTTATGTGCACCTTTTTCAACTTCATAGGATGATGCACATGCGGTAAAAGGCACTTCAGCAGCTGGTGGAACAACAACCACCGGCGGATCAACATCCACTTTGCATGCAAACGTGCAGTCACCGCTTGTGCAGTGAAACTTAAAATCAGCATGGGTTGAAGCCGTTTCACTCAATGGCGTCGCATCAAATATGATGTCTGGAGCAATACGATCAATGGTAACAACCAGATCGGGGAAAAGTTTCTCATTGCCTGCTTCATCGACGGCACGAACGCTGATCGTGTATGCACCATCAGCAAGAACAGTACTAAGATCCACCGTAGATCCAGGACAGGATTGCCAATTCAAACCCTTGGGGATCTGACATTCAAATCGAGGTGTCGCACTAGGGCCCCCTGTATCTGTTCCGTTTACCGTGATGTTCAATGGCTTTGCAGGGCCAAATGCACCACTTGGCACCACAGGCAGAACCGATGGTTTTGTAGCCGAATTGCTCCACCATGCATCGGGGGGCGTGAGATCTACCCACCATTCAAACAGAGCAGGGGTTTCGTCCTGCACACGGCGTCCATCGATCACACGTACTTGAAAAGTATTTTTACCCGTACCTATTCCAGAGTACGTGACACTCCCAACCGTTGAGCCAGGACATAACGCAAAATCTTCATTGTTAAGTTTGCACTGAAATATTTTGGTGCCAACGGCGCCTAAGGCTTCAAAGTGAAAAGTTATCGTCGATAAACGCGTAGCACCAGGAGGAGGATCTTTGATAATTGTGTCAACCAACGATCCCGAACCTGATGGCAAACTGCAAAAACCACTAAAAGTCCCATTGTGATTATCAATGCTGTTGTCGCAAACAAAATTGCCATCACACTCTGTCGATGCATCACACGGCGCAGCACATCGGAAATTGATACATGCATGGTCCACTGCGCAGGATCCATGGTCGTTGGGACCCGAACATTCAAGTCCAGGAGGAAGCTCTACCGACTTGCACGCTGGATACAATGCACAGGCCACAAGGAGATATAAACGTCTGAACATGGTACAAAGTATCCTTACGTATGCGTCAGAAATCCATGTAGTTATTTAAGCTACGTTAAATATTTAACCGTTTTGCATCCCTTTTGACGACCATACGAAAACAGGTCCATACATGGCCATGGGAAATCGAACGAACAAAGGGACTTATGGTGCGTCATGGCAATATGCAAGCCTTGGTATTGAAATGTGTGCCTCCGTGGCCATAGGCGTTCTCGGAGGCCAGTGGCTCGATCAGAAATTTGGCACCGAACCTTGGCTGCTCCTCTTTGGGATGGTGGTCGGCATGGGTGCAGCAATCAAAGCCATTGTGCGGACGGTCAAAGCCTTGAACCGCACGGAGAAATTATAAAAAAACAGTTTTAGCTTTCACTGACATGAAGATTTACCGGTGGCTCGTTTTTGGGGTTTTATGGGGCGCTCCAATACACTTTTGGCTCAAAGGTTGCACTTCTTTTTTGGGGGCCAAGTAAAACACAACTTTGATCATATCTCGCTTGAAAGTGGTTTTCGAAAATGACCCAATGATAATGCTCAAGCCATGAAGTATCGGCGGGAAATAGACGGGCTGCGATCCATCGCCATATTGCCCGTCGTATTCTACCACGCGAATAACTTTTGGATGCCGAATGGCTACCTGGGTGTGGATGTTTTTTTTGTCATCAGCGGTTATCTGATTAGCTCTATTTTATTACGCCATATTCACAACAACGCCTTCTCTTTCCAAACATTTTATTTTCGGCGGGCCATGAGGCTATTGCCTGCATTATTCGTTATGATGATGACGTGCTTCATCGTGGGATGGCTTGTGCTGCTTCCCAGAGAATTAACTGAATTATGCAAATCCATCGTTTCAACGATCATGATTTCCTCAAACTTCTATTTCATGCGCCAGCGGGGGTATTTCGATCCCCGTGTTGAGATGGAACCGCTCATGCATACGTGGAGTCTATCCATTGAAGAGCAGTTCTATTTGGTCCTTCCCCTGCTACTTGTTGCTTTGCGCAAACAAGCAATCAGCAAACAACTACGTGTCTTTGCGTATGCAGCTGCGCTTAGTCTCGCTATTTATGTTATGGGCGGTATTCTTTTCCAAGCAATCAATTTTTACTTCAGCATCGCGCGGTTCTGGGAACTTCTTACGGGCGTGATTTGTGCCTATCTACATTTTGTTCACGTACCCCAAGCAAGCAATATGTGGAGTGGGCTGGGATTGTTGGGGATTTTTTTGGCCCTATCCGGCGGAGGGCTTAATCCAGAGGTCGCAAAGCTTGTGACCGTGCTGGGAACCGCTGCAGTGCTCCTTTATGGGCAGCATGAAACGTTTGCCGGACGCATTCTTTCGGGATCGCTTCCCGTAAGCATTGGCCTGGTGAGCTACAGTTTGTATCTATGGCACCAACCTATACTCGCATTTGCCCGAGTTTTGAATAATGAAAATCTTTCTACAACATTTCTACTATTCCTTATCACCGCATCCTTACTGATCGCAGTACTCAGCCATCGCTGTATTGAAAAGCCATTTCGATATGGGCTGCACTTGCCAAATTACCGAAATGTCCAACGGGGAACACTTCTCATGGCATTTTCGTTGGTACTTCTATCGCTTGGGTTTGCAGGTTACGGAACGCGCGGATTTCCCAAGCGTGCTTGGGCGCTTCATGTAACTGCAGGCCATATCGAGGATAAGCTGCGAGGACGTGCCGATGTTTTTCGGGCCATGCGAAATACCCTGCAACCACCCATGTTTGCTTCAAGCCGAACACTCATTTGGGGGGATTCCATTGGGGAGCAATGGGTAATAGGAAATCGAGATAGCCCGTGTGCTATCTTTGTGGAAAATGCAACACGCAGTAGCTGCATTCCGGAGCTCGTATCGAACCAATCTGATTCTTCATGTCATGGGCACAATCGTAACGTCGAAAAAAGGGTATATACAGAACATTTTGATCGTTTGATTCTATCGTCGACATTTGAAGGCATTTTTTCCCCTCTAAGATCTGAAGGAAGAGGCAACGCTCACTTGGCGCGAGAATTGGCCAACCATTATTGGCAAACAACACTTGAGCCTCTCCGCAAGCATGTGCGATCGCTGGTTGTAATAGCACCCCCGCCACGCGCAAGGGCAACCAATCTTGGGTCCTGCCTTAAAAATGCTGTCCTCTATGGAAAAGATCTAAGCATCTGTGACTTTACGCCTGCACAATGGGACCCTCAAACCCAAGATGCTTATGCTTTTTTACGTGAGCTGGAACAAATGGGTACGCATGTCGTTTGGATGCATAAGCGTTTGTGTGCAGGCGGGATCTGCAAAACACACGATGGGGATCGCTTTCTCTACCGGGACAAACGGCATCTTACGATTTACGGTGCCATTGATGCAGTTACCAACACACCCGAATTAAACTGCGCCATCGAACAAAATGTGGTTTTCCCGGATAAAATGTCCAGCATCCAAACACAATGGCCTACGCCTACCATTGACCGCTTGCAAGCCGCTCAGCATTGAAGGAGGAAAATAGTCCCGCTTTGTGGTCAGATACATTTTGCGAGCAGAAGGGTGCTCATTTGTCTTGCTTTTGGGGAGGGTCCCATCACCCCACACACAATGCCCGCACCGGCGAAAAACTGCGGCGATGTGCCGGGCATGGACCATGTTTACGCAATGCTTCCAAGTGGACCGCGGTTCCATAGCCCTTGTGTTGTTCAAATCCATAAAAGGGAAACTCTAGCGCCAATCGACACATCATGGCGTCACGTGCGACTTTCGCCACAATGCTTGCGGCTGCAATACTTAACGATGTGGCATCGCCCTTCACAATGGGGCGCTGCGGGATGGTGCAATTGGGTACAGACCGCGCGTCAACAAGAACGAAATCGGGGACAATGCAAAGGCCTTCCAATGCACGTCGCATGGCTTCACGACTCGCCTGATAAACATTCAACGTATCAATTTCTTCCACTGAGCAAATTCCCAAAGCCCATGCAATTGCTACCTCACGTATTGCCGTATCCATACGCTCACGACGTGCCGGTGAGAGCGCCTTGGAGTCATCAACGCCTGGTAAGTCCGCATTGATTGGCAAAATAACTGCAGCAGCTACCACAGGCCCCGCCAATGGACCGGCGCCTACCTCATCAATACCTGCAATATGAACATATCCAGTCGCCCAAAGGGATCGTTCGACCTCCAAAAGAGCGTCAAGCCGTGCACAGTCTTTCTTCGAAGGTTGCTTAGGAGTATGTATTCCAGAAGACGCCATGGACCCACTCTGTATGGAAATTGCGCATGAAATGACAAGGAATAATACGAGAGTTCCCGCCAGTAAGGTCGCCTGCTATAGCGCAATTGCACCCAATAAGGCGTGGTACAATGGGAAGCAAGGAATGACCATGATCGAACACAGTATAGAAAAACCCAAAGTAATCCCGATGCAGCGCCCTGTGGATCGTCTTCGTGCCATGTTGGAGCGTCACCGCGGCGAGAAACATGTCATAGCGATCCGAGGCTACCCGGATCCAGATAGCATCGGCAGTGCCATGGCACATGCTCACATCTGCGAGCACTTTGATATTGAACCGACCGTTCTCTACTTCGATGACATTTCTCATCAAGAGAACCGAGCGCTTGTTAAAAAACTTGCCATAGAAATGGTTCGATACAGCCCACAGGTTGACCTCTCACAATTTGATCGCATGGCGATTGTCGATACACAAACCCTTGAACTTCCACCTGAAGTCGATCGGATCCCCTTAGCCAGCGTCGTTGATCATCACAAGCTTCAAGGTGAATCCGAAGGCGAATTTATCGACATCCGTGAAGAAGCCGGATCCACCGCATCGATCTACGCAGAGTATTTGGCAGCAGGCATCGCCCCCCTCGATCGAGAAAATCCTGCATGTGCTAAACTTGCCAGCGCTTTGCTGTATGGGATCCGATCAGACACCGACGATTACTTGCTTGCCCGTGAAGTCGATTACCGTGGTGCCGCATATTTGGCGCAATATGCCGATCACGACTTGTTGATTTCAATCTCCATGCAAAACATTTCGCCGCGTACCATGGAAATTACCCAGCGTGCGTATGCCAACAAAGTAATTGCGGATACGTTTCTCATCGCAGGCGTAGGCTATGTGCGTGACGATGACCGTGACAGCATCGGCCAAGCTGCCGACTATATGCTACGACGTGAAGGCATCGACACCGTGATCTGCTATGGGATCGTGAACAACCATTTTGTGGATGGCTCATTACGCACCACCAGTGACGTAGTGGATCCTGACCGATTTCTCAAAGATTTGTTCGGTGCAGATCCCTATGGCGTGCCTTACGGCGGAGGGCGTTCTGACAAAGGTGCCTTTAAAATTATGCTGGGACCTTTTGCAAGCTGCAGCGATCGCGATCTACTTTGGCGCGTGGTGCAAAGGACGGTTGAAGATCTATTCTTCAACAAAGTTGGCATTACGAGAGATTAATCATGAAAGATACTCGCAGTGCCCACGGTCAATGCAGCGACCGTGCCCATACCGTCCCTTGTAACAGTTTGAATGAACGTAGCTAAAAAGGCTTGGGAAAATTCATCAGGTGCATATGCATATACCTTGCCTTGTCCTGCTTTTATTTCGCCCAGATCCACGCCGTTCACACCGTCCTTGGTTGCCTCTTTTGAACATGTGATATGAAGCCCTGCCGGTACCGCAAGTCGCTTGATCAACGCTGCCGTGTCAATAAGAGACGGGGATTGCTCCCCCCCAAGCTTCGATGCAATGATTTCGCTCATAGGACTTGGATTAATGCCCTTTTTAAAAAAGCCTTTTGTCTCTCTCAACGTTTCATTAAAAACGCCTGTCGAACTGACAAATCTGTTAAGCATTCCAGTGCTGCCAGCTTCACGAAACAAGCCCAATTTTTGATTCCCAGGCGCAGATTGCGCACCCGCAATGTGTTGTACAAGTACAGCAATCGTTTTCGCTGCTTCTCGCTGAGCTATGGGCTTACTTTCTGCGGCCAGAAACAATCTTCCAATAGGGTCGGCGATAACAGCTTCCGCAAGCAATGACCCAACGCTTATGCCTGAATCCGAGTTCGGTGGGGGTGGTGCAGGGCGACGCACAACTGGAATCAACGCTCCAGTGCTGCTTCGTATCTGCGTAATCGATGCTCTATCAACCACCAGTTGACTCAAATCAGCCATCGAAGTGTTATCGCGTTGGGCTGGAACCACCGTATACCCTTCACCATGCGCAGCAGATCTATCCTCAACCAAAAAGTGACCTTCGGGAGGTAAAAAATCCGTGGGGGCTTTTCCTTCCATACGGGTATTTAACGTAAACAGAACAGGTGCGGGCCGCTTTGGTGCATCGGAGACCACCATACGCCCGCCATGGTATGAAATCACATGGAAACCTGCTGGCGGTTGGTAATTAGCTGGAGGCTCCATATGGCCTTCTTTGCCTGGAGCGATCAAATATCCAGGCCTGGGTGCAGCCACAGGCTTCGCGGGCCTTTCTCCAGCGAAAAGCGAATCCGTCAGTGACGCATCTACCGAGGCCATTGCAGCGCTCTTGCTGCCATCACCTGGTGTGAGCACATGATCAGCAGGTGATGATGCATGCCTTTGTCCCAACGGGGCCGATGCTTGTTCAAACAAACGAGGGTAATCTTGCTGTAGCTTTCGCATTTCTTGAGGAACGATACTGGCAAGATCCGCCGCAAGTGTCTGAATAGCCGTTTTTAGCTTCTCGGGAATGGGTTGGCCTGGATTTGCATCTAGCAAAGTACGCAAAGAGGTGACCGCCCGCGTCGCTGCTTCCAAACCACCGCCTGCCGTGTATGATATCCCGTAACTACTCAAAGTTTGCTGTACAGATCTTATATTGCTCGCCATGGATTCCTCGGACGTCTATGCATTCATCAATTGATTCAAAAGCTTATCAACATCCGACTCAATTTCCAGATTTATGTTCTCTTAAATTTTTATTCTAGCGCCAATCGACCAACTATCATTACCACGCAAAAGTGCTTCCAAACTCGATTTATCTTCTTCGCGCAACGGCCGTCGAGCAGTAACTTCAGAATCGTACGTCGGTTGCGCTACAGCGCGGATCACACCCATGGCAACCGGTTCTTCAAGTTGTGCAATCGCAAAGGCTTGTCCCACAGATGCCGCTTGATCATGCAGAAGCAACAATGCGGCCTGCACATCACTCCCTATTTTTCCGACACGCAGTCCTAATCCATCCATGGCAATACCCATGGATGCATCACTTCCGTAAATCAGAGGCTTACCGTTCACCAATTGGACTTGCTTATCGTGTTTAATCTCGCGGCCTGTGATGTGATCAAAAACACCGTCGTTAAATACATTGCAGTTTTGTAAGATCTCGATCACAGCAGTGCCTTGATGCGCATAAGCTGCCATCAACACCTCTTGCAATGATTTGGCTTCCGTATCCACCGCACGGGCTACAAATGTAGCACCCGCTGCGATGGCCAAAGGCAATGGCGCAAAAGGATTGTCAATGCTGCCACCCGGTGTTGATTTGGTGCGTGTTCCACGCCCACTGGTCGGCGATGTTTGGCCTTTCGTAAGACCGTAAATCCGATTGTTAAACAACAAAATTTTTATATTCACGTTGCGGCGTATGGTATGAAGAAAATGCCCTGCACCAATAGAGAGACTGTCTCCATCACCCGTAATAACCCAAACATCGAGATCTGGCCGCGCAAGTTTAAGTCCTGTGGCAATGGGTGCCGCACGTCCATGAATCGTGTGGAATCCATATGCGTTCATGTAATAGGGGAGGCGGCTTGAACACCCAATGCCGCTTATAAAAATCTGTTTTTCGCGTGCCACACCAAGCGACGCAAGGGTTCGCTGCACTGTGGATAAAATAGCGTAATCACCACACCCAGGACACCAACGAACATCCACGCCCGCATCAAAATCTTTTTTGCTTAGCTTTGCATCAGTTCCCATGTTGTACCTCACGCAAAGTCTGCTCAATGCGTTGAACAAGATCCGTCACACGGAAATGCAATCCACGGATCTGACATAGACTTCGTACATGAGATGCCCCGTGAGCACGCAATACATAGCCAAATTGGCCTAAATTTAGCTCCGGCACCCATACAGACTCAAAACGATTCAAAACAGGAAGCAATTCAGCATGCAGTGGAAACATGTGGCGCACATGAAGGCCTGCCACCGGTGTTCCTTTAGCACAAAGCTCAGAGACCGCCCCATGAATAGCACCACGCGTAGAACCCCAACCCAAAATCAGCGTTTTAGCATCAGGATCACCATACAATTCCAGCGGACCGTATTCTCGCTTAACGCCGTTAATTTTTTCAGCGCGCAGCATCACCATGCGCTCATGATTATCGGGGTCGTAGCTGATCTCGCCGGTAATATCTGCTTTTTCTAAACCGCCAATACGGTGCTCCAGACCCGGTGTGCCCAAACGAACCCACGGCCTCGCCAGCGAACCAGGATCACGCTTATACGGTGCGAAACCTTCAGGCGAAGTACAAAAATGAGGATCAATCGGCGCAATGTGATCAGGAGAGGGAACATGCCAAGGCTCACTTCCGTTCGCCAAAAAGGCATCACTTAAAACAATCACGGGTGTTCGATATTTAATAGCAATGCGTGCAGCCTCAATCGCAGTATCAAAACAATCGGCGGGAGATGCAGCAGCAAGAACAGGCACAGGGGCTTCACCGCTTCGCCCATGCAACGCCTGAAATAAATCAGCTTGCTCGGTTTTTGTGGGCATCCCTGTGGATGGACCTGCACGTTGAATATTCAAAATCACCAACGGCAATTCCGCCATCACGGCCAATCCCATGGCTTCGGCTTTTAAAGAAATACCAGGACCACTTGAAACAGTAACACCTAACGCACCGCCATACGACGCGCCCAATGCCGCTGCGATACTCGCGATTTCATCTTCGGCTTGAAAGGTAATCACACCAGCAGCCGACATTTTAGCCATCGTATGCAAAATATCGCTGGCGGGTGTAATCGGGTAGGCACCTAAAAAAACATCAAGTCCTGCTTTGCGGCCTGCAACCACAAGTCCAAGACTCAACGCTTGATTGCCTGTAAGACTGCGATAGATCCCCTCAGGAAGATGAGAGGCTGGTACACGAAAACGTGTTTGTGCCCATTCTGCGGTTTCGCCCAACGCAAATCCGGCCGCAAGACAACGCTTATTCGCATCGCGTATTGTTGTATCTTTCGTGAATTGTGAATCAATCCACGAAAGCGTCACATCGATCTCGCGATTGTAAAGCCAAAGCACCATGCCCAACGCAAAGAAATTATTGCACCTTGCAACTGTACGCGGCGCGAGGCCCAGATCTGCAATGCTGTTTTCGGTTAATACCGAAATATCAATCGCATGCACTTCGTATGCATCAAGTGAACCGTCTTCCAGTGGATTGCTTGGATAGCCCGCTTTCGCAAAATTCTTTGCAGTAAACTGGCCTTTATTAACAATCAAAATTCCTGTTTTACGCAATGATGAAAGATCCATTTTCAGCGCCGCAGGATTCATCACAACCAACACATCCACAAAATCCCCAGGTGTATCAATAGGGCTGGATGCAAAGTGAATTTGAAAGGAAGAAACCCCCGCAAGACTTCCCGCTGGCGCTCGGATCTCCGCAGGAAAATCTGGCATCGTGCGTAAATCACACCTCTGCAAGGCCGTGTCGGCGGCAAAACGCCCCCCTGCAAGCTGCATTCCATCGCCAGAATCACCGGCAAACCGAACGACGACCTTCTCAATAATTTTTTCCTGCACCGACATACAATGACCGCCCTGGGAATTTCGTAGCCTGGATCCTAACAAAGCAGGGGCCGAACGCAAAGACGATCTCTGGAGCATTGAGATCGAGTTTGTTAGAATATTTGTATGCTCAGCGGCTTTGAGGTCCTTTTTTTCCTATTATGTGGTTTTTTCGGCTGGATCTTAGCCCGCGCCACCATTCATCGCCTCACATGGGGACGTTACGAGGCCGACCGCGCCGCTCCCAGCCTGCAAGATTACTTGATCAGCGCCCTGCGCGAAGCATGTGCGGAAATACGTGTTGTCGTGGCGTATGCCTTCGGTTGGTTGCCCTACACCATGCCTGCATTTGATGTGCGCGGTGGCCCACCCATTCTCCTCGTTCATGGTTTTGCCATGAATCGGTCATGCTGGATGTCGATGACTCGGCGCTTGCGCGCACGTGGCTACACCAACGTCTATGCGATCAATCTTAAACCATTGTTTGGCAGCATCTCCACCATGAGCGAACGCCTCACCCACGACATACGTGATTTCAGCAGCCATTGTGGTGGACGTCATGTCATCACCATAGGACATAGCATGGGTGGTTTGGTCATCGCCCATGCACGACGGATCCAACAAGATCTCCCGATCTGTGCAACGATTACGATAGGAAGTCCCTACAACGGCACATTGCTCGCTCGATTGACAATAGTCTCTTGTGGCCGCGAAATGATCCGAGGTTCTTCATTTCTTGAACATGCAAAACCACACGATTCAACCATTTCAATTTATTCACGCATGGATACGGTGGTGATCCCCTCGAAAAGTTCTGTCATCGATCCTTCCCATGAGCTCACCCACTGCAACCACAATACCATGCTATTTTCGAAGCCGGCATTTCGATTGCTCCTTGCAGAGATCCAATGTGTTGTAAAAGCAGCGAGTCAACCGTCATTTAATCAAAAGACACCAGAGACAATCTCATGACACGCCACGGAAAAATACCTGACTGGTATAACAAAGACAGCAAACACTACGATACGTTTAACGAAGATACTTCCAACAGCAGAACCACCAACAACACCATCGAAAAGATATTACGAAAATATAGAGTAAAAACAGTCCTAGATCTCACATGCGGCACAGGTTCTCAGATTTTCTGGCTTGCAAAACGCGGATACCAAGTGACTGGATCCGACATCAGCCCAGGCATGTTAAAAATCGCAAAGCGCAAAGGATTGATCGAAAAATCCCATATACGCCTCCTGCAGGGCGATATGCGCACGATCAAGATTGGGACGTTTGATGCCGTCATCACGATATTCAATGCGATAGGGCATCTCACAAAATCAGGGTTTGAGAAAACGATACGCAATATACACAAAAACTTGAACGATGGCGGGATCTACGTCTTTGACATCTTCAATTTAAGTTACTTCATGCACAACAACAATATCACCCAATTATCCATTGAGTGGGTAAGAAATGCAGGAAAGACCAAGCTTCGCGAAATTCAACACAGCATTATCGAGAAAAATGGCGTGCTTGTTTCCTACACAACTCAGTATACACAGGAAGGCTCCAAACAATTAAAAAGATCAAACACCGTACAGACCTTGCAACTGTATACTGCGAGAGAACTTAGAGACATGCTCACAAGGAATGGGTTCAAGATCCTCAGTCAACATGCCATCGATGGAACAACATTTTCAGAGAAGAAGACAGAACGCATCGTGACCGTTGCGCAGAAGGATTGATCTTTCTTTGTTTCCGGTAGATGTAGGGGCGGTTCACGAACTTCTCCTACCCATGAAATAAATTATTTACCCTGCCACTATCCTTCAACCCGCTCAACACAAGCACCCACCGCCTGTAATTTCTTTTCAAGATCCGTATAGCCCCGGTCAAGGTGATAAATACGACGGATAATGGTTTCGCCCTCTGCCGCAAGTGCTGCAAGCACCAAACTCGCGCTTGCACGGAGATCTGTCGCCATCACAGCGGTGCCAGACAATCTGCGCGGACCAAAGACAGAGGCAACCGGACCGTTGATCGCAATTTCTGCACCCAAACGACTCAATTCAGCCACATGCATAAAACGATTTTCAAATATCGTTTCCGTAATACTACTGACGCCTTCAATCTGCGTCATGAGTGCCATCAGTTGCGCTTGCATATCGGTGGGAAATTCTGGGAATGGCCCCGTAACAACTTCTACCGGATGCCCATGCTCTATTTTGCTAAGGGTCAAACATCCATCACCCAAACGATACTGCGCGCCCAAAGCTTCCAAAACATCGATCAGTGCCTGTTGCGATGCGATTTCAAAACCTTGCACCGTCAGATCATGGCCAACCAGGGCGCCTGCCACTGCATACGTTCCTGCTTCGATACGATCTGCCATCACCCGATGATCAAACGGCGCCAGTGACGAGCTGCCTTCGATCACAATTTCAGACATCCCATCACCCGTAATTTTGGCTCCCATACTGCGCAGAGCTTTCGCCAAATCGGCAATTTCCGGTTCACGCGCAGCATTGCGAATGATCGTGGTCCCACGGGCCAGAGACGCCGCAAGCATCACGTTTTCTGTGCCGCCCACCGTCGGCATATCGAAATCAATCTCAGCGCCCTGCAAGCCTTGGGGTGCCGATGCAACAACGTATCCTGCGTCCAGCTCAATCGCTGCACCCATTTTTTTGAACGCTTTGAGGTGCTGGTCGACCGGTCTCGCACCAATGGCGCAGCCACCGGGCAACGATACACGTGCATGACCAAAACGTGCGAGCAGGGGCCCTAAAACCAAAAATGATGCACGCATACGACGTACCCAGTCGTAAGGTGCTTCAGGTCTGTCTACGCGGCTTCCATCAATGCGTAATTCATCATCATAGCGTGATGTCATGGCCCCTGCATGCTCGATCACACGGCACAGCGTCTGAACATCCGCGAGTTCAGGTGCATTGCGAAGTATCGATGTTCCATCAGAGAGAAGTGCCGCAGTGACTATCGGCAATGTCGCATTTTTTGAGCCGCTGACGGAGATTACGCCACTCAGCGTCTTACGTCCGGTAATTTTGAGAGCGTCCACTACTGTACCGTCTCTTTCGCCTGATAATAATCGGCGGGATCTGCGGAGATATCGCCCAATGCCTCTGCCGCAATTTCTGTGATCCGAATGGGCTCTGTGCCCACTGGACCTGATGCGGTCTTATGGGTGCCGCGTTGTGATTCTGCAAGCCTTAACCATCCAATAAGAGCACCAGAGGCATCCGTTGCCTTCAATTCAATCATAGGCCTTGCAAAAGAATGCACACCTTTGGGATCTTCTTTCGCCAAAACATCATCGATACGGTCCCCACGCACATGCGACAAACGATAAAGCAAGCCCTGCACCGCAGAAGCCAATGCCTCTTTTTTGTGTCCTTCTATGATCCAGCGAACCTTGTCCTTCGCACCATGTTTTGTGAGCGTAAGGATCATGTCAGCCTTACGGATCTGAAGCGATGCAATCGCGTCAGGATCAACAGAAAAAATATGATGATCTCGTAGCTCATCGACGCTTACACGAAGCCGTTTTACGATTTGTGTATTTCCCAAACGTATCGCTGTTGATTTTCCTTCTACCATTGCAAATGCTTCACTCTTGTTTTCTTTAATCAATATATGAGCATTGCCTGACCCCTCTTTAAGCACCACATGAACGTCAACATCCGGCGTATTAAGGCCCAAACGTTCCAATGTTTCCGAAGTGACATCATCATAAAATTCAGCAGCATTCATATTGGCCAAACCCGCCAAAAGAGCTTCTGCCTGCGATTTATCAACCGGGAAATTACCATGCGAAGCGATATGCATGGCACCATCGGGCTGCACTGAAAGAACATTGTTAAGATCACCTGCTCTCACACGGATCTCAGAAATGGAACCCGAATCGATTGTCAATAAACGCTTCTCACGCAGATCGTGAAGATCTTTATCGGCCTGAAATTCCAAATCACCGGTGACAACGAGCGCTTGTTTTTCACCCAAACGCCGAACGCTCAGAGAACCGTCATAACTATTTTTAACACCGATCTCTAAGCCATATTGAGATCCATCCGAAGAATTTAAAACCATGCTAAGCTTAGGAACGTCGAGCCCGAGAATATCTGTTTTGGGATCTGATAAAACTTGAGTGACACGAAGATCACCCACAAACTTCAACAATCCTTCAATCACCGTATTGTCGGCATCAAGAGCATGGGGCCTTACAATACGCCAAAAACCATCTTCATTGTCACGATGTAATTCGAACTGTCCCGATGTCGTTGTTAAAGAAATCGTTGTGATCTTGTTTATTTTGAGGCCTGAAAAAACCAATTTGGATTGATCTATTTCTATTTTTTTAACATCACGCGTGCTCTGCCACCGCCAAGCGAGGAGCGCGAGAACCCAACTTGCTACAGCAAGAAACAACAAACGGATCCCACGCGCCTTTAGCTCACCCATGCCTTACCTCTGCCGTCTATTCATCACCAAGGCCAGTCCCAAGGCAACAATCATCATAGGAAGTAAATCCATAGCAAAAAAGGTGATCTGCCGCAGTTGCCCTTCGCTTAAGAACACCTGACTTGCTTCACGGCGTTTTGGTCTAATACTGATACGATCTTCATCTTCCAAAAGCCAATTGACCGCATTCAGGGCCATGTCTGCATTGCCTTGCATCGACAAATATTGGTTGTTGATCCAATCACCATCTCCAAATACGAGAAAACGTGCTTGCTTGTTCAACGGACCTTGCACATCATCAGCGACAGCACGTGTCGCAACTGCCGCCAGAGCTATAGGGCCTTCTCTATCGCCTGGACCAAACTCTGCAACACCATTTTTAAGTATTGTTTCACCCCAAGCGCTTGCACCGGAAACAAGCAACGATTCAGTGGTCGTCGCTTCATCTTTAAGGATCTTAAGCGATCGTACACCTGAAAAAACAACGCCCGCCCCCAAATCGCGCGTAATTGAATGACGAGGCTCTTCAGGGACCGCAAGGGGTGACATTGCACCAAGCCCCAGAAGACGCGTTACAGGATTGGTGTCCACCACAACATCATCCACCGCTTCGATTTGAAAGCGATCGAGCAAGCTCTTCATCGCTTTGTTTTTGTGTGGCTCGAGCAAAAGCATCAAACGGCCACCCCTGGTCAAATAGGACTCAAGCGCAGCAACTTCGGCTGGAAGTAATTCGCGATCACCTGTAGACACAACCAATATTTGAACATGATCAGGCACCTGCAAAACGATTGGATCATTCACCGCGTTGTCATTCACATGAATGGGCGATTTCGTCGGAGCACTTTCCGCTTCGGTCAATGAAAGTGCACCCACTTCATAGCCATCCGCATGGATCGCATCAGCAAAACCCTTGAGTCCCGTTTTTTCATTCTCATCTTCGGTGCTTGATTCACCATGCCCTGTTAAAAAATACACCGTTTTGGATGATTGCTCCGTCACCTTCAACAGCCCTTGGGTCAATTCATCTTCCCAAGGCCCTTTGACACGCGCTTCGCGTCCGCCCGCCGTTGTAATCACAATCCGTGGACCACCATCCGTAATTTGATATTGTTTCATCAAATCAGGACGGTCATAGGGATCAACGAGTTCGTATTTAAATAACGCGCTGTGTTTTTGATAACGTTTTAAAATTTCTTCTACCGTGGTCGAATCTTCATCCCCATGCGGAGGATAGAAAGCCTGAACATTCACTTCCTCTTTTAAGCGAGACAAAATCTGAACTGTTTGCGGTGAAAGGGTATGAATTTGTTCTTTGGTAAAATCCCATTCCACAGGATTTTTAAATGCGAGCACATTCCCCACCACAACCAAACCCAAAACGAGCAACACACTCACCGTCGACATCGCCATCAGTGTGGCCGACCGGCCACCCAACATACGCCCCATAGCCGATGGGTTTTTCAAAACATCATAAATCAGACAACCCATACCAAGAACCAATTTGGCAATCATCATGATACCAAATGTTCCTGTGATCATCCACGTCAAGGGCGCAGTCGCCAACAGCACAAAACCTATGGCACCCGCCATGCGGCCCATGCCGTGATCATGTTTTTCCTGTGGACTTTCTTCGTGATGCATCATCGCCACCTTTGCGCATCGATCACGCGGTACGTAAGAAAAAGACCGACAAAAATGACCGAAAGATAATAAACAACATCAACACTTTTTACCACGCCGCGCACAAACGATTCCAAATGATCCGCAATAGAAAGATAGGTCAGGATATCACCCAACATGCCTTTTTGCGTTGCCGATGAACTTCCCATGACAAAGAACATCAACAACACAAAAAAAGCGAGCATCACCGCCACAATTTGAGAATCGGTCACAGAACTCGTAAGCAATCCAATAGACACAAAGCTTGCGCCAAGCAAAAACATGCCAAGATAAGATGTTGCGATGGTGTTCCAATCAAGTGCATGCATTCCATCGGTCATCGTGGTCGCACCAAATATCTGAAGCAACAGCGGGAAAAACAACGTCAAAGCAAGCATGAGCGCAACCATCAGCAGTGCTGCAAGATATTTCCCTAAAACAATCTCAAGAGGACGCACCGGCGATGTCATCAGCAACTCAAGGGTTTTCGTTCGACGCTCTTCTGCAATAAGACGCATCGTGAGCATCGGCAGCATGAATAAAAAAACGACCGCGACGTTCATAAAAAGAGGATACATCACCTGATCAGTCAGATTGAGCTGCTCCAGCATAGCGCCACCGCCATATTGCATGGCCTGGAGACTGCTCATCTGAAATTGACCCACAAACAACTGAAAAAAGTACGCTGTGCTCAACACAAAACACGCAAATACAACATAGCTGGTTGAGGTGGTAAGATAAATCCGAGCCTCTTTCCCAGCAATAGCCAAGATATTTCTCATCGCTATGCCTCCGTGAGAGAGAGAAAAATTTCTTCAAGCGACATCGCACGTGCCGATTGCGTTTGATGCTGCTCCACCAAATCTTTCAACGGACTATCCGCTACAATGTGACCCCGGTTAATAATAATCACCCGCTCACAGGTCGCGACCACTTCTTGTAAAATGTGAGTAGACAAAATCACGGTATGATCGCCTGCAAGATCTTTAATCAGCGAACGCACCTCACGGATCTGCCGTGGGTCCAATCCGACAGTAGGCTCATCAAGAATAAGTACTTCCGGATTTCCCAACAAAGCTTGTGCAAGCCCCACGCGCTGCTGAAATCCCTTCGAAATATTACGGATCAAACGTTCAAATACCGATGTTAAACCAACGCGATTGACCACACGCTCAACATCGCTATGCAATGCTTTGCCGCGCAACCCCTTCAGCCGCGCCACAAACATCAGATACTCAGAAACCGTCAAATCTGGATAAACAGGCGGAACTTCCGGCAGGTAGCCAATACGGCGTTTAACCTCGATAGGATTTTCGAATACGTTGTAACCTGCGATGCGAACAACACCGTCACTCGCAGGCATAAAGCCTGTAAGGATCTTCATCGTCGTTGATTTACCTGCACCGTTTGGTCCCAAAAATCCTACAATTTCCCCTTTTTCAACCTGAAAGGAAATATGATCAATGGCCGTTAAATCCTGATAGCGTTTGGTTAGATTTTCAACATCGATTACCGCCAAGACACACCTCCGAGCCTAAATCCCCGAAATAACCACCATCAGAAGATACACCGACACACCCAAAATATCGCACATCGTAGTCACCAAAGGTCCTGCCGCAAGGGCTGGATCGATACCCACACGTTTAAAAAGAATAGGTGCCGCAGTGCCAGCAAGCGATGCAAGCGCCATGGATGCAAGCAGCGATCCACCCACCACCCAGCCAGCGCCAGGCAGCGCATCATGCCAATTCTCTGCAATAGGACCCACAACGAGGGCTGCGATACACGCCAGCAAAAATGCAACCGAAACTTCACGCCCAAAAGTTCGGCCCAACGCACCCCATTCCACTTTACCGATAGCAAGACCACGGGTGATAATCATGGCAGATTGCGCACCCACATTGCCTGTCATTGCCATCACCAGGGGAACAAAAGACATCAGCATCAGGGCATGCACACTCAAAGTACGAAAACGCGAATTAAGAAAAGCAACAAAGATAGTCCCCACCAAACTTATGACCAGCCATGGCAAACGGAACATCGCAATACGTACAATGCGATTGCTATAAACAAGATCTTCAAGAGGCGCGCCTGCCATCGTAAGAATATCTTCCGAGGCCTCTTCGATAATGACGTCATGCACATCATCAAATGTAATACGCCCGAGCAAACGCCCCTCTGCATTGACCACAGGCAAGGATGCCAGATCATATCGGCTGAAGATCTTGGCCACTTGCTCCTGATCAACATCAGGAAACACTTGATGCTCCACAGGAAACTTAATTGCTGCAAGAGGCATATCCGGTCCCGAGAGCACCAAATCCTCAAGCTTTACAATACCTTTGAGCCGTTGTTTTTCATCCACAAGATAAATTCGCTGCACATCGGAGATCTCATCACGGGTCGCACGTAAAGCATCGATGGCATCGGATACCGCAAGGTTTTCATTCACACGGCATAATTCCGTTTGCATGATGCCGCCTGCCGAGTCCTCGGGATAGGCCATCAGTTCACGGATCGCATCGGAGTCTTCAATACCCTCCAACACGGCTTCGGCTTTTCCTTCAGAAAAAGAGGCCACAACATCGGCCGCATCATCCGATTCAAGCTCGTCCACTGCGCGTATCAAGTGATCGAGGTGCAGCGTTTCACCGAGCGCCGACTGTTGCGCTTCATCCATTTCGGCCAAAGCATCCGCGAGTTCTTCCGAAGACAAACGGGCCGCAATTTGAGGCCATTCCGATTTATCGGTAAGTCTAAAAAGCTCAGCGAGATCCGCTGGGTGCAAAAGCCGCAGATACGCTTCCAACGCAGCTTCGGCCCCCGGCTCAAACAGCCTACTGATATCCAAATCTGAAGCCATGACGATGATGTTTAACACATGGGGGGGATAACAATGCAATTGCTATACGATTAATTGAACCAGATCCCAGTCGTCACCCGGTCGATACCCGCAAGATCTTTTGTGCATCGACAATCTCGAAAACCTAAATCTGCCATAAATTGTTGTAACTCCGTCGCTTGCCCAGCACCCACCTCGCACGCCAATAGACCTCCGTCACGAAGGACTTTGCGCGCATCAAGACATAAACGATGCAATATTTCATAACCTTTTTCGCCACCACGCAAAGCAAGCGATGGCTCAAAGTCTTGAACATCCACCGGTAAAACTTCCGCATCTGCAATGTAAGGGGGATTAGAAACTATCGCATCATAGGCGCCATGCAGTGATGTACACAGATCAGCACACACGCCTTCAACTCTATCTGCAACACCAAGCCGATGCGCATTGTCAATCGCCGTGTTCAATGCTGATTGCGAAATATCAACAAGCGTCACACGGGCCATAGGCAGTTCACACGCAAGCGTTACCCCTATAGCCCCCGATCCGCAGCCAATATCAGCGATCCGAATACATGGATCCTGTTGTATTTCTGCCCATTCAAGGGTCTGCTCGATCACATGTTCCGTTTCGGGACGAGGAATAAGCACCGACGAATTCACCACAAATTCGCGCCCAAAAAATTCTTTATACCCCAAGAGATAGGCGACAGGTTCGTGCTGCGTTCTGCGTAACACGGCATTTCGAAAGAGGGCGCGCTCTTCGGTCCCCACTGGCTGATCATGGTGGGTGTACAGATGCAGCCGTGTCGTCTTTAGTGCATGCGCCAATAACACTTCTGCATCGAGTCTTGGTGTTTCAATACCACATTGAGTAAATCGGTCTGTGGTCCACCGCAAAAGATCGCGAATGGTCCAAACCTCGGGATGCATCAGGTCGTACCTTTGAGTTTCTCGGCTTGAAAATGTGTGCGCAGTGCCATCAGCAATTCACTTATGTCGCCCTGCAAAATCTTAGGTAAATTGTGCAACGTAAGCCCAATGCGATGATCGGTAAGACGATCTTGTGGAAAGTTGTATGTTCGGATCTTTTCCGAACGATCGCCTGTTTTCACCATGGTTTTACGTTCGGCTGCCATCGCTGCCGCCTGCTTTTGTTGTTCCATATCAAGCAAGCGCGATTTTAATACCTTAAGCCCTTTGGCTTTGTTTTTATGCTGACTTGTTTCATCCTGACACGTCACCACAAGTCCGCTGGGAATATGCGTGATCCGTACCGCCGAATCGGTCGTGTTCACCGATTGGCCACCCGAACCACTTGAACGATATACATCAATACGAAGATCTTTATCCTGGATCACAATATCGACATCATCCGCTTCGGGCAGGACCGCGACGGTACATGCGGATGTATGAATACGTCCTTGGGTTTCTGTATCGGGCACGCGTTGCACGCGATGTACCCCTGATTCGTATTTAAGCCCCGAATAAACACCTTCACCACTCACAAGTGCGATGATTTCTTTGGAGCCACCTGCAGAACCAGGCGATGCGCTCAAGATTTCTACACGCCAGCCCACGAGATCAGCATAGCGCGCATACATTCTGAAAAGTTCACCCGCAAACAGCGCCGCTTCATCACCACCCGTGCCAGAACGTATTTCTAAAATGACATTGCGTTCATCATTAGGATCACGTGGTAATAACATCACCTGGAGTTCTGACTCCAAACGTTCCATGGTCTCATGCCAAAGCGAAGCTTCTTCTTTCGCCATGGCAGCAAATTCCATGTCCGATTCAGTCTCTGCGAGTTCTCGATTTTCTTTGTATTGTTCTTTTGCTTTTTGCAAATGTCTGTAGAGATCCACAACAGACTCAAGCCTGCGATGCTCGCGGCTTAACTCTTCAAAAACTTTGCGATTGGCAATTGTTTCGGGATCGGAAAGACGCCGATTGAGCTCTTCGTAGCGATCATCGACAAGGGAAAGCTTATCAAGCACAGCAACGTTCCTTCCTGGTTAAAGAAGAAGACGTCCGCTTAATTCGGTGATTTTTGCAGGGCAGCAGCAGCAGCCTGACGTTCTGCGTACCGACGCTTAAAGCGCTCAACACGCCCTTCGGTATCCAACACAAGCCGGTCCGAACTACCATTAAAGATAGGATGGCAAGCAGCGCATACTTCGATCGAATAACTATGAGTGGTTCGTGCATGGACCAAATTACCACACGCACACTTGATAGTGGCATCGATCAACTCTGGATGAATGTTTTGTTTCATCGAAACCCTCTTCGCGTTGGGGCCGCTACGTATGATACCCCGTCTACCACTGTCAAGCACCTGCTAACTGTTGCTCTTCTGCAATACGGTTTAGTGCCGAGCCTGCCTTAAACCAGCCGATTTGTTCCTCGGTCATGGTGTGTTTAAGTAACACCTTGTCCGACGTCGCATCGGCATGGTGCAAAATCATCTCAATCTCTTTGCCTGGGGCCAAATTTGCCAGACCATGAATGGCCACACGGTCGTCTTCCTGCACACGATCATAATCAGCAGGATCTACAAATGTCAGCGGAAGCAACCCCTGCTTTTTAAGATTGGTTTCGTGGATACGAGCAAAACTGCGCACGATCACCGCTTTGGCACCAAGAAATCGTGGCGACATGGCGGCATGCTCACGGCTTGAACCTTCACCATAATTTTCGTCGCCAATCGCAACCCAGCCTTGGCCATGGGATTTATAATACTTTGCAATTTCTGGGTACGACGCCATGGTGTTATCAAGTACATTGCGCCCTTTACCCACTTCACCAGTAAATGCGTTGGCTGCACCAAGAAACATATTGTCGGAAATATTTTGCAAATGCCCACGAAAGCGCAGCCAAGGTCCTGCCTTCGAAATATGATCCGTGGTGCATTTGCCACGTGCTTTCATTAAAACAACAAGGCCTTCAAAATCTCTCCCGTCCCAAGGCTTAAAACGTTCAAGCAATTGCAAGCGGTGGCTGTCGGCTGCCACACGCACGACCACACCCGAGCCATCGGCAGGTGGTGGATTATAGCCCTTGAGATCACCACCGGCAAAGCCTCCTTTTGGAAGCTCTTGTCCTTGGGGGATCTCAAATTTAAACAAAGACCCATCTGGCTTCGTTAATGTATCTTTTTGAGGATCAAAATCGAGATTTCCTGCAAAGGCCAAAGCAATCACCAGCTCAGGACTTCCAATAAAAGAGAGCGTTTCTGGATTGTCGTCGTTACGGCCGGGAAAATTACGATTGAATGAGCTCACGATGGCATTGCGTTCGCCTTTCTGAACATCATCGCGCTGCCACTGGCCGATGCAGGGACCGCACGCATTGGCCAACACCGTCGCACCAATGGCCCTTAAATCGCGCAACTGCCCATCACGATCGATGGTTTCCGCCACCTGATTTGAACCGGGCGATACCATAAGGGGTGTCTTAAGCGTTAAACCCGCAGCCAATGCTTGCCGAGCCAAATGCGCCGCACGGCTAATGTCTTCATAGGATGAATTGGTACAGCTTCCAATCAGCGCATATTTTAATTTTGTGGGAAATTTTTCAGCCTCACATACGTCTTTCATGGTACTTTGCGGACGTGCAACATCAGGGGAATGGGGACCCACAATCCATGGATCCAATGCAGACAAATCAATGTCGATAATCCGATCGTAAAACTTTTCCGGATGAGCCAACACATCATCATCAGCACGCAAAAACTCTGCATTTTTGCGAGCCAGGGCAGCAATATCAGCGCGATCTGTCGCTTCGAGATAACGCGCCATAGATTCATCAAAAGGGAATACGCTGGTGGTGGCGCCGTGTTCAGCACCCATATTGCATACGGTTGCTTTGCCTGTGCAGCTGATCGAGGATGCACCTTCGCCAAAAAACTCGACGATATGACCTGTTCCGCCTTTGACCGTCAAAATGCCCATCAAGCAGAGAATAATATCTTTAGGCGCAGCCCAGCCCGATAATTTGCCAGACAATCGCACGCCGATCACACCCGGCCATTTAAGACCAAACGTCTGTCCAGCCATCACATCAACAGCATCAGCACCACCGATACCGATGGCAATCATGCCAAGTCCGCCTGCATTAGGCGTATGTGAATCGGTGCCAATCATCATCCCGCCAGGGAATGCGTAATTTTCAAGAACAACCTGATGGATAATCCCAGAGCCGGGTTCCCAAAAACCAACCCCATAACGCGCAGATACAGTTTTAAGGAAATTAAAAACTTCATCATTTTCGTGATTGGCAACGGCCAAATCGCTGGCAGCGCCTTTGTAGGCCCTGATCAAATGGTCGCAATGGACAGTGGAAGGAACGGCAACCTTCTCCATGCCCGCGTGCATAAATTGCAATAGTGCCATTTGCGCTGTTGCATCCTGCATGGCCACACGATCAGGTCTAAGTCCCACGGTGCTCGACTTGCGTTTAAGTTCGATGGACTTGGCGGTGGCCAATTGATCCATTTCAGGGAGATGCCCAACCAAAATCTTTTCAGCAAGCGTTAGGCCACGCCCAAAAACCTGCCTCGCGATATCAACGCGACGTCGCAATACACCGTAAACGTGATCGACATGTTCGGTACTCATTGCCATCAATAATACGCCCGTGCATTAGCAGTGTCCATCCCGCAGTCGGGCGTTAGGTTCTGTTTTCAGCGATCCACATCACATCACCCTGGGCAAGCGTAACATCGCCATCATGACGACCCATAACCCATACATCACCCAAATGCATGGCGATGTGTTCAGAACCGGCCCGAAATGCGGCTTGAGATCCAACGCACACCAGCACACGCAAGTCAGATCCATGAAGACAATCGTCCATACCAAGTTTTCGCATACGAAAACCCGGGCCCATCACTTCATTGCAAGAAACACACGTGTTCGTATTCTGCGACCATCGTGTAGCCATTTTTGCATTCTCCACATGCAATGGAACATCGGGACGATCCCACGCATAGATCCGATAAGTCGAATCTGAAGGCTGTTGCACCTCCAAAAGAAGTAGCCCAGCACCAATGGCGTGGACCGTTCCCGCAGGGGCCGCAATCAACATACCCTCACGCGGGGTGATTGTTTGCATGAAATCTGCAATCTCTCGTGTACCATAGGCCGCGTACGTTGTTTCCTGCGAAATATTTTCTTTAAATCCCAGCAAAATTTCTGCATGACTATCGGCCTTCGCCACATACCACGCTTCACTTTTCGCAGCCGCACCACCCGCTATCCGCTGTGCGGCCACTTCATCGGGATGAACTTGAACACTCAAAAATGCACGCGCATCGATCCATTTCAAAAGAAATGGAAAACGTCCCTGCGCAGAACCGCCCAACACGCCGCTGCGCCATAAATCGCCCAAAAAATTCCCGTCCACGCCATGAGAAACATGCAGATCAATATCCGCCAGTTCCCATGATTCGCCCATGGTCCCATCAGGCACATGCTGGCGATTAAATAAATTTTTGAAGGAATTTCCACCCCAAGGACGTGAGAAATACCGAGGCGAAAATCGATACATTGCTAACCCTCTAATACTTCCACAAAAAATTCTGCGATGCGTTCTATTTCAGGCGCAAGATGTTTTGGATCGGAGAATCGATGATCTGCATCGGGCACCAAACAGAGAGAGGCATTGCGTGCGGCCGATGCCAAATCATGGGCGTCGGAGGAGGGGACGACTTCATCTTCTTCGCCATGCACCACATGCAACGGTGCAAGCAGTGTCCCAGCCGCTGCGATCACATCATGTGTCTCGGCATCATCAATAAATCCCGATCCAATACGACCTGATTCGGTTTGAATATAGCCCTGCTGCCTCCAATGTTCGACCTGCGAAGGATACCTTTCAGCCATCGTTTCCGTATGGGCCACAGCCGCCATGGTCGCAATCGCCACAACGCGTTCGTCGCGCGACGCTACAAGAATTGCGACAGTCCCACCCATGCTTGAGCCAAACAATGCAACACGCGTACAACCCGACGCTGCCAAGTATTCTATGGCCGCATTTAAATCCTCAATTTGCTTGGAATAGGTCATATCGAAGAGTGATCCGCCCGATTCACCACGGCCTGAAAAATCAAATCGGAGTGTCGGAATATTGCGCGCACTCAATTGTTCTGCAAGCTGCTGGTATTTAGGACTGTCTTTATCTGACAGCATACCGTGACATAGGATAGCCCCTATGGGTCTAGGACCTCCCAGCATGACACCGCAAAGTTTCTCGCCTCGCGCGTTGTAAAAATAAACTTTTTGCTGCCTCATGCTTTAAGGATTATCGACAAGCGTGGTGCCCTGTCTATCTGCGCTTACACCAACACATCCCTAAAAGCACCTAAGCAATCATTCAATCGCCTGACCCTGACCTGGTAATTCACTAAAACGCGCCAAAGCCTCCATTTGTTCCGAATACGGCAATACCTGAACAGCGGCTGCATAGCTTTGAATCAAATTCTCTTGTTCTTCGGAGGTGCGCGCGTCTTGGATTTCTGTCACCAGACGCGTCAAATCAACGGGTGGTGTGATCGCCTGCTCGAGGCGCAGTAAGTCAAAGCGTTCGACCTCTGCCTGTTGTTCACTGGGTTCCAAACGATTCACCTGTTGCAGAAATTGCTCGTATAGATCTTCACTCACGTAGACATCGTCGGTCTCCTTCCAGGCTTTTACGATGTCATCCCGATCCACAGGATGAAAAATCTGATCTTTTATGTGATCCTGATGCGATGCCGCACGCTCCATCAATCTGCGAATATGAGCGAGTTTGGCATCCGGAGAAGCCACGCCCTAATATGACAAAACATTCTATACCATCTGAATAATATCTGTCGCCATCAGCACTTGGGTGGGTAAAAAATCGGGTTCGATGACACCAACACGATCGTTCCTCGCTTGTTCATCAGGAATAGGGTCATGTACCACAACGCGCAAAGAAGTAGACGTGGGCGACGGTTGCTTTTCACTGCTCACAGGTGCAGCCTGAGAACCGACGCCCCATCTTGCCACAAACAGACATGCAGCCATTAAAAGCCCCATGAAAACTCTTTGCACGGCAACTCCAAACCGATTATTGGATATGCATCAAAACACTTTCAATTTAATCAACGAACAACATCGTGTACTGCGAATCCGCATTAACACCTTGCGCATTAAAACAACGCACATTCACAACCTGTGTGGTTCCTGAGGGCCCCAAGACTGCACTTTACAATTCACGCTTCCAGCACCATACGATGTGACTTGCACGTGACCACCCGTCGTCGACAAATTGCCAATTTTCACTTGATAGATACCTGCAGCGGACCGTGTGATCGTATTGGCGCCGCCTCGGGAATTGTACGAATAGGTTAAGGATGGCGTGTAGGAAGCACTCGTTACATTGTTCGCCCATACATAACCGGATTCAGCGGCAGTTCCCGTCTTTCCTGTAACACCGCCCCCTCGCATGTCCGACACTCGGGAGCAGCACCATGGAGCTTCCAAAAGAAATCAAAGACAACATGCATTTCATATTCATCTACATACTTTCTTTCAAAGAGTGATGTTTGTTGAAAAATATTACCTTGTGGTCTTCTGCGATGCCTGATTCAGGCAAAGCCGACATCGACTTATAAAGCTAAAAAAGTCATTACAATTACAAATTAATGAAGACATCACATCAATCACACACTTTTTATTTCGATGATCTGTTTCGAGAAGATGATGTTTTTGGATCATTTGATGTTCATTAATAAGGATGAGGATTGCGCGGGAATGACGAGGGTAGCCTGTTTTTATTTTCGCTTGCGACGATTCAACTGCCAGTGCTGCACAGCACGACTATGGCACGCGATGTCCGGACAAAATTGATGTGAGCCACAGGCATCCATGGCCACAAAAAAATAATCACGACATTCAATCGGAGAGATCACAGCTTCGAGGGCTGCGCGGCCTGGGTTCGCAATCGGTCCAGGAGGAAGACCTTCTTTGGCATATGTATTGTAAGGGTGATTCATTTGAAGATCTTTACGACGAATATTCCCATCGAAACCTTCTTCGCTCAGCTTACGTGCATAAATCACAGTAGGATCCGTTTGTAATTTCCATGCAGGTTTTTTGCGCAACCGATTGTAAAAAACACAAGCAATACGCGCACGCTCTGACGGCTGGCCCGTCTCTTTCTCCACAATCGATGCCAGCGTCACAAGTTGGCGTTCAGTCAAATGAAGAGGCCCGTCACCTTGTTCACTAACACTTTCAAAACGCTGCCTGTAACGATCGAAAAAGATGGCAAACAAAGAGCCTGGATCAATTTGCAAAGCCACACGATAGGTATCCGGCGCCAAATAGCCCTCACAGCTGGGGCCAGGGATCTGATGAGCTTGCAAAAAAGCAAGATCATCACAAAAAGCATCAAATTCAGCGGCACTAAGCCAGCCATTGCGAACGAGCTGATCTCTTACTTGCCAACGATCGTGGCCCTCAATGATCGTTATTTGTCCTTGAAGAATATCGCCCTTGTTGAGACGCGCCAATATTTCTGACATTGTCATGGGCTTTGAAGAATCAAAGAAATAAATACCCCGTTTAACCCCTGTGGTGCGAATGATGCGACCATACACATACAAAAGCCGCGGAAAACGGATCACGCCAAGCTTTTCCAAGCGCTGCAAAACAGGTCTGAGGCTATCCCCCGACGTCACTTTAAACTGAATATCTGATGAGGGTTTTATCGCTGCACCAAAAAGGAGCCAGGCACTGCCTACTCCAGCAATAAGAATCGCCAAGGCAAAGCCAGCGACCCAAAGCATCGTCGATTTATTACGCACAACCTACCAGTTTAAACCCTAATTGAGCCCTTGTCGAATGCCTTTGGCAAGGCGCAGCAAGCAGCGCCCCTACTATTGGATAAAACTACGCAAACGCGTTTCTATATCAGCCACTCGGTTGCGGATGTCTTCGATTTCAACCCCAAGCTTACTCCCAGGTTTGAAAACCTTATGCTGAACACCTTCATGCAAAGAGGCAAGGGTTTCTCGGGAAGCCGCGGCCATATCAACCAAAAGTTTGTAACGACCCGATTTGTCATCACTGGGTTCATCGGATCCGTCGCTGGCGGTGGAGGTGCTGTCAGCATTTCCCACAGCCCGGTCGAGTCGGTCACTTACCTGACTGCGCAAACGCACGGCTGATTCACGGAGACTACTGGCCGTTTCCACGACATCCTGCGCACGTGCCTGGGCTTTACCTACCTGATCACGAGCAAACATGCCGAGAGCATCGCTTCGTTCTTGGATAAGACCGCGCAGTAAGGCCAGAGGCATAAAGCTACGCTTCTTTTTTTCAATTTCAAAAATGATCTGCGCAAGCGTTACGCTCGTAAGGTCATCGCCGGTCTTGTTGTCGATAACTTGGACCTCGTCGCCCAACTTGATCATGTTCGAGATATCTTCGAGTGTCACATAGCAACTACGCTCTGTGTCATAAAGCTTACGGTTGGCATATCGCTTAACAATTTTTGGAGTCGAAGTTGTCATATTCTAGCTATCCCACCGAAAGAGTAAAAATTAATCGCCCTACGCCAGAAGTGACGGACGAAACCACGAAAGGATGGCGGCGTCAATCCCGAACGCAGCGCAATGCGTCAATCACTTCTGTGGATATTTATTAGCTGCCTATACACTCTGATGGCGCACTCTGTCGTACCAGCCCATTCACCACCAAAGCCGCACAATGCAAACCAAAACTCCCGGTGACAAACGAGGCTGTACCATCTATTAGGTTTCGTTCTTCACAGCTATGCTCATTGCTCTTATGAGGGCATACACAGCGGAAACCTTCATCTCCATCGTATGCCAAGGGCTGCGGCCAGCTGCGCGGCTCGGCAGAGAACACGACTTGAACCCCCATAGGACCACGCTCTGCAAAACCATGTTTTTGACGCAGTATTTTGCGCAACGCCTTTGCCATCGGACATCCGTGACATTCGCTTAAATCACCGACCTGAATTTGGGTGGGATCGATCTTACCTGCAGCACCCATAGAGCTTACAATGTTAATTCCCTGCGCCACACATGATGCAATCAGGTGCGCCTTAGCCGTCATATTATCAATGCAGTCGATGACCCCATCAAACGAATCGCCCCACGGTGATCGTAGCAATTCTTCACTGCAAGCTGCACTGTAAAATCTTTCTTCGTGCTGCACTTTGGCCTGAGGATTGATAAGCCGAACACGCTCCGCCAATAACTCGGCCTTAGAACGCCCTATGGTGCCACGCAGCGCCTGAAGCTGCCTGTTCACATTGGTGACACATACCTTATCAAAATCAACAAGCATAAGATGGCCAACCGCGCTTCGCGCCAATGCCTCGGTTGCAAAACTCCCAACACCGCCCAAGCCAAACACAGCAATACGGGCGCCCATCAAACGAGCTACCCCTGCATCTCCGTACAAGCGGGCCAGGCGATCAAAACGGCGATGGGTCACCATGCGTGTTTCAGGGATCTCCGTGTCTCTGAGAACAGGAGCCGGGGTACCCAACACGGGAGGTAAACCTACAGAAGTCGATGATGTCGCCATAGGCGGATTTTAGCTGGGGAAGGGGCACTCTGCCAAGCGAAGAAAAGTGCATGCATTGCGATGGGTGATTTCAGCGACATCGCTCCATGGACAATTTTTAAGCTCAGACACCCCATGGGCAATAGATAAAATATCGGCCGGCTCACTGGAGCCCACACCGGACGGGGAATGATCAGGTGCATCCGACTCAAGCAGCATGTGCGCAAGTGGCACATAGGCTGCCGATCTCCTGCAGCGAATTGCCGCGGGCCTTGTGACTAGCCCACCGAAACTCAAATAACATCCCACATCCATCCAAAGTTTTGCTTGCTCAGGGGAACCCGAAAAGCCGTGGACAGCACATGGCACATCGATTTTTGCGCGACGAATGCTTTCCAGCAAAAGCCCATGGGCGCGAACACAGTGAAAAATAATAGGAAGATCACGGGCTTTGGCGATACGAAGCTGTGTCTCGAGCACTGCGATTTGAACATCAAGGGGTGGCATGTTTTCACGCGCATCAAGGCCTATTTCCCCCATGCACACCACACCCGGTTCATCGAGACGCTGATCAAGGGCTGCAAAATCACCTGTATGCGATGCCGAAGGATGAATACCATACGCGCGGTGAACACGAGGAAAAGAAGAGGTGGGCAATGCCAAATCAGTCGAAGGATCGACACCTGCACTTAAAATATCTGAAATACCAGCCTGCGCCGCACGCGCCAAAACCAGAGGCAACGATATCATGATTCGTCGATCGTTTAAATGGGCTAAAACATCAAATAGTTGGATCATCGGCGTTTGTTGCTCACGATTGGGCTCATATCCAAGGCCAATGGCGCATTAAGATAGAGCCAGCGATAAATACCATGGGTTTGCGAGACCCTACGAACATAGTCCCGTGTTTCTTGAACCGAAATATTTTCAACAAACACATCCAACGGTTTTCCCGTATTGGCCTCCACCCAACTATTGGCAGAAGGTTCTCCTGCATTGTAGGCCGCAAGGGCGATGGGCAACATGGCGTTATATCGTTTGTAGAGAGAACCCAAGTAATTGCCCCCAAGCCTTAAGCTTGTTTCCGGTACAAACAAATCCTCGGTTTGTTGCAACGTCATATTCGGTGTACTTTGCTTGCCTACTGCTTTCGCTGTGGGAAGCATCAATTGCGTTAAACCCGCAGCGCCTGCCCAACTCAATGCCTCACGGTTGAAAACGCTTTCCTCACGCACAAGCGCCAACAAAGATAGCGGCGGTAAATCGTTATCACTCTCCGATTTTTTCAAGATCTTAGGATACGCACGCGGAAAAGCCACACGCCAAAGTGCGGTTTGGCCTACGCCAGGGGGGTTACGAAATGTCGACCCAAAGTCAGTACGGATGCGTTGTGTGGCATCGTATATATTGCGAACACGGTATTGTAACAATGCAGCAAGCAGCCGCTTATCGCGTCCACTGCACCTATTCTCTGCATTCAATTTTGGGTCATTATCATCAACATCCAGCCATCTAAATTCTTCCCGCGCAAACAGCACCAATCCGCGCGCCAGAAGTGCCGTACCACGCATGAAAGCATCGGAAGATCGAGTATGGTCACACGAGGGCAAATCGAAATCGGCATTTTGTGCGAGCGCAGTTTGGCGTACAGCTTCATGCATTGCATCTTGTGGATCAAGAGCCTGCCAGCGTGCCAAAGCCGCCTGGGCATAATAATTGGGAGAATAAAGACGTTGTGTCTCTTTGTAATACTTCGCCGCTTTTGCACGATCACCTAAACGTTCTGCAACCTGGCCGCTCCAGTACAGTCCACGGGCGACCTCGTCATCGCTTTCTGCGCATGCCGATTTCCCTTGTGTTATATCGCCAAGAAACTTCGCCGCATCTTTGTAATGCGCACGTGTGTACGCCATCCATGCGATTCGCCACCGGGCCAGATGACATTGGTCACCCTTAAGCCTCGTCGCAAGACGATAATATTTGCTTGCTTCATCAAAACGATCGCGACGCTGGTACAAGTCACCCGCCCAAAACATCACATCATCGACCATCGTGTGTTCTGGATATTTTTTTGCAAATGCTTCGATAATGGGGATGGCTCGTAAACCATCACGAATAGAAACCACTTTGGCTAGGGTATACATGGCACGACGTCCACGGTCCTCATCCCCAGCGCATTCTTTAATGGCCTGCGTAAGCCAAGTTTCTGCTTCCGCATACCAGCGTTCTTTGCGTGTCGCGTAACCCAACGCAAAAGATCGAACACAACGCTGTTCAAAGCTCAACTCTTGGGTCGACATCACCTTAAGCAAATCATAGGCCTGACGGTTTTTATTGGCATCGAGCAAGCGTTCGGCATCTGCAAGTCGATCATCGATCGTGCCACCCAAAAGCCGAGGCACTTCTGGTGTTTCAAGCGTACCAAAAATATTTTGAAGCAATTGTGACGCTGTACGATCTCGTTTGGGTATAAGTGCGACCAGGTCATCTTTTTTTACGAGCAAAACCAAGGGGCTTTTATCGCGCCAGCATGTTGCCAATGCCATCACCATATCCGTGGGCAATGCGACATTCAGTTCAGTAAGATGTTCAAGCTCAGAACATTTGACTTTGTCCGGATCCTCTTTCAAGCGAAGCGCCATACGCTCAATAAGGAACCAAGGAAGCAAGAAAGAATCGTCAGGATCTTTCTTTAATACTTTTTTAGATTCTTTTAAGCGCCCGAGCATTCGTAAGGCCCGCCCACGCACCAATCGCGATTCTGGCGTGGCTTCCTGGCCAATAACAGCCAACGCCAGATCATGATGACCTTCGTCAACAAGCCAGCTTGCCTGTTCCACGACAGAGGTATCTTCGTCGCGCAGCAAAGTACGCATATCGGATATGTTGGAGGCGGCGATGCCACCGAGCGCTATGACGATTGCGAAAAAACGCATCATCATAATTTTACGATTTCTCTTCATTTTCAAAAATCCAGTACTGGCACCCCACGCCCAAAACAGCTAAGGATCTCAGGGTGTATAAACGCGTATCACTTATAGCACTTATTTTGTTCATGCATCCAGCGTGCGCGCTGATCACTTCAAATGCAGATAGCTCGGCTCTGATGATGTCTGCGCCCAATCAGGTGATTGGGCATATCAATGGAAAAGCGATACATCGCAGAGATCTGCTTTCCGAAGACCGTCGGCGCCTGGCCGATGCAGAAAATGAAATACAAATAAGAACCCTTGAGCTGTTATGGGCAGGCCTTGAGGAGAAATATACGCAAGTCCTTCTTGCCGATCTCGCCAAGAAAAAACAAATAAGCGTAAGTAGCCTGCTTGAAAATGCTTATAAACGAAATGCCATACAACCCTCCGAATCAGAGATACAAAGAGCCTTCACAGCAAGCCGTTTGGCCGATGTGATCCCCTATGCCGATGCACGCCCCATGATTGAGCGCGAACTCACCGAGCAAAACAAACGCATTTCACGCTTAGGGCTAACTCAAGAGCTTCGAAGCAAAGCCAAGATCACATACGATCTGCCCATGCCACATTTTCGACGATTTGACATCGCCGAAGGACTCGCGCCATCCATTGGGCCTAAAAATGCACCTGTGCATCTGGTCGTCTTTCTCGATTTCCTTTGTTCATATTGTAAAGAGGGCGACTCACTTCTCACAGAACTTGCCAAACGCTATCCTCAAGATCTTCGTATCAGTATCAAAGGCTACCCGTTGCCAAACAAAACACTGTCCCGTGAACTTGCAGAAGCAGGGCATTGTGCTCACGAACAAGGCAAATACTGGTCATTTCATCAACGTGTTTTTTTGCGACGGGATCGTATGCCAGCACAAGCGATCCCAGCGCTTGTGGGTGAAGCCGGGCTCGAGGCTGAACAGTTTAACGCCTGTATTGCATCAGGGCGTGCTTCCATGGCTATTTCCGAAAATATCACGCAAGCCCAACGCAATGGCGTCACAGGAGTGCCCGCCATGTTTGTGAATGGGATCAGACTCAATGGTGTCATCCCTCTTCCTTTGATGGAAAAAATTGTCGACCATGAATTTGGACAACTGTAGGAGCACATGATGTTCACGGGTGTTAAAGTATTCAGTGCAACCAAACAGAAAGAACGCGACGAACTAGGAGACGTCATTACCCGATGGATCCGAAGCCAGGGTGGTACACTTAAAATCGTCAATACCATCGTCACTCAAAGTTCCGACAATGAATACCATTGTCTTACTATTACGATTTTCTTTGACCGAGAGTAGTGTTGTTCATGACCCGAAAAACGAAATTCCCTGCAGATTCAGCGAGCGAATCCACACATTTGGTTCTTCCACCTGATTCCAATGTTCATGGGACATTGTTCGGAGGTCGTATAATGGAGTGGATGGATGTTATTGCAGGGATCGCTGCCGGCCGTCATGCAGGTGGCCCTGTTGTTACACTCTCAGTAGACAGCATTCGGTTTTCCCGACCGATCAATATGGCGGACGTTGTTATTCTTAAAGCCTCGGTCAATTACGCAGGCACGACCAGTATGGAGGTTGGCGTTTACGTTGAACGCGAAGACCCACAAAATGAGCATCGCGAGCACTGCCTTACGGGTTATTTCACATTCGTCGCTGTCGATGCTGCCGGAAGACCACGACAAGTGCCCATTCTGGCGCCACAAACCGACAAAGAAAAACAGCGTTATCAACGTGCCCAAGAACGCCGAGCACAACGATTAGACGCATCGACGACGAAGTAAGAACATCGCACACAATCCAACCAGCACCCCTAAATCCGAGGGATGAACCGCAGAACAGCCACTACTTGGCGTGCATTTTTCAATACTTTCTTCAATTTCAGCAACACTCAGCATGCCGTCATCATTAGAATCGATACCAGGCTCACTCAACGTAGCACGCTCGCTGCAGCTCGATGCAAAACGCGCCACAGAAGCCTGAGTCATAGAATCGCTCACTGAACATTTTCCGTCACCATCGATATCTTCCTCGGCATCACATGTCTCGTCTCCATCGTGATCCCAAGATCCTGTGCATGTATTGCATATTGAATCGTCTCCACGCATGCAGGCATCAATCCAAACTTTATAACGATCGAGCTGGGTATACACGCCAGGATGCTGAGGATCGGCACACCCAATACCCCAGCTCACAAGCCCCACTTGAATAGCATCGCCATTTTCATCGTACGCAACAATTGGGCCACCGCTATCACCTTGGCAGCTATCGGTCGGAATGTGACCTGAAGGTGTCGTCGCGCACCACATATTTGCTGTTATTTTCCCGCCTGAAAATGATGAGGAACATGTGTTTGATTCCACCGCACTCAGCCGTGTTTCACGAAGCGCTGAGCTCACTCGAAGTGTTTCGGTACGACCAAAGCCCGCGACCGTTACAGCAGAACCATTGGAAGGGCGTTCAGAACGCAGCGCAAGGCGAACATGATCCGTCTTATTGGCTTGATGCTGGATCAGAGCGATGTCGTTGTTGAACGTATTGTGATCAAAATAAGGATAAATACATACTTTCTCTACACTTTGTTTAAGCTTGGTGCCAAGCTTCGCAGTGCCTCGCTCTATTTTAAGTTCCGAGGGCTCAATGATTGTCTTATCGCGATCAAGTACGCAATGCCCTGCAGTGAGGGTCCAGGCATCGGCAATGGCTGAAGCCCCACAAAAGAAAGAGCCACGGCGATAAATGGCGCTCATGAAAGGCCACTGCTCTGATGTTGCTTCGTTGCCATGAATAATGCGTGAGACGGGCACTTCAGCCAACGAGGTTCCCGACGTCATAAGGACAAAGCCCACACAGAAAAACTTAGAGCTAAGAACCTTTAGAATACCTTGCTTATTCTTATTCAATTGAAACCTCAGCAAGTTTTGCGTACCGCCAGTCATGTAGGACAACCTTTTTGCGGGGTTGCCATTCTGGAAGACGCCAATCCATTGGTTTTATTAAGCTTTTCTTAATAAAACCTGCCGTCGCCGGCAGATGCAGAGGTAATAAGCAAGAATCGTGCCGAGAATTCCCCTTTCGGGGAGAGGGGATTACGCGCCGGAGGCTTCTGCCATACGCGTCATACCACCGTCATTAAGCCATGCTTGCGTAAATTTGGCCGCGTCATCGTAGCTTTTTTCAACTTCCGACACCATGATTTTTTCAATCATCGATCCAATTCCAAAAATCTTGACGTTAATATCGCCTTCAATCCATCGAACAACCCCCTCTGGCGATTCATCAAAGCCAAAGGTTCCTACGCTGATGAGTTTGCTTGCCAAAAGCCCCGGCACGGTATCCCAGGTGCCACGATACGACCCCATAGGGTACGTAATATGCTCAACGTATTCGATTCTATCTGCACCGATAACCTTGGCGACTGGCGCTGGAATATCGCGTTGCGGCGCAACACGTACTGAACGCTTTAAGACACCTGCTTCCTCGGTCAATGTTTCCAGAACACGTCCCAGATTTACTGCGGCACACAATGCCTCATTAAATGGTTCGTTGAAGTAAATTTTTTCGTACTCTTCGCGGGAAATATTTTTGAACGTGTGTCTTACATTAAACTTCATGGGGGAAATTACACCCAGCCATACGGCACCTGTCAATTACGATCGAGCCCTTCGTCGTGCCGATGATACGCAATACGCGCACCAAGATCGTCGATCCAAGGACTTACCTCTGATCGAGGCGCCACAATCGTAAGCACAAACGCATCACTGCGGGCATAATCACGTACAGTCGCGGAAACATTTTCAACATCAAGGCATGCAAATCGCTGCGGGAGGTCAAAGAGCTCTTCTATCGGTCGCCCGAGGAGCTCCAAATCAATCATAGGGTGCAACAAATCGGCACCATTAACGAGTTCAAAGGGATAACGCCCCAGCACATAGCTTCGCGCAGCCTCAATATGTTCTGCGCGTGGCCCTTCAGTGCAAAAATCCTTGAGCAATTCCAGCTCAAGCAACGTACAATCACGCAAATCAGAAACCTTTGGCGCACTTCGCAGTACCAAAGGAACCGGAAACCGACTCCAACGACGTGTTCCGCCGTTGGCCGTATAAGACCATCCGCGTTTATCTCGGATCTCCGCACAAAATGGTGAGCTGAACGTCCCCGCAAAGGCAACACACCCCAACCAAAAGGCAAGCCCTGCGTCGCCCATGCATGCATCATGCAAAAAGCCTAAACGCAGTTGCGCCTGATTACGGCCTGGTCTGTCGATCACGCAAACATGCGACCCCTCATGCATCACAACATTGGAGATCACTGTTCTATTGTTCTCATGCCCGCTCGAAAAGATACAGGACAAGTCCTTGGACCATGCCAGTGCGCGTTCAGCAGTCACATCGCCTGCAATCGCAAAAACAACATCAGGGCACGAGAGAAAATCCGTTCCGCACGCAATCACATCATCCAGCGATAGATTTGCAATATCTTTGTAAAGACCACCCGTACCGCGTGCAAACGGATGACCTTCATACAAACTATCGGTCATCCATAAATCAGCCACTGCATCATCTTCATCACGTTCTGTTCGTAAATTTTCACAGTATTCTTGGCACAGCTGCTGAAATGAATTTTGGTCCATAGATGGCGACGACATCGCTTGCTGCAAAAGCGACATGGTTTCATCGGCATGCTGACGCAAGCATGCGCCACGAAATCCGGCCGCTTCAAGCCCAATGGCCGTATCCAAATCGCTTCCAATACGCTCCACCCGCATGGCAAATTCGTTATGAGACAGCCCCGCAGAGCCACGAAGAAGCATATCGAGATAAATGTGCAGAAGACCTGCTTTCCCTACGGGATCGTGCCCTGCACCCTTGCGTACAAGCAGTGCAAAATCGATAATAGGCAAACTGTGATCTTCGATCACAAGCACTGTCATGCCATGGGCGACAATACGATGAATGGGAGGTTTTTTGATGTTCATCAAACGTCAGCCTCAGGCAAACAAACCATCGTTGTTCGCCTATTAATCACAAAAGTACTCTTTGCGGTCATTTCAAGTTGATCGCGCGAAATGCCCCGAACCTCATGGATGTGAGAAAATGCACGAGAAAAATCGTTAAGCGACGTTTCGTGATGGCCCAGTGATTCGGCCAATTGCTCAATATCCCGAAAGGCTTCAACCATTTCCATTTCAGTGCTGTTCTGAACTTTATCGTATTCATCAGCACTCACGCCTGCTGCTAACGCCTCAAGCTCTTCTTGAATCATTTCAGTGGCTTCATGCACATCGGCATCAGGCACAAGACTTACTGAAACCTCAAAAAGACCTGGATCCGCAAAGGGTGTTACAAACGTATGAACATCTGATGCAATACCTTCATCAAGCACAAGGCGCTGATACAGACGCGCCGTGTCGCCGGCGCCCGCGAGTTCGCCCAACAGTTCCTGTTTCAAATGTTCCGATGTTCCCAAGGCAGCGCTTTTATAGGCCACACTCAAAATTGGCGATGCCGTTTGTCGTGCTATCTGCGCAAAACGCGGCTCCACTTGCATCGGTTCCTGTTCGTACGCACGACGCTCAATAGAAACCGACGCGATTTGACCATATGCTTCAGAGATCATGGATAACGCTTCTTCGGGGTCAACACCCCCTGCAATCACCACCGTGGCGTTATTTGGAACATAGAAGCGATGGTAAAAAGCTTCGAGATCGTCAATACAAGCCGATTCAAGGTGGGACATGCTCCCTAAAGTTGGCCATTGATATGGATGCGTCTGGAACGCCAAGGCATAAAGCTTTTCTTGAAGCTCACCCGACGGAGAACTGTCCACAGCCATGCGACGCTCGTTTTTTACGACATCCAATTCACTACGAAATGTATTTTCATCGAGAATAAGCCCTGTCATTCTATCAGACTCAAAATCGATCACCGTACGCAAATTGTCACCCGACGATGCCAGCGCTTGCGTGTAATAGGTCCAATCAACCCATGTTGCAGCATTGGTTTGGCTACCACGTTTTTCCATTTCACGGTCGAAAACGCCGGTGGGGAAACGTTTCGTGCCTTTGAACATAAGATGCTCAAAAAAATGGGCCATACCCGTACGGCCCGGATCCTCATCGCGGCTGCCAACCCCGTACCAGGTTTGATACGCAAACACCGGACAACCCTCACGGCTGGCCAAAATAACGCGTAGCCCGTTGGCCAATCTAAATTTCCATGCAGCCAACTGCGGCGAAAAAGGTGCTGAAGCAATATACGCGATGGCCTGGCCGCTTCGCTTGGATGCCCGTTTAGCCCAGTCCTTACCTTGATTTTCGATATCCACCCGGTCTGAATTAACAGACGAACCCCAAGGGGTCCACTAGCCAGATTCTTTAAAGATGGGGTCTCAACCCTTGCGGTCTGAGCCAGAGCACGCAATAAGACCCCCTTGAACGCGCAGATCCCTTGTTGGGATCCCCTCTTTTTTAAGGAGACTCCGGTGGAACACGGCGTCAGCTGGTTTTCGTTTTTGCCCGGTTTTCGACAACTCGAAGCCTATTTTGCGCACACCCATACGGGTGCCCTCGGGGGAACCCCCATGTTGCAGCATGTGGCTGCGGCGTTGTTGGTTGCTCTTGTTGTGTTGATCATGAGTAGCCGTGTGCGCGCAGATCTTGACCAAGCGCCTGATGGTGGCCTTATTCCAGATGCAAATCTCACCATCCGCAATGTGTTTGAAGTCATTTTTGAAGCGCTTTACGGCCAAATGAAATCCATCATTGGACCGGAATGTAAAACGTATTTTCCGGTCATTGGAACACTCACACTGTTCATTTTGTTTTCCAATTTGCTCGGCATGATCCCGGGATTCACCCCTCCCACCGACAACTGGAACACCACATTTGCATGCTCAATCATCGTTTTTCTCTACTACAATTTTCACGGATTACGCGCCCAAGGATGGGGACACATTGCGCATATGGCAAACCCCGCTGGAACCCCCTCAGGCTGGTTTCTTGCGCCGCTGATGTTTCCGATTGAATTGGTCAGCCATTTTGCACGCCCACTCTCGCTTGGCGTGCGTCTTGCAACCAATATGGTTGCCGACCATGCCGTCCTTGGTACTTTCCTGGGATTACTTCCCATCCTCATTCCATTGCCCTTTATGCTGCTTGGATTGATGGTCTGCGTGATCCAAACCGTGGTCTTCGTGTTGCTTACTATGGTGTATATCGGCATGTCGGTCCAAGACAGCCATGTCGACCACGACGAACACAACCATTCGCATACAGCTTCGGCTGCCGTGTGACCTTTGAGCAGCGAGATCCCACTACCGACGTTGGTGAGGTGGTTGGAGAGAGAAGAGGAGCCGGTGTCTGGGCAATCGCTGCTCTTAAACTTTATTTGGAGATAAACATGTTGAAAAAAATGATGATGGTTCTTCCTTCGGTATTTGCACTTATCATCGCACCCATGGCCATGGCTTCGGATGAAGTCGCGGCAGGCAATCAAGAGCAGGTCGCTGCCAACGATGCGGCTGCCAATCAAGCTGCCCCTGCACATGAAGCCGCAGTTGCAGCGCCTGCCGAACAAGCAAAACCCAACGCAGGTAGCGCTGGCTGGATGGCTATTGCCACAGGTATCGGTCTTGGTCTCGCTGCATTCGGCGGTGCCCTTGGTCAAGGCCGTGTTGCATCAGCTGCCCTTGAAGGCTTGGCACGCAATCCCAACGCAGCCGACAAATTGCAGGCACCCATGATTTTGGGTCTCGCATTTATCGAGTCCTTAGTACTGTTTGTATGGGTAGTAATGTTCCTGATCCAGAACAAATTCTAAAAGCAACCCGTGAGTTTGCGAGCAAGCCGCAGGCGTGGTACCTCACCGGTCCGCCCTGCGGCTTTTTTTGTTTAGGGCTCAGACAATAATGGGGAGATGTAAACTATGCCACCACGTAAAACGACTGACAGCGGTGCGCTTTTTGAAGCCTTGCTGGAAGACCTACGCATTCAAGTCGCAGCTTCCGTAGAAAAACGACTGAACGATCTTAATCGACGCATGGACCGCATCGAACGACGCCTCGATCACGTAGATCCAGAGCATTCTGCCGGAGATATCGGTTCTGATTTCGGAAACAGGGTATGCGCGCTGTGCGACAAAGAAGCGGTAGCTCGCGGCTTATGCTCACCTCACTACCAACAATGGCGGTACCGTGAGCGAAAAACCAAGCCGATCATGCACCATGACAATTCAATTAAGGCTGATTAGCACGAACAACGCGCTCAAATAGATAACCGATTTGCAATGCTGCGCCCTTGGCACATCCATTGGTCGACTGCTGCAGGTGTGGGATTTTCATGCCAGCCACCTGAGCAGCAATAGCTGCATCGCGAACATACATCACTGCAACTTCACCACCATAATTTTTAGAGAGATCCCACATGGCCCCAACGTCCTGTGACGAAATATCACGCGCTTTAGTCTCGGAAGGATCGTGCAACACCCAGCGATTGTTGTCGCCACGAAGCACGGTCACATAGTGTGCTAATCCACCAGGATCTTTAGATGGTAGAAGAAAAAGAAACGCTGCGGCCTCACCTTCGATGGGATCCGAAGGATACAATTGTGTTCCAGCCGGTACACCAGTTCCATCGTTTAATAGGTGCCATGAAGCAAGCTCTTGCCTTGTGCCCGGAATATTAAATCCAAGACGAACCGGCTGCCCATGAACATGTATCCCATCCCGAGCCTGCTCTAAGTCACACATACCGCCTGCAGCAGCCATGCATGCTGCCATATCAAAAGCATTTCCGGGTTTTCCTACTGAACGAAAATCATCTACAGTCGCTTTGTAACTTTCAGGAATACCCGCATTAGCCGGGCTTCTAAAAGACTGCTCAAGACCGCTTCCTATCAACCATGATAACATCGTGGTTGCATTTCCATCGATGAATTCATTTTGTGACAAATTTTGAAACATCTGCAATGCGTAATTGCCGACATGCTGATCGCGAAAGTGTTCTGTTGATGAACGTGCCTGCAAAGCAGAAATATCACACTGCACATTGCCACCGCACATAATGCCTACTTGCATTGAGATGGCGGTCAAAACATTTTGCACATCTTGCGGAAGTTTTTTTGTCGCATCCTCAGGCTTGTTTGTTGGACCAATGTACATTTTAGCGCCATGAGAGCCCACGGAGACCTTGTTCCATGGTTCATGGGATGCTTCGCACAACATCGCAGCCGATGCTGCAAGCGCAACCAGCTTCTGCTGTTCTGCAGGATCCATCTCGGAAACTTTTTTTGATCCGTTATTCATGGTCGCATTGAAAACATGCGCGCCAACACGGAAGCGGATCGTATTTCCATCTACCTTCAAGATGTGTACTTCACCATCAGCGGGATAACGAACCGCGCGACCATCAACAGGTGGCACAGCACGGGGAGCTGGAGGAGCAGCGTGAAAGTGAGGGCCTGGATAAACAATCCCAGGCTGAACCACAGGGTTTGCTGCTGGCGGGGGAGCCGGCGGCATGTCTACTGGTGGTCTTCTATAATGAACTGCTGCCATTTTCTTACCTCACCGACGCAATACCCAACGTCTTACGAAGTATAGTATCGACATCACACCAAATATGGCTTTAAAAAACGACCAGTATAACTATTCTTTGACTTAGCAACTTGCTCTGGTGTTCCTGCGACTACCAGTTGCCCGCCGCCAGAACCTCCTTCGGGGCCCAAATCGAT
>SXGR01251398.1_pt1 | contig 49279 bp, 33 predicted proteins | sample 3174711 | NCBI WGS metagenome assembly SXGR01 (sample SAMN11356860, study PRJNA531348) | freshwater metagenome | isolation source: freshwater sample F1-60 | place: China: Fuxian Lake, Yuxi | collected 2017-12-25 | reverse complement strand
TTCGCGTTCACCTTCGCGCGAACGATGTCCCACCCGCTCGGCGTGTCGAAGTACCTCAGTCCGACCAACGCGCGCTGCGAAAGCTCGCCGGCTGTCTTCGCATGTTTCTCCAACAGCCTGAACACCACGTCGGCTTGCGGCGACTTCTTCAGGTGCCCGATGGCTTCGGTCGCGGCTTGTTGAAGCGGGTTGCCGTCTTCGGTGGCGAGCAGCAGCAACTTATCGACCGAACGCGGGTCGCCGAGTTCGCCGAGCGCCTTCACCGCGCGAACCCGATGACTCGTTTCTTCGAGATACTCGATACCCGACAGCAGAATCTGCATCCCTTCGACGCGCCCGCCGCTAGCGAGACCTTCCGCCGCGTAGAACTGCGTGACCGGGTTCTTGTGCTTCGCCGCCTTCAGCAGCGGTTCGGGCGAAGCCCCGCGCTTGCGGACCCGCCAACCGTAAGCCGTGATAGCGGCGTCGCGCAGCTCGACGTTCGGACTGGTGCAAAGCGTGGCGAATACCGCGTCCACGTCTTTGCCGAGCGACCAACGCGCAGGTCCGAGCAGTGAGCCGGTGATGTAGTCCGGATCGCCCGCAGTGAACGCCCTCTCCAGAAGCCGCGCGAGAATCGCGTCGTGTCGCGGGTGCTGTTCCTTCATCCACGCGGCGCGGTCGCTGGGATTGTCGTCGTCGGAATCCCCAACGTACTGGTCGTGCCCGCTGACGGTGAGGCTCGCGCCGTTGAGCGTCTCCTGCCAGTTCTTCAGTTTGTCGAGCAACAGGAAGAAGCGGTCTGCGGTCGCGGGCACGCGGAACTCGGCCGCCGCGTTGAGGAGCATTTCGACTTCGGCGGTGCCGGCCGGGTCGTTCTCGACGCGGTCGATGAACGCGTCCGCGGCGCGCTTGTCGCCCAGTCCGCGGAGCGCCTGAACGATGGCGTTCTGGCGGCCGTAGTCGCTGGCGTCGCGGAGGAACTTCGCGAGCGTGTCGTAGGCGACCGGGTCTTTCTTGCCGGCCAACTCGAACGCGGCCTTCTCGCGCACCTTCCGATAACGCGATTCGACCGCGCCGCGAAGCGACTTCTGCGCCTCCGCGCTCGCTTCGTATTCCGACGCGAGCCACTCGACCGCGGTCAAGCGCATCGGCTCGTGAACGGCGTCGATCGCTTTCTGCGCGACCACGATCTTGCCGCGCCGGTCGCGGAGCAACTTCGCGGCTTCGATGGAGAGTTCGTCGGACCGCGCGAGCATCACGCGTTCGAGGACCGCTTCGCCCTTTTTCGCACTGGTGCCGTCCGTGAGCAGTTCCAAGCCCTTCACGCCCAGGTCGGTGAACCCGGCTTCAAGTGCTTCCGCACCGAGTTGCGCCTTGTCCATGCCGAGCGCTTGAAGGTGCTCGAACGCTTGCGTGCGAACCGGCTGGTTCGGGTCACCCATCGCCTGAGCGAGAACCGGTTGTGCGGAGCGACTGTAGGTCGCGTCCTTCGACGCAATGGCGAAGATACGCGACAGAGCCGTTTGCCGCACCTTGCTGATCGGTTGACTGCCACCGCTCGCGCCCTGTTCGCGCACCAGACCGACGTAGCCGCCGAACGCGAGTTCGCGCAACTGCTCCGGCGTGAGGTTCGACTTCACCGGCACGCCGGCCTTCACGCCCGCTTCGCGCGCGGTCTTGATTTCAGCCGCGAACCGGGCGCTGTGAACGCTCCACGCCGCGTTCCACTCCGCTTGCTCCTTGATGTCGAACAGCGACAGCAGAAGCGCGGTCTTCGCCTTCAACTGAGGTTCTGCGAACGCGAGCAGGTTCGCGAGGTCGTCCACGACTTCGGGCGAAACCTTCCACGGCGTGTCCTCGCCGCGGTCGTTCACTTCCTTGATCACGAAGTCGTGGAACGCGGCGCGATCCGCGAACGCTTCGAGTGCCTGCGCACCGGTTAGGCGGAACCGCGCACCTTTCGCGGACATGCACTCGATGCACTTCTCGGGTTGCCCGTTGGTGTGCTTCAATTCCAGAAGGATCGCCGCGAGCAACGCGCGGCCGCGGAGCTTCTCTTCCGGACTGTCGAGGTACACCGTCCCCTGCACACCGGCCGCAGCGCCGAGCGACACGGTCGAGGTGAACTGCTCCGCCGGTGTGACGACCTTGCTGCCTTCGACCGAGCGAATCAGCGGCACGACGGTCGCGTCTCCGAGGTACGCGAGGCCGAGGGCGGCGCGGTACTTCACTTCCGGGTCGGAATTCTGAAGCGCGCCGCGAAGCGCGGGCATCATGTCGGCTTTCGCGACCCAAACGAGCGCGTGAGCCGCGGCCTTGCGGAGCCTCGGGTGCATGCTGTCCGTCAGCGGAAGAACGAGGCTCAACGCACGCGAGTCGCCGAGTTCGCCGAGACCGAAGAGAGCGCTTGCGGTCGCGTCGAGCCAGTCCGAAACGCGCTCGCTCAGTTGCGGTTCGGACGTTTCAGCTAGTGCTGTCAGCACGGGATAGGTCGAAGTGTCGCCGTGTTTCGCGAGCGCAGCCGCGGCACGAACGCGGATGTCGGCGCGGTCGTTCTTCATCGCCTCCTTGAGCGGCGCCTTCGCGTCATCGTCCACAAGCGCATTGACCGCGAGCAACCGCACGTCGCGGTCCGCGTCTTCGATCGCGTTCAGCAGAATTTGCTGCGCCGCCTTCGAGTGTTTCTTGATTAGCCCTTCGACGGCGAGCTTGCGCGCATCAGGGAATCGCGACTTGAGCGCCGTTTCGAGGACCGCGATTTCCTTGTTCTTCTTGGTCGCGAACTCGAACGCTTCTTTGCGAAGGCCAGGGTCGGCGTCGTTGAAGAACTCGTACAGCAGCGGTGCCGCCCATTCTTCCTTCTCTTGGGCGGTCACTTCGGTGAGTGCTTCGCGGCGTACGTCCGGGTGAATCGATTGCAGCGTGAAGCGGAGCGTGTCAGCACCGCCGCCGCCGATCTTCAGGTTCAGAGCGGCTTTGAAGGTTTCGCTGCGCACCCCGCGAGCGCTGTCGTTGAGCGCGCGAACGAGCAAGTCCCAACCCGGTTCGCCGTGCGCTGTCGGCTTCTTCTTCTTGATCGTCTGAATGAGTGTTTCGAGACCGCGTCGGCGCACGTCCTCTTCGGCTGCGGTGAGGCCCGATTCCGCGACCGAGAGTGGAGTCTTGTCGAAGATCTTCACGAGCGCGGTGTACGCGGCGTCGCGCACCGAAGCCTGCGGGTCGAACAGCATGGAACGGAGCCGGTTCACGGCGCGTTCGTCGTCGAGGGCCGCGAGCGCGCGGCACACATCAACGCGCGCGTTCACGTCCTCTTCGCGGCTCAGTTGCAACAGCAGGCCGAACGCGCGCGGGTCGCCCAACACCGCGAGGCCGCGAGCGCCACGCAAGCACGTGTCGAGCGCGCGGCTCGCGGTCGCTTGAAGAAGCGTGTCGTAGTCGTTGGGCGTGAGCTTCTCTTTCGCACCGGGGACGACCGCCGGCACGGTCTTGTCCTCTTCCTTCTTCTCGGTCTTGTCGGCCTTGTCCTTGTCGGACTTCGGCGGCGTTTCGAGTTCCTTCAACTGTCGGTGTAATTCCGGGTCGAGCGCGCGCAGCACCGACGCGAGATCGGACTTCGATTCCACCGACAAGAGGAACGCGACCTTCCGCACGCCCGCGTCTTCGTCTTCGAGCCGGCGGCGAATCGCGGACTGAACCGCCGGGTCTTCGAGCAGTCCGCGCTCGAACGTGCGCAGCAGCGCTTCGCGCCGCACGTCGCCGTACTTCGAGCCGAGCGCGGTGAGACTCGCGGTCGGCGCCTTCGCGTCGTACACCGTTTCGAGCGCCGCGAGCGTGGCCTTCCGCACGTCCCACGTCGAAGCGTTCAGCGCGTCCACGAGGCGCGTCAACGCCTGGTCGTCGGCCCGTGCGAGCGGTTCGAGCGCCTTCACGGCCTTGATGCCAACGTCCGCGTGTCCGGTCTTCAACGCCAAGTCGATTGGTCCGAGGTCGCCCCTCGACCGCTTGTGAAGCCCCTCAAACGCGATCACGCGAACCTTACCGTCGTTGTGGCCGATGGCGAGTTCGAGAATCTTCCCAACTCGCGGGTTGTCGCTCGCGACGAGCAGTTCCGCGATCAGTTCACGGAGCTTGTTGTCGGGGTCGCGCGTGAGTTGCTCCCCCAGGATGTCAATCGAGGTCGAATCTTGCCACTCCGCGAGAACCTTGAGCGCCTTCTCGCGGCGCTTCGGGTCGTGCTTCTGGCTGAGTTCGTTCTGCACCCAGTCCGCCGCGCCGGTGACCTTCGCGGTCACAACCTCGTCGTCCGGGAACTTGCCGTCCGTCGCGAGCTTGATGAGCCGGATGCTGTTGTCGTCGCAAGCACAGGCGACGTGCGGTTGGTTGTACACCGTGACGACGGCCAACCCGATGATGCGACCGACCGTGTCCTTCAGCGTGCTGGGTTTGATCGCGCCGCCACGCGGCCAGTTCTTGAGCGTGGTGTCGCGCGAACCGGTCACAATGCGGTCGCCGGGCACGAACACGAGCGCGGTCAACACGTCCTCGTGCGTGTTCGCGCGGCCTTTGTCCTCTGGCTCCAGGCTGCCGCGCGCGAACGTGGTGAGCAGTTTGTTGTCGGCACCAGCGGAGAAGAATCGGAGTTCTTCCTGCTCGAACGCGACGACCGTTACCGTGCCGTCGTGCAACTTCGCGGACTCTGACGGCTCGAACTCGTCCTTGCCTTCGCCATCGAACACAGCGACGATACCCTTCGTCGTGCCCGCCGCGAGCCAGAACCCGCTCTTGTCCGCGCTCAGACACGTTCCGGTGTCCGGCAGTTCGATGGTCTGTTTCGCACTGCCATCCTTGTCCGAAATGATGGCGATCTGTTTGCCGTGCATCACCGCGATGCGATCCTTCGCGACGGGAACGATTGCGACGATGTCGCTGGCGAACGGCCCCGCGAGTACCTTCGGTGCCTTCTTGCCGCACTCATAGAGGCGTTTGTCGGTGCCGCCGACGTAGACCGTGTTGCCGTCGGCAGCGAGCGCAACGCCGCCGCACGGCAGCGCGTCCTGCTGCATGCTCAGCTTGTCAACGTCGAGCCAGTAGATCGCTGTTGGCACGCCCTCCGGGTGAACGGTGACGAACGCAAGCGACTCGCGAACGCCGACCATGGCGCGGATGTTGCCGCGATACGTCTGCGACTTCCCCGGTCCAGACTCGCCGAGCGTTTTGGTTGCTTTCGGTTCCTCCGGCTCGTCGCCTTCTCCGTCCTCGTCACCTTCTCCGTCCTCGTTTCCCTCGTCTTCATCGCCGTCTTCTATGTCTTCATCCTCGTCGCTGTTGCTGAGTTTGTTGACCGCGTCGCTGAGGCGCTCGATCTGCTTGAGCAAGTCGGCCACAGTCGCGTCGAGGTTGCCCCCGGCGAGGGGCGCGACCGTGCCGGTGGTCGCGGGATCGACGCCCTCTTCCAGGTCGCTGATCGCGCTCAATTCGTCGGTCAGTTCGCTGTAGGTGTCGTCCGGAAACGAGTACGTGACGTCATCGAGGGCGCTCCACACCTCATCGAACTTGTCCTCGCCCGCCTCGCTCTTGTTCTTCGCGAGCGCGCGAAAAACCGTGAGGAGGTTGCGGAACCGGGCGATCAGCGGGGTCCATTTTTGCGAGGCCATGTTATGCGTCCCCCTTCTTCAGTTCGGGGAATTTGTGCCGGATGCGTGTCACGGCGACGAGGCACGCGGCGCGTTCACTCGGACCGCGAGACAGCATAAACTCGTCCAGCAGCGGAAGGATGCCGCCGCCGAACTCCTTGTCTTCGAGGCCCATGTCGCGCATGACTTCGACCAGATCGAGCTTCGCGCGGCGCGCCGGGAGTGGCTTCACGCTGACCACCTTGTCGGGCTTCTTCGCGTTCGGGTCGGCGGGGTTCGGTTCGCTATCCTCAACGGCGTCGCGCGACTTCTCCGGGCGCCCTGGCGGGATCTCGAACAGGATGCGCCGCAAGAACTCGCTGAGCGTCAGCCTCGCCGCAGGCCACTGTTCCGGCTTGTGTGGGATGCCGTCGCCGCGATTCTGCGCGGCTTTCTCCGCGTCCTTCTTCGCCTTCGCACCGACGGTCGGCGTCGGCGGCAGCGGCGGCTCCCAGTCCGGCGTCAGGCCACGGTCGCGGTAGACTGTCCAGAGCGCGCGAATCACGAACGCGCGCACCTTCCGGTCCGGGCTTTCGGAGAGGCGAAACAGTTCTTCCGGCACGCGCAGTTTCGGCAGCCGGTTGATGAGTTCCATGCCGAGTGTGCGTGTCTCCTCGTCGTTCGATTCGCAGAATCGGTACACGGCACTCGCTTCGAGTTTCGCGGGGTCGAGCCGGAACGGGCGGTTCGGCGGCGTGTCTTCTGCGAGCAGAGACTTCGCGACGAACCGGCGCACGTCCATGAACGGGATGTCGGCCATCGCAACGAGGTGATCGACACCGGGATTCCAGCGGGCGAACTCCCAACTCGCGAGTTCCAGCGCGAACTCACGCAGCGGCTTGCGGCTCTCGCTGAACAGCGTAAACACGCGTTCCAGCGACAAGAAAGCAACCGGGATTTCCGCGCCCTTATCGACCGGCTTGTCAGTGAGTTTCTGCGCGATGTCCTTGTGGTGCCGCCGCACGTATTCGCGTGCGAAGCGTCCTACTGGGGCGTCCGCGGGTCCGGGCGCGATCACGAGTTGCCACAGCCGCTCGCAGCCCGCCGCGACCGCGTCGGTGCTCGCGGGCGCCGTGGTCCGCTGCCCGCTCACCATCTGGAGGAACGCGGTCTCCGAGATGATGCTGATGTTCGCACCCTTCTCGTTCAACTCCTCGGCCTTCGTCTGCTTGCTGCCCTTCGCGCCTTGACCGTAGAGCGGCGAGCCGTCATCACCGATGACGAGGTAGTGCAGTTTGGGCGACACCGACCCGGCGACGGTACCGTTCGCGCCCTTCACCTGCTTCTCGGCCTCGTCGCGCGTCATCGACGACATCTTGCCAGTGAACAGGAACGACGCCCGCTTCAGGTCAGCAGTCACCCCAGACGATTGAAGCTCACCTGCTGCGGCAGGCGTGACGTGCGTCGGCGCGAAGTCAGAAGGAAGAAATGTGCGGATCAACCTGTCACTGGCGAAGTCGTGGTACAGCGGTTCGCTGCGTGCCACCAGTCGCATGAGCCAATCGAAACTCAACTCGGTCGTCGTGAACTTGCGTACGTCCGCGAACCACCGCAGCACGTTCGCGGCACGTCCCTCGTCGAACGTCAGTTCCTTCGCCCAAGCACCGCTATCAACCTTGAACTTTGCCAGCCATGGACTCGCGTCCCAGTCGGGCGCGAACGCGAGCAACTTCCAGAAGTCCATGCCGAGCGTCTGCGCCTTCAGTTTGCCCTGGTTCACCCATGGGATGACGTAATCGTTCGTTGCCGGGAACAGCGCGATCCACTTGAGCAGGTCCGGCGCGAGCGCGTTCAGATCGAACTTCGCGAGTTCGGCCGCCGCGTAGTCCACGACTCGCTCGGTCTTGTCGTCGTCCTCCGGGTCCAGTTTCTGGAGCAGTGTGGCGAAGAACGCTGCCCCGAGTTCCTCACGTTTATGAACCTTTGGCAACAGCTGCGTCGCAAACTTGAACGCGGCCTCGCTGTCCGAGAGCATCCGGCCCGAAAACCATTCGGGCGTGAGTTCCTCCGCGCCAAAGTTCTTGGTGATCGACTCCGCGGCGAACTTGTGCCCGTGATCGGTTTCGAGCAACTGCCCCCACGCATTGAGACCCACGCCGGTCCGCGGGTCTTTCTCGCCGAGGAGGTCGCGCGCGAGTTTGCGCACGTCGTCGTTGTCGTTGTTCGCGAGTTTGATGAGTTCGCTGACGGGTAGATCACGTGCGTGCGTGCGTGCGTAACCCGCGGCGTACTTCCTCGCATCCGCCGACGGCGACTCGAACAACTTCAGCACCGCGTCGTGAAGCCCGAGTGTACGGAACGCGGACTGTTCAAACTTCGGCACGTTCTGGAGCAGCCACACGACGAAGTCGTGAATCGCGCGGCTCGGCACCGCGACCAACCGCACGACCCAACTCGGTTCGGTGTCGCGCAGAACCTGGCGGAAGTCGGTCTTCAGCGCGGTGGTGGCGTAATCGCGGACGGCGTCGCACTTCGCGCGTTCGAGGAGCGAGAACAGCGGACGGTGACTGCGCTTCCAGGTGTCGCCGTACGCGCGGTTCTTGAGGTTGGTTGGGTCCGCGGTTTTGTCGTTCCAACCGAACCGGAAGTTGGACCGCCCGTACTTCTTCGAGTCGTGATAGAGGATGTGGTTGAACACCCACGAGCCGTTGAGCCGCACGCCGTCGGTGTAGTTGACGAGGAACTCGCACGCGACATCGGGGTATGTCGCGGGGAGGTGCAGCCCGACGCGCCGGAGGTAGCGCCACGCGCGGCGAACGCAGTATGCGATCGTCGCGCCGCTGACCTGCTTGCCGTAAGCGGCGCCCGCGTGCGCCATGTCCAGACGCACGGCGATCGCACCGTAGATCTCGGTGTCGTTCTTCGCTTCGGATTCCTTGAAGATCCGCTTGATGGCTTTCCACGGCCCGTACACGAGCGGCACGGTCGCGATGATGCGCAGAAGGTAATCACGCGCCAGTCCGTCGTTCGATTCCCACAGCGCGAAGATGACCTCGTGGACCTTCAACTTGTCCGCGAGCGGCACTTCCGCTTTCGGGTCTTCGAGCGCCTTGAGCGTCTCGGTGCGGTAGTGCGCCTGTTCTTCCTTCGACTTCTGCCGGTAGCGGTAGTCGCGGAGTTGGTAGAGGAACTTGTCGAACGTGAGCGCACCATCGCGGATCGGCGTTTCGGGCGCCGGCACCGGTTGGGTGCAGAGTTGTTTGATGAGTGTGATGAGCCGTGGGTCGCGGGCGTCCCATGCTTTGCGGACGTCTTCAAGAGTAAGAGCAGCCGCCATAAGGAGAGGCTCCTGATTTACTTCCGAGAGCATACGGGGGAGCGTTTAATACCTGACCTGTGGCGCGAAAGCGGTGCTGGAACGGCCTTCCTCGCGTCGTATCGCAAGGCAAACGCTCGGGTGACGCAACATCACCCTGTTGTAGAGGAATGAGCTAAACGATTTCCCTCGTCTGTCTCGGAAGTAGGGAGGTTGTAAACAACGGTGGAAGTGAGAGCAAGCGCCGTAGTGTGGATTTTTCAGTGACGCATAACCGCGTAGCCGCTTCCCGTATTTCGCGGAGGGAGCGCGCAACTTACGCGGCGCGCTCCCCTCCGCGGAATACGGGAAGCGGCTACGCTGCGCTTGCCTGCAGCCTCTCGTACACCTCTCGCACACGTTCGCGCACCGGTTGCGCCTGCAAATACACTTCGTGCTGCAACTCGACGTACTCCTCGCGCCCGGTTCGCGTTTCGATCTCAATCGGCGCGAAACCGTAGGCGATCAGGTCGTAAGGGCTGGCACGCATGTCGATCTCGCGCGCGAAGCGCGCCACCTCGAACGCGTCCGCGACGACATCCGACGGGCAGAACGGAGCGATCTTGAACGCGAACTTGTAGAGGTCCATGTTCGCGTGAATGCAGCCCGGCTGATCGTGATCGGGGGTCGAAGTCCGCTTCAGTGGATAGCGGTTCAGCGGCGCCGCGTCCTGCGAGAAGAAGCGAAACGCGTCGTAGTGCGTGCAGCACAGCGGTTGCGAATCCACCACCGCGTTCGTCTCATCACGCGACAGGCGCAGCGGAACGGAAGGGTGCCGCACGTTCGGGTCACGGTACACCATTGCCCACTCGTGCAAGCCCAGACACGCGAACGACGGCTCGCGTGCCAGCACAACACGCAGGTAATCCACCGCCCACTGAAGGTACGAGCCACGATGTTCCGGGAAAGCACTCGCGGGCAGTGACAACCCGTTGTCACTCGGCACGAACTCGGCCCAGGCAATGTCGTCACGGGTTGCGCCTTCGAGCGTTACGCCAAAGCCCGGAGTCCACCGCAACAGGTGCGCCGGGCGCCACGAGTAGTATTCAAACAGAAAGTCGTAGACGGGGTGTTTCTCACCGCGAGCCATCCTCGCGGTGCGTTCTTCCGCCCACGGAGAGACTCGCGCGAGGTACGCTACCCTCTGCGCCTGCCAGATATCATGCCGCAAAACCGACATAATCGCTTCTTTTGGCCCGGACTGCCGCAAACACGGCTAAACTAACTCTTTCCTTTACCCATCTTATCAGGGTCAAATAGGACGATGCTCGAAGTGCATCCCATCAAGGTTCTTCTCGTTGATGACCAACCGATGGTCGGCGAGGCCGTGCGCCGTATGCTCGCCGACGAACCGAAACTCGAATTCCGGTTCTGCCCAGACCCAGCCGCAGCCATCGAGACCGCCAACGAGTTCAAGCCAACCGTCATTCTGCAAGACCTCGTGATGCCCGACATCGACGGGCTTCAACTGGTCAAATATTTTCGCGCCAACCCAGGCACACGCGAGGTGCCGCTCATCGTGCTTTCCAGCAAGGAAGAGCCCACCGTCAAGGCGAAGGCGTTTGCACTCGGCGCCAGCGATTACATGGTGAAACTGCCCGACAAACTCGAAGTTGTGGCACGCATCAAGTACCACTCGAAAGGCTACGTCGCGCTTCTGGAACGGAATGAGGCGTATCAGGAACTTGCGGAGACCCAGCGCGAAATGGCCGCAGAACTGGCCCGCGCCGCGCGCTACGTCCAGTCGTTGCTGCCCGCGCCGCTCGCCACTGGCGCGATCAAAGTCGCGTGGAAATTCGTGCCGTCCACGCAACTCGCGGGCGACATGTTCGGCTACCACTGGATCGACAAGAAGCACCTCGCGCTCTACCTGCTGGACGTGAGCGGGCACGGGGTCGGGTCCGCGCTGCTTGCGGTGTCGGCCGGGAACGTGCTCTCGTCCAACTCGATCCCCGGCGCCGATCCGCGTGACCCCGGCGCGGTCGTCACCAAACTCAACGACATGTTCCAGATGGACCGGCAAGACGGCAAGTACTTCACCATCTGGTATGGCGTGTACAAGCCCGCGACCAAGACCCTCGCGTACTGCAACGCCGGGCACCCGCCCGCGCTGCTCCTGTCCGGCGGCGTCCTCCACTCACTCGAAGCCGACTCGCCTGCCGTTGGCATGATGCCGGAGATGCCCTATGAGACGCGCACGGCCACACTCACCGAAGGTGCCCGGCTACTCGTGTTCAGCGACGGCATCCTGGAAATCGAGAAGGTTGACGGGGCGATGTGGCCGTTTTCGGATTTCCTGGAACGCCTCCAGACCGAACTCGGGGTTGCCGGCGACCTGATCGGGCGACACCTGGATTACGTCCGCGAACTGGGCGGGAAAGAGGTACTCGCGGACGATTTCTCGATGATGGACGTTCGGTTCTGAGCGCTTATACCGTCGGCGCGAGCAATTAAAGTGGGTAAATTCCGGCGTTTGGGATAACCCGCTGGACTGATCCCACCAGGCGGGTACGATCGCCTTTACAGGACTTCTGCTCCACACGAGCTTGCACCCATGTTCCGCCTCCGCGACGTTTCACTCCGCACGAAACTCTACACCCTGTTAGTCGCGTACACCTTCACGCTCGCGGCGATTCTCGGTGGGCGAGCTTACCTCCTCAACAAGTACAGCGTAGGCGGCCCCGTCCACAAGGAGTTAACCGTGCGGAAGGACATAGTCATCGACATGATGCCGCCGCCGTTGCTGATCAGCCGACCCTACCTGATGCTACACGAGATGGAAGGGACCACCGACGCGGCCGAACTCCGGCGGCTCACGACGCAGTTCAAGGAATACGAAACACAGTACAACCAGCGCCGGGAGTACTGGATACAGAAACTGCCACGCGACAGCTCGGTCCGACAGGCCGTCGAGGTCACCGCCCACCAACCGGCGGCCGATTTCTTCAGGGTCGCAAACGAGGACTATTTCCCCCTCACCAAGGGCGAGCCGGCGGCCAGGACGAAAGCGACGAAGGTACTTCGGGAGCAGCTCGGCCCGCTCTACCGTGAACATCACCGGCTCGTCCTTGAAGCGGCCGTTCGGGAGGATACCGGCACCGAGATTGAAGAGGCAAAAGCCACCGACCGGATCAACTTCTGGCAGAGTCTAACCGTCACCATCGCGTTCGCGGCGCTCGTTTTCTTCGGCCTCGTCGGGTGGCTCATCGTCCGCAGCATCTCAACCTCGGCGAATCTGCTTCTCGCTCGCGTCCGACAGATGGCCAGCGGAGCCGGGGATCTAACGGCCCGGCTCACAGTTGATGGCAAGGACGAGATGGGACAACTGGCCGAGGGCATCAACGCCGTCGTGGGCAAAATTCAGGGTATCGTCAGCAAGGCGCGCGAGTCCAGCCTTCAACTGCTTTCCATCGCGTCGCAGATCGCAACGACTGCCCGGAACCAGGAAATCACGGTCAACAACCTCGGCGCGTCCACGACCGAGGTCGCGGCATCCGTACGTCAGGTGACCGCGACCAGCAAAGACCTCTCCGGCACGATGAACGAGGTGAGCCAAACCGCGAGCCATGCGGCCGACCTCGCCACACGCGGGCGCGATAACACCACCAAGATGGCGACCGAGATGAAGCATCTTGTTGACTCGACTGCCTCTGTATCCACGAAGTTGGGAATGATCCGCGAGAAGGCCGACAGCATCAACGCGGTTGTCACAACAATCACGAAAGTCGCGGATCAGACCAACCTGCTGTCTATCAACGCCGCAATTGAGGCCGAGAAAGCCGGCGAGTACGGACGCGGGTTCCTCGTGGTGGCACGCGAGATCCGCCGCCTCGCGGATCAGACCGCAGTTGCCACGCTCGACATCGAGACGATGGTACGCCAGATGCAGGACGCGGTCAGCGCGGGTGTGATGCAGATGGACAAATTCGCGGACGAGGTGCGATCCGGGGTGTCCCAGGTGACGAAAATCAACCAGATGACGTGGGAGATCATCACCGAGGTGCAGAGCCTGAGCGGGCGGTTCCAACTGGTGAACGAGGGAATGCGGAACCAGACAACCGGCGCGCAGCAGATCAACGAAGCGATGACGCAGATCGCGGACGCAACTCACCGCAGTGCACAGTCGATTAAGGAGTTTGAGCGGACCGCGGCGCACCTCCGTACTTCGGTGGAAGGACTGAATGAGGAAATCGCGCAGTTCAAAACGTAGCGTTCGGGGTTCAGTGTTTGGTGACGGCGTTGCAAGTACGAAGTTGGACTGAAGACCGAATACCCAAACACCAAAAACTGTCCCATGTTAGGTCTCGTTTTCCAGGTCGGCCCGGACAAAGTCGCAGTGGACGTTCGCCGCGTCCGCGAGGTCGTGCCCCGTGTCCAACTTTCCACAGTCCACGGCGCGCCGGTGTGGATAGCGGGTGTGTTCGTGTACCGGGGGCGAGTCGTCCCGGTTGTGGACCTCCACGCACTCGCGGGTGTCGGGGAGTGCCCGCCGCACCTGAGTAGCCGCATCATCCTCTTTCCGTATCCGCTCGACATTCCGGAATCGCTCGTCGGGTTGCTCGCGACCCAGGTAGCCGAGATCCGCGAGATCCGACCAGGGCTGGCAACGCCGATCCCCGGCCCACCGGGACGCCCGAGCCTCGGGCCGGCGCTCGCGGACGGACAGGGTATCCTTCGACTACTCGACCCGGACTGGCTCCTCGCGCAGGTCGCGGCCGGCTCTGGCGGTCTGATCGAAGTGGGGTTCCAGTCGTGAACGCCGCCGTCGAGCAGGTCGTGCGCGACCGACTGGGGTTGGATGTCGAGTCCCTGGGGCCGAACGTGCTCACTCGCGCCGTCGAGGCTCGAATGACTGCGCGCGGTATCGCGGACCCGGCGCTTTACGCTGCCCGACTCATAACCGAAAGGGCCGAGCGCGACGCGCTCGCGGCCGACCTTGTGGTGCCCGAAACATGGTTCTTCCGCGGCGGCCACTCGTTGTTCGACCGACTCACGACATTCGTCCTGAGTCGCAAGGCCATCGCGCGTGTTCTCAGCGCCCCGTGTAGCACCGGTGAGGAACCGTACTCTCTGGCAATGGCATCCCACGACCCCCACGGCACGGCGCCCGGTTGCACCATTGACGCCATCGACTTGTCCGAGCGAAACCTGGCGCGAGCGGCGGAAGGGCGCTACTCCGCGTCCGCGTTCCGCGAACCTGGCCCGGACCCGCGTCGAGCGTACTTCCGCAAGACGGGCGACTTGTGGGAGATACTCCCACAGATCCGCGCTGCGGTGCGGTTCCTTCCAGGTAACCTTACAGACCCGCTCTTCTTGCAACGTGAGCGACCCTACGACCTGATCCTGTGCCGCAATGTGTTCATCTATTTCACACCTGACGCCAAACAGCGGGCGATGGCGAACATCGACCGGTTGCTCACGGCCGATGGCCGGTTGTGCGTGACGCCGGCGGAGGCCGACCGGTTGCCGGCCGGGCGTTTCGTCCCCGAAGGGCCAACGGAGTTCGGCCTTTACCGCCGCAACGGGGGCGAAGGCGGACAGCCAAAGGCGATCGCACGCGAACCGGCTGCGCCTGCCCCGCCCGCGACACCGCCCACGCTCGCCACGCCGAAGGAGGGCACGCTCGCAGCGGCCCGCCGGCTCGCCGATTCGGGCCAACTTGCCGACGCGCGAGCCGCATGTGAGCAGATCCTCCGGCTCCGTCCCGGTGACGCCGACCCATTCGCGCTGTTGGGTGTGGTCCACCTCGCCGCCGGAAACGCGGATGCGGCCTACGATGCGTTCGGCAAGGCGCTGTACCTCGACGCCGACCACGTCGAAGCGATCAGCCACATGATTGGGTTGTGCGAACGCCGGGGGAACGCCGCTCGCGCTGCGGCCCTGCGCAATCGCCTCGCGCGTCTCGCGCCGCCGGAGGGAACATGATCGCGAAGCCGCTCAACGTGATCCCTCCGGAAGACCAGTGCTGGAACAGCATCGGCGTGCGTGGAGACCGGTCGTGCCCGGAACTCCTCAAGGTCACGCACTGCAACAACTGCCCGGTGTTCGCCAGCGCCGGCCGACGGTTCCTCGACGCACCCTCGCCGACCGGCTACCTCGCGGAGTGGACGACCCGTCTCGCGGCTCGGGACGACACCCGTGATGGCGACGAGTCCAGTGTGCTCGTGTTCCGGCTCGGCGACGAGTGGCTCGCGTTGTCGGTCGCGGTGCTGGTCGAGGTCACACGCACACGCCTGCTACACCGAATCCCACACCGCGCCGGCTTGCTCGCGGGAATGGTAAACATCCGGGGCGAACTACACCTGTGCATGCGTCTCGACCTGATTCTCGGCGCCACCAAACCGCAGGAGAGCGACATGGACCTGCGCCGACTAGTCGTTATTCGCCGCGAAACCGAAGTATGGGCGTTCGCTGCCGACGAAGTCGATCAGGTTCACCGCGTGCTGCTCCCGGATCTCACGAACGCCGCACCGACACTCGCTCGCTCGCACGGGAAGTTGACCCGGGGCGTGTTCCCCCACGCGAAACGATCGGTCGGGTTGCTCGACGAAACACGCCTGTTCCAAACCCTGCGGGAGCGGCTCCGATGACTGGCATCGACGCTTCCATGTTCGAGCTATTCCGCGAAGAGGTGAAAGCTCACGCGGATACACTCGGCGCTGGGTTAGTAGCGGCCGAGTCGCGGCCCAGTGACCCTGCGCTGCTCGAAGAACTCATGCGCGCGGCGCACTCCATCAAGGGCGCGGTGCGTATCGTCGGGATCGACACCGCTGTGCGGCTTGCGCACGTCGTCGAAGATGCTCTCGTCGCGGCGCAGGACGGCAAGATCCGCCTCGGACCCGCGGACATCGACATCCTGCTGCGCGGTTCAGACGTGCTCGCAGGGCTGGCGACTCTCACGCAAGACACCACCGCCTCGTGGGAAGCCGCCAACGTCGCCGCAGTGGCCGCCCTGGAACCGTTGTTGGTGGCGGTTGCCGAGGGTAAGCAAGCTGAACCTCTCCCCACCCGCGCGACAAAGCAAGAGGGAGAAGCGAGACAACCTACCCCAAACTCCCTGCCCAAGGTGGGGGTAGAAGACACTCCCGTTCTCGCGTCTATTTCCTTGAAGGGGGTGGGGATAGATGTTTCGCCATTTCCCCCCACGCCCGCGTTCGAGCTACCGGTCATTCCCGCCGAACCGTTCGCGCTGGGTGCGGATCACTCGATGCTCGACCTGTTCCGCGAGGAGGCACGCGAACACCTCCACGCGGTCGCGAAGGTGCTCCCGCACCTGCTCACCGACCCGACAGCCGTCGAACCGGTGTTGGAGCGTCTGAAGCAACTCCGCGGCGCAGCCCGGCTCGTGAAGTGCGTACCAGTCGCGGACGTAGCCGGTGCGGTCGGTGCGTATCTACGGGCAGCGCGCGAGACGAACACCCCGTTCCCGCCGTTCGTGCCGGAGTGGACCCGGTACGCGCTCGCAACGCTCGCTGGCGCGCTCGCGACAGACGAAGAAACCTTCCCCGTATGGATCGAGGCGTCGCGGGCCGCGCTCGCGACCGTCACAAACACGTTCACTCAAGCCGCGAGTGCGTGTCAGCAATCGCCTTCGGCTTCGCCCACTCCCTCTCCCTCTCCCTCTCCCATTCCCAAACAGTCGGAGGTGCAGGGAGCCGGTGCGACGCCGTCCTCTGTGAAAACAGAGAGCGTTCGACCACTCGCTGACCTTTACCCCTCAGAACTGGTGCCACTCTTTCCTCCAAGGATAGAGGTCAAAGAGAAATCGCCCGCACACGTCCAGTCCTCCACACCCCCGACGGGCTCGACAGCGACCCTGCCCTCGGAACCCGTGGTGCGGGTCAGCGCGCAGAGCCTCAACCGGCTCATGGGGTTGGCCGGCGAATCGCTCGTGCAGGCACGGTGGCTCCCGTCATTCTCCACGGCCCTTCTCAAGATGCGGAAGCAGCAGGATCTGCTGGCCGCGATGCTCGACACGACTTACCACGCCGCCGCCGGTGGGATGCCACCGGACCAACTTGCAAACCTGATCGCCGACACCCGGCGTCAGTGGGGCACGTGCCGGCAAGAACTGGGCGAGAAGACATCGGCCTTTGACGAGCACGCGGCCCGCGCAGAGGACCTCAACGCCCGGCTCTACCGCGAGGTCATTGCGAGCCGGATGCGGCCGTTTGGTGACGGCGTTCGCGGCCTTCCCCGCATGGTTCGCGACATGGCCCGGACGCTGGGAAAAGAGGCGCGTCTGGTCGTTGTGGGGGAAACGACCGAGGTCGATCGCGACATCCTGGAAAAGCTCGAATCACCGCTCACGCACCTGATTCGCAACGCGATTGATCATGGACTCGAAGCAGCCGATGTGCGCATCGCGGCTGGGAAACCGAGCACGGGCACGATCACACTCGAGGCGAGGCACCGGGCCGGGATGCTGCTCGTGTCGGTTGCTGACGACGGCACCGGTGTGGACCTGAACCGGCTCCGCAAGAAGATCGTCGAACGCGGGCTGAACTCGCCTGAGATGGTTGTGAAGTCTACCGAGGCCGAACTGCTCGAATTCCTCTTCCTGCCCGGCTTCAGTACGGCGTCTGAAGTCACCGAGTTTTCTGGCCGCGGGGTCGGTCTCGACGTGGTGCAGGACACCATTCGCAAGGTTGGTGGGAACGTCCGCATCACGACGACTCGCGGAGCCGGGACTGCGTTTCACCTGCAACTTCCGCTCACTCTCTCGGTGATACGCGCCGTGGTGATCGACGTGGCCGGCGAACCGTACGCGTTCCCGCACACGCGTATCGACCAGCTCATCCGTGTGCGACGCGACGACGTGCGATCCCTCGAACACCGGCAGTTCGTTACCGTGGACGGACAGAACGTTGGTTTGGTGTTGGCGGCGCAGTTACTGGACATGCCCGCCCCGACGCCCACAGGAACGGACATCCCCATCGTGTTACTCAGCGACGGCACCGGCGTTTACGGGTTGGTCGTGGACTCGTTCCGCGGCGAACAAGACCTGGTCGTTCGCCCACTCGACGCGCGTCTGGGCAAAGTGCCCAACCTGAGCGCCGCCGCGATTCTCGACGACGGTTCGCCCGTCTTAATTGTTGATGTGGAAGACCTATTCAGGTCAATGGATCAGTTCATTCAGTCGGGTTCGCTTGTCCGCTGCGAGACTCGCGAATCCAGTGAGGGGCGTAAAAAACGCGTGCTTGTCGTGGACGACTCCATTACTGTGCGTGAGGTCGAACGCCAGTTGTTGCTGCACAAGGGGTACGAGGTCGCGGTCGCAGTGGACGGCATGGATGGGTGGAACAAGGTGCGGGCTGAGCGGTGCGACCTGTTGGTGAGTGATATCGACATGCCCCGCATGAATGGGATACAGTTGGTTCAGGCGGTGCGGGCCGACGATCGGCTCCGCGACCTACCCATTATCATCGTTTCATATAAAGAACGCGAGGAAGACCGGATCCGCGGGTTGGAGGTCGGCGCGAACGCTTACCTCACCAAGAGCAGTTTCCATGACAACCGGTTCATCGAAGCGGTAGTCGAACTGATCGGCTCCCCCGGTGGTCGGTAGTCATTTGTCGTTTGTCATTCGTGAACCGCGATTGAAGATTCGCGCGAGCCACGCCAGTGACAATGCAATGACAAGGGACAACTCCGATGCGTATCGGGATCGTGAATGACTTGGCGCTAGTGCGAGAGGTGCTGCGGCGTGTCGTCGTCGCTGTGCCGGGTTACACGATCGCGTGGACGGCTGAGGACGGCGACGACGGGGTGCGCAAGTCTGCCGCGGACCGGCCCGACGTAATCCTGATGGACCTCGTCATGCCCCGACTCAACGGGGTCGAGGCCACACGCCAGATCATGCAGCAGTCGCCGTGCCCAATCCTGATCGTGACTTCGAGCATCTCGTCGAACTTCCCGCTCGTGTTCCAGGCGCTCGGCGCGGGTGGTGTGGATGCGGTGGACACGCCCACGCTCGGTCCCAGCGGGATCATTCGGAACCACGAGAAACTGGTCGCGCGACTGCTGAAACTGGAGTGCGCGCTCAACGACGTGAGTGGGTCGAGCGTGGTTTTGGCCCCACTTAGTTCCGGGTCCGGTGTGTTGCCTACGCTGGTCCTGTTGGGCGCGTCCACCGGGGGACCCGACGCGCTGGTTCACGTGATCAGCGCATTCCCGACCGACTTCCCGGCCGCGGTCCTCATCAGCCAGCACATCGGCGCGGACTTCGCGCCAGGGTTGGTGCAACAACTCGCGACGTGGTGCCGGCTCCCAGTGCGGGCAGCGAAAGACGGTGACGTGCCGCTGGCCGGGATCGTGTACGTCGCGGCAACTGACGACCACATGGAACTCGGTGCCGACCGGCAACTGCGATACACGGCCAGCCCACGCAACTCGCCCTACCGCCCGTCAGTGGACGTGTTGTTCACCAGCGCTGCGGTCCACAGCACGAGCTTGGGTTTTGCGGCACTGCTCACGGGGATGGGCCGTGATGGGGCCGCCGGGCTGTTACGGCTGCGCTCCGCGGGGTGGCACACGATTGCCCAGGATGAGGCCACGAGTGTCGTGAAGGACGGGATGCCGAAGGCAGCAGTCGATCAGCGAGCCGCAGTCGAAGTGTTGCCGCTCCAACAGATCGGCCCGAGCATCGTGGCGAAACTCCTCGCACGGAAACGCCGGTGAGCCAGACATTGACTGGAATCAAGTTCTCAGGAAGGGACCATCGGCAGCGCGATCGGGGGCGCTCTCGGCCTCGTCATGTACCTTGGCAAGGAGGCGACCGGAGCGGACAAGAAAGACACCGACGGCATTGGAAAAGGTCAGGGCGACTGAGAACAGCCGTCGAAATGGTCTGGGCCGTTGCGCCCGATTGTTCGGCGGGAACCAGAGGAGCGACCGTTGCTTGGGCTGGTCGAGCACAAGACGGTCGAGACGATTCGGAATGCCCTTCTCGGCCAGCGCGCGCGGATCGAGGAACTCGACCGACGAACCCTCGTGCAATTCTGGCGCGATTGGAATACCGCTTACCCACTGGACCCCAAACCACCGCATTCGGTCTGCAAATCCGACGTCCTCTCGCGACTCGGCGCCGTGCGCTGCAGCCTCTCGTGCAGACACGCTCTCGCGGCGTACGAACGGCAAACGCCGGGTGATCTCTACGTCCTCTGTGTCGACTCGCTCATCGGCTGGCGGTGCAGATGTGCCCGCGTGCCAAGACTCCACAACATCAACGCCAATCTGATTGTCACCAGCGCGGACTTCGCCTGGACGTTCGGAACAACTCGGATGTGGAGGCGTCGCTGCCTCTACGGCCACCCGGTTTTCGTGGAACCGGAGATGCTGGAGTATCCCGACGGGCGTGACCTCCGTTTCTTCGGCCAGCCATTTTTTGCACACGTGCGGGACGTGTTGGTATTCCCCGACGAGTAGCGACCGCCAGTTCCCTTGATCTCGACTTGCTACGCGCTTCAATTCCGGCGTATCCTCCGCGATCCAATAACCCTGCCCGGTCACGGAGGACCGACCGATGTCGCAACCCGCTCCCGCCACTGTACCCGCACCGGCATCCGCGAAATCCGGCGGGTGGCTCAAGGCGGCACTCATCGGCCTGCTCGGGCTTGGCGGCGGCGCTCTCGGCACCTACGGGACCGCGGTTGTCGATCGCGTCGTGAAGCCGACAAAGCCGGTCGCGAACTTCTCCGTCAGCGCCGACGGGCTGAGCCTCACGTGCGATAACCGCGCCTCCGGCGTAAGCGGCTGGTGGGACTTCGGCGATGGCACGCCACTCGAACCGTTCGCGGCGGAACAGGACGTCACGCATGCCTTCGCCAAGTCTGGCACATACAGCGTCAAACTCACGGTCCGCAACTTCGTGGGCGATGAGAACGAACGCACCGTACCCGTTGAAGTGAAGGCCACTTCGCCCGACACCTCGCCGAAGATTAGCGCGTTCGCGGTACAACCCGTCTCGACTTCGATCGCACCAGCCACGTTCAGGCTCACAGCCGAGGTTGCGCAAGCCGATTCGTGCGTGTGGGACCTGGGCGATGGCCGCGTGGAAGTGACCGCTGGCGGGAAGATCGACCGCCTCGTGACCTTCGAGAAGCCGGGCACGTTCCCGATCACGCTCGTCGCGCACAACGGTAAGTTCGGTGCGAAGCAGTCCACAACAACGAAGGTCGAAGCGCCCCGCGACGGAACCACGATGGTCGTGCTGAAGGTTACCGACACGGGGAACAAGGTCGAGCGCATCACCACAACGGAATCCGTCGCCGTGTCCGTGCCCGGCGACAAAACCGCGACCGCGTTCACAAAAACACTCGCCGCCCGGCCTGGCTTCACGGTCGCGGAGGCGACACTCGGGGATGCACCAGCGAGTCTGAAGAACCTCAAGGTGGAGGTCTCTCAGGACAAACGCACGGTGAAGCTAACAGGTGTGTGGGGCGGCGATACGAAGGCCACGAACAAGGCCGCTGGCGGTTCGGACGCGATCGCTCGCGTGAAGCTCACACAGGAACGCATGACGCCGCAGCCCGCGAGCATCACGATGGTAACCGGCACGTTCGCGATGGTCGGTCAGACGATCCGTACCGACCTGCCACTGCCGCCCGCGCCGCTTGGGTTGAACGGGGGCAGGCGTGAGTACCAACTCGACATCCGCGCCGTCCAGGCGGGCAAGTCGATGACCGTGCTCCAGTCGCCGCAATACGGTAAGGGGCCGCTTGCGTTCCCGTGGTCGTCAACCCAACAAGGGGCGGGCTGGACGGTGACCTACAACGCGAAGATCGAGGGCGAAGCGGTCGTCGTGACCGCCGTGCAATCGAAGTAGCTTTCGGTGCGATGTAGGCGACTTGTGCCCAAGAGGTTTAGCATCTGCCCACAGGGGCCGACGCTAAACCTCTTCGCTTTCACGCGGATAACTACAATCACTTCTGTTACCTCGCCGCGCCCGTGCGGAGCAAGCACATGGCCACCGACCCGACCCCCGTGACCCTCAAGCGCGAGGGCGACCTGCTGAAGATCGAATGGAACGACGGCATCACAACCACGGTGCCCTGGAAGACACTCCGCGCGAAGTGCCCGTGCGCCACGTGCATCGAGGAACGCAAGAAGCCGGCCGACCCGTTCCGCATTCTGACATCGCAAGAGGTCGAGGCCGGTGCGCCGCTGCCGCTCGCGATGTTACCCGTGGGCCACTACGCGTACAAGATCGCGTGGAACGATGGCCACGACACCGGCATTTACCCGCTCACGCTGCTTCGCGAACTCGGAGATAAGAAATGAACGCGCAGATGCCATCGAAAGTCTCGTTGCCCGGCGTTAAGCAGGTGATTGCGGTCGCCAGCGGTAAAGGCGGCGTGGGCAAGTCCACCGTCGCCGCGAACCTCGCGATGGCGCTCCACATATCCGGCCACGCTGTCGGGCTGATGGACGCGGACATCTATGGCCCGTCGGTGCCGATCATGTTCGGCCTCGGCATGGTCGATCCCAAGACGACCGTATTCCCCATCGAGAAGTACGGCATCCGGCTAATGAGCATGGGCTTCCTGGTGGATGTGAATCAGGCCGTCATCTGGCGCGGCCCGAAGGTCGCGCAGGCGGTGCAGTCGTTCCTCACGCAGATCGACTGGGGTCAACTCGATTACCTCATCATCGATCTGCCGCCTGGCACCGGAGACGCGCAACTCACCCTAAGCCAGAGTGCGCCGCTCACGGGGGCGGTAGTCGTTACCACACCCGGCGAAGTCAGCCTGATCGACGCACGGAAAGGTGTGAAGATGTTCGGTGAGGTTCGCGTGCCGATTCTCGGTATCGTCGAAAACATGAGCTACTTCGAAGACGCGACCGGGACGAAGACGCCGATCTTCGGTGTGGGCGGCGGGGCGCGGCTCGCGCAAGAGAGCGACGTTGCATTCCTCGGCGAACTGCCAATCGATCCGCGTGTGGCGCAGTGCTGCGACCAGGGCGAACCGATCGTGCGGAAGTACCCGGACGCCGCAATCGCGAGGTCGTACATGGCGCTTGCGAAGACCGTCGCGGATGCCGCGAACAAGCCAACCGCGACCGCGCTCCCGTTCCTGCAGTTGTGACGCGGCGGCTCTTCTCGTGGGGCAGGCTGAAGGTCTGAGACAGTCAAGCGGGTACCTGTCCCTTCTGCATGACTTGGTATCACACTTCCGTCTCGCCGGGTGGAATCAACGCGGGCGCACCGTTCGATTCGGCCGGTGGTGCGTCTGGCGCGGCCGGGCGCGCCGTCGACTCCGCCCGCGGTGGGAGCAGGACGAATTCGTTGTCCGTCGGGCCGAGGCGGCGTGGCTTGTCGCCGGGAGCGGGGGCGCGCCAGACCTCGGTCCATTCGGTCCAGGTGATCCGTGTCCGGTCGAACAGCAGGCGCGAGGCGTCGAGCGTTGGCCCGGTGGTCGGCTGTCGCTGTCCAGGCACTCGCGGGCGTAGTCGCAGCGCCAGGTCGGCGATGTCGTACAGTATGGGGGTCGAATCCCGTGCCCCGTACCAGACCAGCAGCCCCTCAGGCGAGATGTCGGCGTGCTGCGCCTCCTTCGGGATCGCGGCCCGCACCTGTTCCCAGACGAGGTTCACCCCAGCCCGCTTGTGCAGGTACGCAAGCGCGTTGGCGAACACGCGGGCCTGCTCGTCGGTCAGCGCGGTCAGGAACCCCGGCGCGGCCCACCGCACGACCAGCCACCCGGACTGATCCTCCCATTCGAGCCACGCCGACTCACCGAAAGCCTCAGCCGTCAGCTCGAATCGAATGCGGTTCGTTCCGTGGAGCACGCGTCCGGCCGTTAACCGCGGCCCGGTCCAGCCGGAATCACCGTCGTTGAGCACCTCGACGAAGTCGCGCGTGACGAACCGCCGCACCGCCTCTTCGACCGCCCGCAGCGCGGCGCGGTAGGTCCGCGCGTCGCGCCACACGTCAGTGCGTGCGGCCGTGCGCTCGGCCGCGCGTAGCCGCGCGTACAGTCGCGGCACGGTGCCCGAGTGGAACCCCCAATGGAGCAGCCCGCGCACCGTTTCGCCGTGGTCCCCGACCGACACCGCACGCAGCGCCTCCGGCCGATTGGCCTGATACAGCCGCCAGTTTTCGCGCATCTCCCAGAACAGGAACGTGCAGGCGTCCGGTAACAGCCATAGCGTTCCCATCACCAGCAGCCACGCCCCCGGTTCCGTCAGGTACGCGGCCAGTTGACCGACCAGCGGCGAGGAGTACCCCAGCACCGACGTTTGGTCCGCCTGGAGCAGCCCAGGGAACAGCAGCAGGAGTGGGTAGATGAATTTCGCGAACAGGATCGACAGCGGGAGTTTGAGCGGGTTAATCATCGGCTCAATGAGGACGACCGTGTAGAACCGGATGAGGAATGCGAACGGCATCCACAGCACCCCGGCGACCGCACGCACGGCGACCGCAAAGGGTCCGCCGCGCCCGCGGAGCCGAAGCCCGTCCTCGATCCGCGCGAGCGTCCACTCCAGGGCGCCGACCAGTTCGCGGAATACGTCGTTGAGCCAGCGCAGAGCGGCCGGAACGGAGGGGATCAGTTCGAGGACACGGCGCGCGACCTCGAACAGGGCGGCCTCCATGCGCCACCCGAACCGTGTGTTCACGATGACCGCGACGGCGCCGAACGTGAGTACCCGCGCCGGCCATTCCAGCCCACCGCCGGAACCCAGATCCCACAGCCCGAGCGGCAACCCCCATATCAGTGCGCAGACCGCCAGCGGCCGGAACGCGTAGTTCAGCACCAACTGTACCGGGACGCTCCCGACCAGCGCCCGGACCAAACGGTTCGACCAGACCAGACCCGGAACCTCCCAGAACACGAACCGGCTCACGCGGTAGGCACGCCGCCCGACTCTGGCCAACGCGGCGCGCAGTGAGGCGGAGCGGACGACCGTGATCAGGAACACTCCCAGCCCGACCCACGCCACGTGGAACCACCACTCCAGGTTCCATCCCTCGAAGAATGAAGGCGCGGATTCGCCTGCCTCGCGGGCCTGCTTCGCGGCCCGCTCGAAGACGAGCAGCCAGACGAACTGGGCGAACAGGAACGCGGCCCCGAACGGGAGGGAGACGTTCCGGGTCAGCCAGCGCCCGGTCTGGGTGCCGAAGTTGAGCGCGGTGACCTTCTCCAGCCCGCAGGTGTAAGACTCCGCCCGGCGGTATACGCCGTCGAGCCGGTCCGCGAGCCGGTCGTCGAGTCGCAGGAGCGGATCACCACGGTAGCACTCGTGTGGGCCGCTCAGGTCGGGGAGTTTCATCTGCCCGCGTGCGATCGCGTCGCGCACGTCGCCGAACGACAGATACCCGGTAGACGAGATGCGGTCGAGCAGTTCCTCCACGGTCTTCTCGACGGCGGCCCGCTCGGGGAGTGAGATCGGACGCAGCCCGGCGTCGTGCAGGGCCGTTGTGAGCAGCGGGGCGAACTGGTTTCGTAGTTGCCGCTCGGCCTGGTCCAGTGCGTTACGGAGCAACTCGGCGAGCGTCTTACGGTCGTGGTCGGTGAGCCGCGCCGCGGTGAGTTGGCGGACGGCGCTGCGCAACTGTGCTGGGACGCGGACGTACCGCTGCCCGGCCAGTTCCCGTTTGATCGGCTTGTTACCCAGGTGTTTCAGCCACTCGAACACGTCGAGTGCGTAGATCTTCTGTTCGTGGTCGAGACAAGCACGCTGGATGTCGTAGAGCAGCGCTGCCTCGACCGGGCGGTTCCCCTGGTCGGCCTTGTCCAACAACCGCGGCAGCGTGCCTTTCCACGCCTCGACGTCGCCGTCGCTGAGCTTGAGCGCGGCGTGGAGTCGGTCCACTAGTTTGCCGAGTTCCTCACGCGCCTGCCCCTGGGTCGGACTGGTCAGATAACCGGGGGCAACGCGCGCCGCCCGTGTGTAGAAGATCGCCGCGCCCACCACGTCACCGGCCTTGGACGCGCGCACGGCGCTACGTTCCAGACGACGGTAGTAGTCGTGCGATTCGTCCGACTGGTCGTCGGTCTTCGGCTCTGGGCTAGCCGCGCCCGGCAGTCGGCTGCCCAAGAACAGGGCCGCGCCGTCAACGTCGCGCGCCAGTACTGCTTCGACCACGGCCTCGGGCGGGAGGCTCGGGAAGCAGACCGCCACGAGCGCGGGGTTGAAGTACCGAAGCTCCAGAAAGTATGCGACGAACTCGATGTACGCCTCGCGGTCGGTCGCACGCGAGGTGAGCAACCCGTCGTGGATCAGAACGTTCCGCGCCTCCTCGAACGCCACCGGCCCGATTGCTTCGATTCGTTCGCGCAGTCCTGTCTCGGTAAGCCCGGCCAGTTTCGCGTCCAGTTCCCGGTGTGCGGAGGCGTGGAACAGCAGCCGCCAGTACCGGCCGAGCAGGTCGCTGACGGGTCCGCTGAGTTGTTCGGCGCTGGGCCGTTCGAGCAAGAGTGCGATGTCGGGCAGGTTGAAGCCGTGTGGGAGGCCGAGGTCCTCCGGTTCGACGTGCTTGTAGAGGGTCGCGCGATCGACGACGAAGCAGTGCCCGTGCGGAATCTGCCAGACCACCCACGCGGTTCCGGTGACGTTCAGAATTACTCGGTCGAGGACGGGACGGTTCACGAGCACCGCCGCAGGGTCGGTTTCGCGCAGCAGTCGGCTCAGTTCCTCAAGTTTCATAATGTGGGCCGCAGTAGCTTGTTGCCTTTTAACGAGCCGCGACCGCAAGAGAGCGGTTTACGTCTGCCGCTCCCTTGCGGTCGCGTTTCAAAACTTACAAATCTCGGTGCCCTCGTGTTTAGGCCACGTTATCCGTCGATCTGCTTTGCCGCCTCCAGCGTATTGTAGAGGAGCATAGTGATTGTCATGGGGCCGACGCCACCAGGCACCGGCGACACCCACCCCGCTACAGACCACACGCTTTCGTGCATGTCGCCGCACCATTTGCCCGCGACGTTGTTCGTGCCCACATCGACCACCGCCGCGCCTGGTTTCACCATCTCCGGCGTAATGATCGCGGGCACTCCGGCCGCGGCGATCAGGATGTCGGCGAGTTGGCACACCTCCGTGAGGTTCTGCGTGCGGGTGTGTGCGACGGTCACGGTCGCATCACCGGCCGCGGGGTTGGTCGCGGTCGGCTTTTGCATCAACATCAGTGCGAGTGGCTTGCCGACGATGTTGCTCCGCCCCACAACCACCACGTGTTTCCCTGCGGTCGCGATGCCGTTGCGCCTCAACAACTGTAACACGCCATGCGGGGTACAGGGATAGAATCGCGGGTGCCCAGCGGCGAGTAATCCCACGTTTTCCGGGTGGAAACAGTCCACGTCCTTCGCAGGTGAAACCGCTCGGATCACCGCGGCCTCTTCGATGTGTTTCGGCAGCGGCAGTTGCACCAGAATGCCGTGAACGCTTGGGTCTGCGTTCAGTTGTGCGACGAGGCTGAGGAGTTCCGCTTGTGATGTGGTCGCGGGCAGACGGTGAACGGCGGTCGCGAGTCCCGCGTCCTGACACGCCTTGTGCTTGTTCTTCACGTACTGCTGACTGGCCGGGTCTTCGCCGACCAGCACGGCCGCGAGGCCTGGCGCACGCTTGCCCGCAAGCGTGCGTTCGGCCACGCGCGACGCGATCTCCAATCGCATCGTCGCGGCCACCGCCTTCCCGTCGAGTCGTTGAGCCGGCATCGGTATCACCCCAATCGCTGCAACAACTTCGGGAGTATCACGCCGGACGGCCCGTACAGCCCGACATCTGCATAAACACTTGCGTCGGTCGGCGTCAGGTTGAACTCGATCACCGTGGCACCCTTGCGTCGGGCGATTGGGACAAGCGAAGCGGCCGGGTGAACCACTGCCGACGTGCCGACAACGAGCAACGTGTCGCACTGGTCCGCGGACTCGAGCGCCTTCATCCAGACGTCGTCGTCGAGGCCTTCGCCAAACCAGACGATGTGCGGGCGCAGTCGGCCACCACACACGGAGCAGTCGGGCGTGTCGCTCAGCGGTTCGATCCCGCAGTTCGCGACTGCGCCACACCCCAGACATCGCGTTTTTCGGAGGCTGCCGTGAATCTCCAGCACGTTCACGCTACCGGCTTCGAGGTGCAGACCGTCCACGTTCTGTGTCACCAAACAGAAGCGATCGTCCCAGCGATCTTCCATTGCGACGAGTGCGAAATGACCGGGGTTCGGCTTCACTGTCGCCACGTTCGCGCGGCGCGCGTTGTAGAAGTTCCACACGAGCGCCGGGTTGCGGTCCCAACCTTCGGGACTCGCGACGTCTTCGATGCGGTGTCCTTCCCAGAGTCCATCGCTCGCGCGGAACGTGGGCACGCCGCTCTCGGCGGAGACACCGGCGCCTGTCAGCACGCATACACGCTCCGAGACTCGCAGCCATCGCGCGGCGCGTTCGAGCGCGGTTTCCAGTTCTTCGGCGGTCATGGGCAACCCTCCCGCGGCCGACCGGGTCGATTTGAGGATAACGGATTTACGCGCTCCGGGCAACGCTCGCGCGTCGCAGACCTCGCGAAGCCGCGAGCGGCCAATCACGATTAGCCCATCACGACCGCGCCGGCTTCATGGCAGAGTTGTTTCGCGAGCTCCGCGGTCGGCGCTTCCGCGATCACTCGCACCACCGGTTCCGTGTTGCTTGCCCTTACATGCAGCCACCAGTTAGGCCCGTCGAGGCGCAAGCCGTCGTCGCGGTTCACGCGTGTGTCTGGCCAGCGTGCCTGGAGTGCGGCCATCGCTTCGGGCAGCCGTTCGCGCGACACGGTGAACTTCGTCTTCAGCATCGCGTATTGCGGCAACTCCGCGACGAGTTGCGAGAACGGTTTCCTCTCCTCGACCATCAACGAGAGGATGAACGCCATGCCGACGAACGGGTCACGTACCCAGCCGATGCGCGGGTCGATGACGCCGCCGTTGCCCTCGCCGCCGATGACCGCGGTCGTCGCGCGCATCAGTTCGACCACGTTCGCCTCGCCTACCGCCGAGCGGTAGCACCGGCACCCCACTTGCGTAGCGATGTCCTGTGACATGCGCGACGTGGACATGTTGATAACGACCGCACCGGGTTGCTGTCGGAGCCGGTACTTCACCGCGAGCGCGAGTGTTGCCTCCTCGCTGATGCACGTGCCGGTTTCGTCGATGAGCGCGAGCCGGTCGGAATCTGGATCGAGTACGAACCCGACGGCGCACTCATGTTGCTTGACCCACGGGGCCACATCGGTGAGGTTCGCGGGGATCGGTTCCGGTTCGTGCGCGAATAGGCCGGTGGGTTCGCAGCCGTATTGAATCAGGTCGCAGCCAAGGTCGTAGAGGAGGCGTGTGCCGAGCGGTCCGCCGGCGCCGGCGTTCGCGTCGAGGAACACGCGGAACCGCTGACCCGCGACCGCTGCGACGCTGATCGTATCGAGCACTGCTCGCGCGTGATCGATGCTCACGTCTGACGGCACGCGAACGCACCCGATCCCGTCCCACGCGGATCGCGCGAAGCTGCCGGATTCGTACAGGTCGCGAATCACTTTTCCTGCGTTAGCGGGAAGAATGGCGCCGTCGGGGCCGAACATCTTCAGCCCGTTCCACGGTGCCGGGTTGTGGCTCGCGGTGATCTGAATCGCGCCGGCCGCGTTCATCTGCCTGACCGCGAAGCCGCACGTGGGGGTGGGAGCGATGCCAATGTCTTCGACGATGCAGCCCGCGCCGAGCAACCCCGCAAGTACAGCGTGACGGAGCATTTCGCCGCTGGGTCGGCCGTCGCGCGACAGAATCACGCGCTGCCCCGCGACGGTGGAACCGAACGCGGCGGCGAATCGCGCAGCGACTTCGGCGGTCAGTCCCGCGCCGACGATCCCGCGAATACCCGAGACGGACACGATTAGATCAGACGGTACGCCCATCAGCGGTTCCTTGCGGGGCGGAGAGGACTTGGTGACTGCGGCAGTCGTGGTGACAGGCCAGCGGCCTGTCACCACGACTGCCGCAGTCACCGCCAACTGATGACATCTTCGCCGAAGCGATCGTTCAGCGCCTTCTTGCCCTTCGCGCCTGCGGTCTGCTCGTCTACGGTGAGCGTCTTGAGGTTCTTCAGGTACTTCGACTTGGCGAGCGCCAACGCGCCGACGGGACCGATCTTGTTGCCGTTGAGGTCGAGTTCGGTGACGTACTCAAGCACTTTGCTGTTCGCGAGGGCCGTGATCGCGCTCGGGCCGAGTTTGTTGTCCCACAGCTTCAACGTAGCGAGCGCGGGGAAGCTCTTCGCGGCATTCGCGAGCGCGATGCCGCCGCGGTTCGTGAGCCGGTTGCGCGACAAGTCGAGCGTTGTCAGTTTTGGGAATTTGCCCTCGAAGAACTCCTCCGCGCCCGTTGCGCCGAGTTCGCAGTTGTCGAGCGAAAGCGTCGTGAGCATGCCCGCGAAGAGCGCGTTCGCGAGGCTCGCGGGTGCCGTCGCGCGGAGCGGCACGCTGTTGAGTTTGAGCGACTGCAGCGCTGGCAATGCGCACCGGGTTAGCTCCGCGAACGCGCCCGGTTGGAAGTTGGCGCTATCCAGGTCGAGACGCTGGAGTGTCTTCGCGAACGCCGCCCGGCGGAACAGACCCGCATCGATCGGGTTCAGTTCCGTGCTGCCAAGACCGAGGTCGGTGAGTCGCGGGTGCGCGCTGGTGAGCAGGTTTTCCAGCACGTCCAGATCGTTCGCGTTGCGGCTAATGTCGAGGCGCTTCAGGTTGCCAATCCGGGCGCTCGTGACAAGTTGAGAGACCTCGTGCCGACCGAGATTGCACCCCGCAAGGTCGAGAGCCTCCAGACGAGCAAGCCCCGGCCACGCCACGAGCGCCGCGGCGCCGCGTTCGCCGATCTCGTTGCCGTTCAGGAGCAACGTCCTGAGGCCAGTGAGGTGTTTCGATTTGAGAATCCTCGCGAGGGCTTCGCCAGCCAGGTCCGCGTGCGAGAATTCCAACTCTTCGATCTGCGCGAGTTGCCGCACTTTCGCGAGACCCGGATCGATCTGCCCTTTCTCGAACTCCAGTTTCCGCAGGAACGGTGCCGCGGCGAACAGCCGGTCAGCACGCTCCGGCAGCAACCCGGGCCGGTCGATGACCACTTCCTCGATAACGCCGCGCGGGATCGAGAGCCACAGCCAGGGGACGAACCGCCCGTAGAACTCGGGTCGCGGGCCGAGTTTGCCGAGCGCCGAGTACCAGTCCTCCGCGTGCGCGTCGACCAACCCCTGTTGGCGGGTGTTCTTTTCGTCGAACCCTGGTTCGCCGGGCTTCAGGTGTTCGAGTTCGACGCATAGCCTGATGAAGTCGCCCTGTGAGTCACCTTTCTCGGTGAGGTAGTCGGCGTACACGAGGTATCCGGTTTCGTCGTCGCGTTGCTGGATGATGGCGTTGATAAGCGCCGTTTCCTCGGCGCTGCGGCGGAACCGTTTACCTTTCGTGACGGCCTTTGCGAACTCACCGAGACCGTGCGCCGCGTCATGGAAGAAAGCAGCGCCGCGCAGTTCTACCGGTGTCTCGGGGTGCCACATCATGACCGTCGGCGAGTCGTTCTCGTCGCTCTGGGTCCACAGGAGAAAGTAGTTGTTGTCGTCTCCGCTTTTGTGCGGCTTGGTGAGCATCTTCGTGAGTCGCGCGTCGAGTTCGGCGCGTTCCTCGGCGGTCATCTCCGGGCCGGTCGGCGGTGCGGGTTTGGCCTTCACGGCGCGCTTGCGTGCCATCGAGATACCTCGTGCGTCCCGGATGCTTGCCGCAGTTTACGTGTCTTCGTCCAGGTAGTCGAGACTCAACTGCTTGCCGAAGCGGGCGAGGAGTTGAGTCTCGCTCGCAGACGAGATGCGCGTGGGCAAGGTGAGCGAAAGTAACTTCAGGTTCGCGAAGGTATGGTTGGTGAGGATCGCGTCCACATCGTAGTCGGCCAACGCGAGGCGCGGCGTGTCCTCGTCCGGGTTCGCGATGATAGCGGCGAGGAATGCCTTGCGGTCGTCCACGGGCGAACCCTCCACTATGTCTTCTCTTCTTTCTCCACTTCCTTCTTCACATAGTCTTTGAACGCCGCCATGTTGTAGCTGATGAACAGGAACGCGTGATTCAACGCCTGGTACGTCTCGTCTTCGGGATCGTCGGCATAATCCTTACGCAGCGCGTAGAGTTTCGCGAGCAACTGATCGGCGTTCGGCACGGAATGGACCCTCGCACTTTGGAGGTGAATTTGGGAAGCGAGCCCAACCGATGTGGATTCTACCCATCTTGACGCGTCGCGGCACGCGGTGCTACCGTTCCGCGCCGCGCATCAGTTTAAGGGGATGCGCACTCCGGTAGGTCAGAGGCTCCCGATGGTCCGCCGCGTCAGTCAGTCGCTGGTTGCCTGGTTCCTCATCTGGGATTTGGCCCTCACCGCCGGGGCGTGGGTCGGCGCATATTACGTGCGGTTCTACACCGGGCTGTTCTCGATCCACCGCGGCATCCCCGACTTCGGTCTGTACATCCGCGCGCTGCCGCTGATACTGCTCGTGGGTATGATCGCGTACCGCATCGCGGGGATGTACGAGGTTCACAGGTTACGCCGGTTCCGCGAAGAACTCGCGGCTGTCGCGAAGGGCGTGGGGCTGATGTCGCTCCTCGTCATGGCGACGAGCTTCGCGCGGCAAGCACAGCACGAGTCGCGCGGCGCGATGGTGATGTTCGCCATAGGCACGTTGTTCAGCCTCCTCGTCACGCGCCGGGTCAGTTGGAGTGGGATGCGCCGGCTCCGCGCCCGCGGCGTGAACCAGAGCCACGCGCTCGTTGTCGGCACCGGTCGTCTGGCGCGGCGCACGGTCCGCACGCTCCGCGCAGTGAACTGGTCCGGCATTCAGCCGGTGGGCTACGTCGAGGACGATGGGCATCGCGGGTCCGGTGCCGATCTGCCGCTCCTCGGCTCCCTCGCGGACCTGCCCGCGCTCGTCGAGAAACACCACATCGAACACGTATTCGTCGCGCTGCCGCTCAATCGTTACGCGGACGCACGTCGGGTCTTCGCAGCGCTTTCGCAGACACTCGTGGACGTGCAACTGATTGCGGACCTTCCCGCGATGGCCGGGATGACGTTCACCACAACGCAGATTCACGGGATGACTGTAATCGGACTGCGCGAGAACCCGCACCACGGACTGAACAGGATCGTGAAGCGGGTGATGGACATCATTCTCGCGTCGCTCGCGATTGTGCTGCTGGCACCACTGATGGCGCTCATCGCGGTGCTGATCAAGTTTACCAGTCCCGGACCCATTCTCTACCGCCAGGAGCGGTGCGGGCTGAACGGCTCCTCATTCATGATGCTGAAGTTCCGTTCGCTACGCGTTGATGCGGAAGCAAACGGGCCGCAGATGACCGCGAAGAACGACCCGCGGCGCACACGTCTAGGCGCACTTCTGCGAACTACGAATATGGACGAGTTACCGCAGTTTTTCAACGTGTTGTGGGGCGACATGAGCATCGTCGGCCCGCGGCCGGAGCGCCCGGTATTCGTCAGGCAGTTCGCGAAGTCGATCCCGAACTACAACGCGCGCCACGCGGTGAAGGCCGGTATCACCGGTTGGGCGCAAGTGAACGGCTGGCGCGGCAACTCGTCGCTCCGCAAACGGATCCAGTTCGACCTGTACTACATCAGCCACTGGAACCCGCTCTTCGATCTCCGAATTATTTTCCTAACAGTATGGCGGATGCTCTTTTCCAAGCAGAAGCACGCCTATTAGTTGCGGGTGCGGGTGTTCGCGGTATCATCTCTGGGCGGTCACGGACACCACCCCCTTCGCCGAGCCGCCGACTCCGTACAAGGGGCCGCCGAAGTGAGATAGAAGTATAGTGCCGACCACGCTCACACTTTCGCGGAGAGGATTGCTGGGAACTCGACATCTCCGCGAAGGTGTGAACGCGTCTGACGCTCATGAGGTTGGAACAGTTGTTGGCCCGGTCGGCGGTTCGCGTTTCGGTTTCTCGCTTCGTGACTCAGGTTGCGGTGGGCGCGTCGTCGGTGACCGGCGTGGGCTTCGTGGCCGATGCGCTCGCGACCTCGGTAGGTGCGCTGCCGTTCGTGGACGGAGCCAGCCCAACCGACTTTGCGTCCTTATCCAGTTTCATCTTGCGCGGTTTTTTCTTTTTGGTTTCCGCCGGCTTCCCCAACTTCCGTACCTGCTCTTCCATCTTCATGCCCGGCTGGAACGTCACGACGTTCTTGGACTCGACATTTACCGGGGCACCGGTGCGCGGGTTCCGCGCCTTGCGCGGTTTCCGCTGCTTCACTTCAAACACGCCGAAGTTGCGCAGTTCAATGCGCCCCTCCTCCACGAGCGTGGTAATGATCGCCTCGAACGTCCACTGCACGATTTCTTTCGTGGCCAGTTGCGTGAGGTTGTGCTTCGGAATCAGTTTTTCTTTGTTCGCGCGGTCGCAGATTGTCTTGACGATTTCTTTCTTGGTCACGAGTGGTCCCTCGGTTGAGTCGGCCCGATTCGTCATCCGGGAACGTCCTAAGTCTAGGCGGCGCACAGAGTCGCGTCAAGAGAATAGAGTATCACGAGTTGCGGCGAATCAGAGCGACGAACAGAACCACGAGCGCGAGCGCGACAATCGCCAACTCTGGCACGCGGCGCAACACGATGAACAACCCAGACCCGGTGTTCGCGCGGCGCCTGGCGCGGGTGGCGATCGCGTGTTCGCGTAGCGAGTTTCGCTCGCGCTGGAGCGCATCATAGCCACGGCGCCAGTCGCGCGCGAGGGCTTGCCGCTGCGAGGGCTGGAGTGTACGCACCGTGTGAATCGCATGGGGCGATCGCACGAGGGCCGCGACGATACCGCCCGGCGTGTGTGGCGCACTCAAGACGCAGGCGACCGCCGGAATTGCGCGTCGCGCGTCTGCGAGTGCACGCAGGAACCTGAGCACCGCGACAGGGGTCGCGAGCGATTCGGCCGGGTCGCCCATCACCGCGCGAAGGGCTTCCCATGCGCGGATCGCGCGTCGAAGTGCTATAAGCCGCCGGTAGAGCGTCCGCGGTTTGATCGGGATTGGGGGCGGAATAGACGTCGGACGTGGTTTTGGGCTGGCCGGTGCGTCGGGAACCACCTCATACGCGGGCGGCAGTTCCTCCGCGAGTTGATCGTCCGGCACCACCTCGTAGGGCAGCGGTGCCGGCGTTTCGACCACTTCGTAATGCGGGTTCGGTGCTGCGCCGGGTGGGCTGAGTCCCGGCCCGAACGGCGCCTCGGTTGGCGATTCTGCCTCGTGTTGTTGCCAAAGCTCTTCGGCGAGCGGTTCGTCCTCGACCACCTCGAATGGGGAGGGCGCGATACCCAACCCGCGATCGTAGCCAGCGCGGGCGACTGGGTCCGTGAGGCACACGAGCGCCTGCGCGAGCCGGTTCATGCCGTCGGTCACAGCGTCTGGATGGAGGAGTTGGTGCGGCCGTAGGAGTTCCATGCGGTCGAGCACGCGGGCCTCGATCTCGGCGAAGTCGCCGATTCCGCGTGGTAGGCCGAGTAGCGCGTAATGGTCCGGTGGCCACACACCGGGCGGCAGTCCGAGCCACGAACGCAACCGCTCAGAAGTTCCAGGTTCCAAGTTCCAGGTTCCAAGTTCCAAGTTGAAGTCAGGAGCATCGTGCCATTCTGGGCCTTTGGTTCGGAACTTGGAACCTCGAACTTGGAACTTGGAACTTTACCGAGGTGGGGCAAGCCGGCTTGTTCCACACAGGCGGGGAGATTATAACGCCACGCCCGGTGGCGCGTATTTCAGTGATTCGCGAGAGATAGAGGGCGATGCGGAACTTCCGGCGCAGTGTGTGGTTTTCGTGGCCCTACCGACGCAGGCTGGCGGCATCGATCCTCTGCGCGATGGCCGTGGCCGTCTTGTGGAGTGTGAACCTCGGCGCGATCTTCCCCGTCCTGAAACTCCTCAAGAACCAGCAAAATCTCCACCAGTGGGTCGATACGGAGATCGGCGATCACGAGAAGCAACGCGACCTGCACGCGGCAGAAGTCACGAAACTGAACCTCGCGTTGGCGGACCAGAAGACGAAACCGGACACGCCGGAGCGCGAGAAGCGGACGCGGAATTACTCGGCGAACCTCGCGAGTGAAACCGACGCGCAGGACTACCACGCGAACTGGGTCGCGCGTTACCAGTGGTTGAAAGTACGGGTGATACGCTACCTCCCGACCGACCTGTTCGAGACATTCCTGTGGATCATCGGTGCGGTCCTGGTTTGTGTGGCGGTGAAGGGCGCATTCGAGTTCCTTCACGAGTCGCTCGTGGGCCGGGTCACGCACCGCACGCTGTTCGACCTGCGTAACTCGTTCATTCGCCGCGTCCTGCGGCAGGACGTGCGTCAACTCCAGGCGGCCGGCACGAACGACCTGATGGCGCGATTCACCAATGACACGGAACAGGTCGGAGCCGGCTTGAAGGTGCTTTATGGAAGGGTGATTGCGGAACCGCTCAAGGCGGTCACTTGCTTCGTGGCTGCGTTCTTGATCTGTTGGCAACTCACTCTCGCGTTCGTTGTTGTGGTGCCGCTTGCGCTGTATGTGCTGGTGCAGGTCAGCAAGGCGATGCGGAAAGCGGCGAAGAAGGCGCTACAGCGGATGTCGGCGATGTACAAGATCCTGAACGAGATGTTCAGCGGGATCCGGGCAGTGAAGGGGTTCACGCGGGAGGCGCACGAGCGTCGCCGGTTCCGGGTCGCGAACCGTGAGTTTTATCGCAAGGCGCTCAGGCTGGTGAACATCGACGCCTTCACCAACCCCGCGATCGAGGTACTGGTGGTGTTGTCGGTGAGCTTCGCGCTGTCCGCGGGGGTGTACCTGGTACTGACCGGCGGCACGCGCATCTGGGGCATCCCGATGTGCTCCCAACCACTCAGTTTCGAGACGCTGTTGCAGTTCTACGTGTTCCTCGTCGCGATCGCGGACCCGGTGCGGAAACTGTCGAGCGTCTACACGAAACTTCAGGGCGCGGAAGCGGCGTCGGCCCGCATCTTCGAGGTATACGACCGCGAGCCGACGATCCGCGGGAACGCGGATGGCCCGCGTCTCAAAAAGGTGAAGAAACAGATCGAGTTCCGGCACGTGTGCTTTGCGTACAACCCGACCGCGGACCAGCCGACGCTCGACAACGTGAGCCTGACCGTGAAGGCCGGCGAGACCGTTGCAGTGGTCGGCGGCAACGGGTGCGGGAAGACCACCCTCCTCGCCCTGCTCCCCAGGTTCTTCGACCCCGATTCCGGCGCGGTCCTTATCGACGGCGTGAACCTACGCACCGCGCACCTCCGGTCGCTTCGCAAGTTGCTCGGTGTCGTCACACAGGATACGCAACTGTTCGACGACACGGTGTTCGCGAACATCTCCTACGGCAAACGCGGCGCCACGCGAGAAGAGGTGATCGAAGCCGCGAAGAAGGCCCGTGCGAACGACTTCATCGAGAAGAAAGAGGGCGGGTACGACGCCTTGATGGGTACGGGTGGGAGCAACTTCTCCGGCGGTGAGCGACAGAAGATCGCGCTCGCGCGGGCCATCCTTCGCGACCCCCAGATCCTGATCCTCGATGAGTTCACCAGCGCCATCGACACGCCGAGCGAGGCCGACATTCACGCCGCGATCAAGGAGTTCGTGAAGGGTCGCACCACGTTCCTCATCACGCACAAGTTGCACACAGTCCCGGAGATTGCTGACCGCGTCGTGATGATGGACGCGGGCAAGGTGCTCGACATCGGCACGCACGCGGAACTGCTCGCGCGGTGCGAACCATATCGCCGACTGTTCGAGTCGGTCCAACTGTGGAAGGCCGCCTAACGTGTTGTCTCTGCGAGTACGTTGGCGCCGCGAGGGAAACGCGCTCGCTCGCCTTCGGCTCGCGGCTAACGGGCTGACCCCTCTCTTCCTTGTCTTCGCGCTCGTCGCGCTGTTCTTCTTCCAACTCGGCGCTCGCGATCTGGTGAGTAGCCACGAGGCCCGCGCCGCGCAGAATGCGCAGCGGATGCTCGACACCGGTGATTGGGGCCTTCCAACCCTCTTCGACGAGCAGCGTGACTTGCAGAAGCCGCCCGGCTTCTACTGGCTCGTTGCGGCGGTGGGGTGCCTCAACGGTGGGCACGTCTCGCCGTGGGTGACGCGATTCCCCGCTGCCGCGAGCGCGATTGCGGCGGTGCTACTCCTTTACGGTTTCCTCCGGCGCGAAGGCTACGCGACCGGTGCGCTCGTCGCGGCGGTCGCGCTCGCGACTGGGAACCACTTCGTCGCGATCGGGCGCACGGCCCGCATCGACGTGCCGCTGACGTGTGCCGTCGCGGTGGCGCTGCTCGCGTTCTACCGCGGGTGTTGTGCCGGCGACCGGCGCAGCGCGCACGGCTGGTTCCTCCTGTCGGCTCTTGCGGCCGGGGTCGCGGTGATCCTCAAAGGCCCGGTAGCGCTGGCCCTCGTCGGAAGCACGGCCGTCGCGTTCATGATTGTCGAGCGGTTCGCGTCGCCCGCGTCCGAGCGCCCACGGCTGCGGCTGCTCTCCGCGGTCTTTGGTGTGGTTGTGGTCGCTTTGGTCGCGCTGCCGTGGTTCGTGTGGGCACAGCACGCGACCAACGGCGAGTTCGTCCGCGTTTTCTTCTGGCACCACAACGTCGAGCGGTTCGCGGGCACGTCGGAGACGCTCGCATCGCACCCGTGGTGGTACTACGGCCCGCGGTTCACGCTCGCGTTCATGCCGTGGACGCTGTTATTTGTTCCGCTCGCGGTGTGGGGAATGTGCTCCGGGCTTTGGAAGGAATCACGCCCGTTCCGGTTCGGGGTGGTGTGGCTCATGGTGATGCTGCTGTTGCTGTCGGCGGCTCGCTTCAAGCGCGCGGATTACCTGCTCCCGGCGTTCCCAGGCGCTGCGCTCGCGCTCGGGTGTGCCGCCGAACTGTGGCTCACCTCACGCGCGAACCCGCGTTCGGTGACGCACGCGAAGTGGGCGTGTGGGTTCTTGACCGCCGGCTCGCTCGCGGTGTGGCCAGTGATGTGGTTCGCGGTGGAACCGGCAGAAGCGTCCCGGCAGGAGAAGAAGCCATTCGCTTCGGCGATCCGTGAAGATGCTCCCAAACCGCAAACCGTTCTGCTGTTTCGGACCGAGTCGCACCTGCTCGCCTACCATCTCGGCTCACCGCTGCATACTTTGGTGGAGTGGGGCGAGTTGAAGGAAGTGCTCGCGGCGAACGGTCCGCATGTGGTCGTGATGCCGCCGGAGTATGTTGACGACGCGGAGCGCATCACCGGGCGCAAGTTGATGCCGGTCGCGTCGCTCGCGGATTTCACTTCTGTTCGCCCGCCCCGCCCGTTGGTGTGCCTCCGCACCGCGGATTAGAACAACAACCTGTCCCCCAACCCCCTCTCCTAAAAAGGGAGGGGGAGTCTGCATTCCTCCCCCTCCCTTTTTAGGAGAGGGGGTTGGGGGATGAGGTTCTTGAGAAACCCATGGCAAAGTCTGCTGCCCCGCGCGACGGCGTGACCGTCGTCATCCCGGCGCACAACGCGGTCACGCACCTCGAAAGGATGCTACCTGCGTGGGGCGTCCTGCTGAACAACCTGAACCGACCGTTCCAGCTAATCGTCGTGAACGACGGTAGCACAGACGGCACTGCTTCCGCGCTCGAAAAACTGGGGTCACGCGTGCCGCACCTCCGCGTGCTGACGCACGACGCCCGCCGCGGGTTCGGCGCGTGCCTTCGCACGGCGCTCGCGGAAACGACACAACCGCTCTTCCTGTACGCGGGAATCGACGGTCAGTATACGCCCACCGATATCCGCCCGATGCTCGAACGCATCGAACTGCGAGACGAAGTGTTCGGCAAGCAACCGGACCTCATCAGCGGTGCTCGCGCCGGTCAACCGCGTCCGACTTTCATGAAGTGGCTCGGCGGTGCGTGGAAGCTGTTCTGGCGCGTGTTCGCAGGGCTGCCGATCGTGGGCTCGCCGCCGTGGTATGGGTGGTCCGAGTGGCGGTATCGGGCACAAGCGGGATGGGTGTTTGGCGTCCCGCTCGCGGACGTGAACAGCGCGTTCAAGCTCTATCGGACCGCGTTCCTAAAGCGGTTCCCGATCCAGTCCGACGGCGACTTTGTTCACACGGAACTCGTCGCGAAGGTGACGTTCCTTACGAGCATCATGGACGAGATACCACTGACTCCAAAGGTCGATCCACACCCGGCGCTCGGCCCGGTGTCCGCGGACCGAAGGAAAGTGTTCAGCGCGCCGGAGTTCGCGATTCCCACCGCGCCCGAAGCGAAGCCACCCGACGCGCGCAACGTACACACACCTACAGCGGAACCGGACGTCGGGGGACGCGCCTCCCCCGACTCTCCAGACCCCGCGTCATGAACCGCATTCTGTTCATCACCGGGAAGCTCGCGGAGCCGTCGCTGCGGCGTGTGGTGGACGAACTCGCGCCGAAGGCCGGCTTCGATCCACACGTCGCCGTTCTGCCGATCACCGTCGCCGCGCTGATGACGACCGACTGGGTCGCGCGGCACCTGCCAGGGCTCCCACCGAACATCGATCAGGTACTGCTGCCCGGTTTCTGTCGCGGCGAAATTGAGGACGTGTCGCGCGCTGTCGGTGCGCCCGCGGCGCGCGGCCCTATCGACCTGCGAGACCTGCCGGAGTTCTTTGGTAAGCAATCAAGCCCGCCGCGCGACTACGGGAAGTTTGACATCGAGATTCTCGCGGAGGTGAACCACGCCGCGACGAAGTCGCTCGACGCGATCCTCACCGAAGCACGCCGCTACCGCGCGAGCGGTGCCGACGTGATCGACCTCGGCTGCGACCCCGGCCCCGCATGGACCGGCGTCGGCGACACGGTTCGCGCTCTTCGCGCCGACGGGTCCCGCGTTTCGATCGATTCGTTCAATCCTGGCGAGGTAGACGCAGCGCTCGCGGACGGCGCGGAACTCGTACTGAGCGTAAACAGCACGAACGTTGAGCACGCCCGCCGCTGGCACACCGCGCACCCGCAGGTCGAAGTCGTCGCGATCCCCGACACGCCGAACGACCTTGATAGTCTCTCGCGCACGGTAGGCATTCTTCGCGACATCGGCATCGCGCATCGGCTCGACCCGATCCTCGAACCGATCGGGTTCGGGTTTGCCAATTCGCTTGGCCGATACGTTGAGACGCGCCGCCGCTTCCCGGACGCGGAACTGATGATGGGCGTGGGTAACCTTACCGAACTGACCGACTCTGACTCCGCCGGCTTAAACGTGTTGCTCGCAGGGTTCTGTCAGGAGCTCGGTGTGCGCAGCGTACTCACCACAGAAGTGATCAACTGGGCACGCTCGTCGGTGAAAGAATTCGACCTCGCTCGCCGGCTCGTCTTCCACGCGGTTCGCGAGAAGGTGTTGCCGAAGCGTCTCGAACCGGGGCTGGTGATGCTTCGCGATCCAAAGGTGTATGAGCAAGGCGAAGAAGCGATGCAGGAACTGGCCCGCCGGGTGACCGACCGGAACTACCGCATTTTCGCGGAGCGGGGCGAACTTCACGTGCTAAACGGGAGCGTGTACCTCAGGGGAACTGACCCGTTCACGTTGTTCGCGCAACTCGCGGCAACTGACCCAAAGCTCGACGCTTCGCACGCGTTTTATCTCGGCTACGAGTTCGCGAAGGCGGTGACGGCGCTCACGCTCGGCAAGGCGTACACACAAGACCAGGCGCTGCGCTGGGGCTTCCTCACTGTACCGGAGAAGAGCCACCGCAACCCGGAACGGCCGGGTGAATAGTGGTTTCTCTTTGCTCGTCTAACTCGTTGGCGTAAACTGAATTGATATCGAAACGGCTCACGCGGGCCGTGTTGTTCTCCCCTTCACCAAAGGACGCCACGATGCGCCTGCTCTGTGCCGCCGCACTGTCACTGTCCGTGGGCCTGTGGATCGCCTACGCCCAGGACAAGAAGCCGGCCGATGCGCCGAAGAACGACCGCGCGGAGAGATTCGCCGCGATGAAGAAAAAGTTCGAGGACGAGAACAAGGATCTCGCCGCTCAACTCGCGAAAGCCGACACTCCCGCCACCGCGCGCGCGATTCAAGCTGAGATGCGCGAACTCGTCCTGCTCACCGCGAGCAAGGTGTTTGAACTCGCGAAGGCCGACCCGAAGGACGCGACCGGGTTCGAAGCGGCCTCGTTCATCGTGCAAACAGCCGGCAAGGTCGGCGCCACCGGCGGCGATGTCGAGAAAGCCGTCGAACTGATCGCGGAGCATCACGCGGCCAATCCGAAGGTCAAGGACATGCTCATCCCCGCGATGCGCCTGGGCGACGCCGGCGACAAACTCATCAAGGCCGTGTCCGAGAAGGCCACGGACAAGGAAACGAAGGGCACTGCGATGTTCATTCGCGGGTACAAACTCGCTCAGGGGATCGAGGACGAGGAAGACGAGAAGAAGGTCGCGACGATGGTGAAGGAAGCCACCGAGTTGCTGCAGGCGGCCGCGAAGGAAGCCCCGGACGCGAAGATCGGCAACGGCACGATTGCCACCTTCGCCACGAAGGAAATCGAGGGGCTGAATGCGCTCGCGTCGCTTGGCGTTGGCAAGCCGGCCCCAGAGGTCGAATCGCTCCTGCTCGACGGCAAGAAGGTGAAACTCTCCGATTACAAGGGCAAGGTTGTACTGCTCGACATCTGGGCGACGTGGTGCGGGCCGTGCAAGGCGATGATCCCACACGAACGCAAGCTCGTGGAGAGCATGAAGGGCAAGCCGTTCGAGTTGATCAGCGTGAGCGTCGACAACAAGAAGGAGACGCTTGAGAAGTTCCTGGAGGGCGAGAAGATGCCCTGGACGCACTGGTGGCAAGAGGGCCAGGACAACCCAGTGATGAAGAAGTACCGGGTGCGCGCGTTCCCGACGCTGTACGTGATCGACCACGCCGGCGTGATTCGCCATAAGTGGGTCGGCAACCCCGGTAACGAGAAGATCGACGCCGCCATCGAGGAATTGGTGAAGGCCGCGGTGAAGGCGAAGGGTTAAGTTCTTGTACGGTCGTGTAGCCGCGACACGAAGTGGAGCGCAAACCTTCGCGCTCCTCTTCGCGTCGCGGCTACGCCGTTTGTTATACTTCAAACATGGACACCGGCGCACCACTTCGGTTCGACGTGCGCCCAGTCGAGACGCCGCCGGGCGGTCCGCTGGCGGTGGAGCTGGTGCCCGCCCCTGACTCGTGGGCGGTGGCCCGCAAGTTGGCGCACCTCCCGCACCTCCTGTTCCTCGACTCCGCCGAGAAGCATACCGACAGGGGAAGGTACTCCTATGTGAGCGCCGATCCTTACGGCATCTCGTCTGACTTTGCTGGGCGACGACAGATGGAGATGTCCCCACGTCGCATCGCTACTCTCCCCGGACTACCGCCATTTCAAGGCGGGCACGCGGGACTGTTTGGTTACGGGCTTGGACGCCTGCTTGAGAATATACCCGCTGCGCGAGGTGACGAGTTCGCGGTTCAAGACCTCGTACTCGGGTGCTACGACTGGATCGCGTCATTCGATCATCAGGAGCGCCGCGCGTGGTTGGTTTCAACGGGCGAAATGGGCGCCGAGTTGCCGAAACAACCCGAGAGAGCGAGGAGCCGACTGCGCGACGCGTTGGCAGTGTTGCGCTCACAACAGAGGGCATGCGCCCCCCGCACGCCTCAAAACCGTTCGCCAACGCTGGCACCGCAGTACCAGCTACCCGGTTTCCCCGGTGTGACGAGTAACTTCGATCGCGCCGGCTACGAGGCTGCGGTGCGAAGGGCGGTTGAGTACGTTCACGCCGGCGACTGCTTCCAGGTGAACATCTCGCAGCGATTGCTCGCGCCGCTCCGCGAACACCCGCTCGAACTGTATGGGCGATTGCGGCAACTCAACCCGGCCCCGTTCGCGGGGTACTTCGACCTCGGTGACTTCCAGATTCTCAGCGCGTCACCGGAACGCTTCTTGCGTGTTCACCCCGGGGGCGAAGTCGAAACCCGGCCGATCAAGGGCACGCGACCGCGAGGCAAGACGCCCGAAGAAGACGCCGCACTGATCCGCGACCTCATCACCAGCCCGAAAGACCGCGCCGAAAATGTGATGATTGTGGACCTGCTCCGCAACGACATCGGGAAGGTTTGCGAGTACGGCTCTGTCACCGTGCCGCGAGTGTGCGAAGTCGAAACCTTTCGCTTCGTGCATCACCTGGTGTCGGAGGTGCACGGCAAACTGCGTGCGGGTCTTGGGCCGCTGGATTTGCTCGCGGCCGCGTTTCCCGGCGGCAGCGTGACCGGCGCGCCGACGGTGCGCGCGATGGAGATCATCGCGGAGCTGGAACCGACCGCACGTGGCCCATACTGCGGGTGTTTGGGGTGGGTCGGGTTCGATGGCGCGATGGACACGAATATCCTGATCCGCACGTTCACCGCGGGCCGCGGGTGGGTACAGTTCCCCGTGGGGGGCGGTGTCGTGGCAGATAGCGACCCCGCACGCGAGTACGAAGAGACACTGCACAAAGCCGCCGGCTTGCTCCGAGCGCTGAACCCGACATGATACTCGAATCGCTAGTCACCACCACGGACGCCGATGGGAAGCCGCACCTCGCCCCGATGGGGCCGCGCGTGTCGGCGGACTTCTCGCGGTTCACGCTGCGGCCGTTCCCTACTTCGCACACGTACCTGAACCTGCTCCATCATCGCGAGGGCGTGCTTCACGTGACCGACGACGCGCGACTACTGGCGAAGGCCGCGATCGGGGCCATCGGCACCATGCCGCCGACGCGACCGGCCGAGCGCGTGCAGGGGTTCGTGTTGGTCGATTCGTGTCGGCACTTCGAGTTCGTGGTGAAGTCGGTTGATGCGAGCGGTGAGCGCGTGAGCATTGAGTTGGAAGTGGTTCACACCGGGCGCACGCGGGACTTCTTCGGATTCAATCGCGCGAAACACGCGGTCGTCGAAGCCGCCATCCTTGCGACACGCTTTCACCTTCTCCCGCTCGGTGAGGTGGCGAGCGAGTTCGCGAAGCTCCGCTTGATCGTCGGCAAGACCGGCGGACCCGAAGAACACACCGCGATGGATCTGCTTGAGGCCAAATTGCGCGAAGCGGAGGCAGGACGATGATTCGCATCGTCGCGCCGAGCCGGTTGCACTTCGGGCTGTTTCGCGTGCCGGTTGCGGGCGAAACAGAAATCGGGACGCGAGCCTTCGGCGGCGTGGGCCTGATGGTCGAACATCCCGGCGTGGTGGTTACCGCGAGACCTGCGGACTTGTGGCATTTCGAGGGCGCGTTCGCGAGCCGCGCGCAGGTCTTCGCCGCGCGCTTCATGCTCTCGCTTCCCGAGGAGAGACGCCGACCGTATCAGGTGTTGGTGGAACGCTGCCCAGCCGAACACACCGGGCTTGGCGTTGGTACGCAACTCGGATTGGCCGTCGCGAAGGCGCTTGCGACTGCGGGCGGGGCAAGGGAGTTGCCATCGGCCGAACTCGCCTCGCATGTTGGACGCGGCGAGCGCTCCGCGATTGGCGTTCATGGTTTCGACCGCGGCGGGTTGCTCGTGGACGCGGGGAAACTGCCGGGCGAAGCGGTGTCACCGCTGCTCGCACACGTCGCGATTCCCGACGCATGGCGAGTCGTGCTTTTCACGCCGCAGGTCGCGGTACACTGGCACGGGCACCACGAACGGCGGGCCTTCGCCACCGCTTCCGGAGGCGACCCCGACTCGCTCCGTCGGCTCGCGGAATCGGCCTTCATTCCGGCCGCGCGAAACGGCGACATCGACGCATTCGGCGACGCGGTTTACGAGTTCAACCGGAAGGCCGGTGAACCGTTTCGTCCAGCGCAATGCGGGGTGTACGCGTCACTGGAAATCGCGGAGTTGATCGAAGACGTGCGTGCGTGCGGCGTTCGCGGGGTTGGGCAAAGCTCGTGGGGGCCGACTGTGTTTGCGGTCGCGCCTGATAGTGACACCGCGTTGTCACTCGTGTTGCGGTTCCGTAGTCGGGTGCCGTGCTTCGTCACCCGCGTCTCCGCCGGACACCGCGTCGAACTGGGGTGAAAGTGGTCACGTCGCGACGACCTCGCCCGACGCTTCCTCCGGTCCTTCAGCATGACATCGAGCAACCGCGAGACCTCGAAGAGGATCGCGAGTCGCGTGTCGTCGGCTCTCTCGAAACCAGGGCGAAGATGTTGATCGGTTCGCGCACCAGTAACAGCCTCTGGGGAGCAAGTTCCGAGTGCCGCCAGTTTATCCGTGTAGTCCGCGAATGGGAGTGTATTCCGACATCGTGAGCAACTCGCGACTCACGCCGCGCGTGATGCGGAGTTTGCCCGTGTCGAACAGCGTGTGCATGATCGTACCGATCAGGTTCGGGATGCGCACCGGGTCGGTTGCGGGATCGCCGCCGTTCGCGGACGACTTGCCAATCACCACGCCTTCGGGCAATCCGCCGCCCGCGAGCATGAGCGGCCCGAGGTTGCCCCAGTGGTCACGCCCACCCTTACCGTTGATGCGCGGCGTGCGGCCCATCTCGCCACACACCACGAGCATCACCTTGTCTTCGAGACCGCGGTCGCGGAGGTCGTCGAGGAACGTGCTAATCGCGTGATCGAGCGGCGGGGCCATGTACGACATGCCCTCGGTCACGTGCGCGTTGTTGTTGTCCGCGTGCATGTCCCACACGAAGTTCGTCGTGACCGTGACAAACCCGGCCCCGCGCTCGCACAGTCGGCGTGCTAGCAGCATGAGCTTACCGAGCGTCTTGGCATTGTCGGTGTAGTGCTTCCAGTTGTTCCACTTCTTGTCGATCTTCGTGACATCGTAGAGCTTCGCGGTGTCGTACTTCTCCACCGTCTTCACGTCTTCCTTGCTGATGTCGAAGGCTTCACCGACCCCGCCGAGGAGGATGCTGAATGCCTTCTGCCGGGCCGCGTCCACCGACGCGCTTTCGGCCTCGAAGCCTCGCTTGAGTTGGTCGAAGCCGCTGAGCAGCGCGCGGCGGTCTTCGAGCCGAGACATCGGCAGGTTCAGCTTCATGTCATTTTTTGCGTTTCCGGTGCCGTCAGGTTGGAACGGGGCCGTGTTCGCGGGGAACGGTCCGGTCGAGACGAACTTGCCGAACCCACCTTGCTCCACGCCCGCGGCTGGATCGACCGCTCGCGGGAACAGCACGCAGTTCGTGGGCATGCCATTCGAGGGGTTGTTGCCACCCACGGCGCTCGCGTAGGCGCTACCGATATTCGCGCCAAACGAGTCCTTGCCGACGATGGTCTTGATGTCGTGGTTCGCATCGCCCGGCACGAACGACCGCACGACGCACAGTCGGTTGGCTCGCTCCGCGAGCTTCGGGAACGTGGTGCCGAACGTGACGCCGGGTATCGCGGTCTTGATCTCGCCCGTTGTGGATCGCACTTCCGCCGGTGCGGTCATCTTCGGGTCGAACGTCTCGAACTGACTCGGTCCACCGTGCAGGAATAGGAACACGACCGACTTATCCGTGACCGGCTTGCCGGCCTCGGAGAGTTTCGTGCCCGCGTTCGCGGTGGGGATGAGCCACGGCAGCGACATGCCGCCGAGCGCGAGCGAGCCGACGCGAAGGAAGTCACGGCGCCCAAGCCGGGCCGAATCACCAAAACGCAGCATGAGTGAACCTCATAGTAGGTCGCGTAGCCGCGACGCGCCAGCGGAGTCGCGCTCCGCTGGCGTGTCGCGGCTACGCGAGGATTGCCTTGATCGGTTTCCCGCCGTGGGAAATGTGGGTGGGTCGGTTAGTGTGGTCCGGCACCGTGCCTTCGGGGTCCACGCCGACCAGTTCATACACGGTGCTGACGAGGTCGCCGGCGCTCACGGGGTGGTCGCTAGGGAACGCGGCAATTTTGTCCGTCGTGCCGTGAACAACGCCGCCCTTCGTGCCGCCGCCCGCGAACAGGCAGAACCCGCACTGCGGCCAGTGGTCGCGACCGGCCTTACCGTTCACCTTCGGCGTGCGGCCCATGTCGCCCGTTACCACGATCAGCGTTTCGTCCAGCAACCCGCGCTCGCTGAGGTCATCGACCAGCGCGGACACAGCGCGGTCGAGGTATGGCAGCAACAACCCTTTGAGCATCGCGAAGTTGTTTTCGTGCGTGTCCCAGTGGCCGTTCGGCTTCGCTTCGGTGTGAATCGTGACGAACGTGACGCCCGACTCCACGAGCCGTCGCGCAAGCAGCGCGCTCTGACCGAAGATGTCGCGGCCGTAACGCTCGCGGAGTTTCAGCGGCTCCTGCGACAGATCGAATGCGCTTTTCGCCTTCGGGGAAAGCAAGAGGTCGAACGCAGCGTCGCGACGAACGTCGTGGCCCTTCGCGTCGAACGCGGCGGACTTCGCGTCGAGTTGCTGAACCAACGACCGGCGTGTGTTGAGCGCGTCGAGCGTTAGTCCGCCGTCGATCTTGGGCAGGCGCGGTTCGCCGGCCAGCGGGATGTTCGGGTTGTAGAAGTTGCTGTCGGACGACGTATCCTTCCCGGAGAACGTGTCGGCAGTGCTGAACACCGGGTCGAACCTTGGCCCGAGGTAGCCACCGTACGGACCAGCACGTCGAAGCCCCTGACTGTACCCCGGAAATGCCGGGAGCATCACGTAACCGGGCAGGTCGGTGCCGCGACCGATGCCGAAGAACTGGCACACGCTCGGCACGCTGGGGTGGTTCGTCGGCTTCGCGAAGTAGTCGGTCTGGTCGTGCCCGCCGTCGTAGCCGGTCATCACGCCATACGGGTTGTGCGAGTTGTACTTGTGCGTGACGCTGCGTACCACCGCGAGTTTATCGAGCCTTCGCGCGAGTAGCGGCAGGTGCTCGCACACGCGAATACCCGGCAGCACAGTCGGTATCGTCTTGAACTCGCCGCGAATACCGTCGGGCGCGTCGGGCTTGGGGTCGAACGTGTCGATGTGCGACGGCCCGCCGAACAGGTCGATGAGGATCACCGACTTCGCGTGCGACACCTTCGCGAGCGAAGGTGTCGCCTTTGCTTGGGCGCGTGGAAATCCCGAACCCGCGACGACGGCCGCGAGGGAACCGGCGCGCAGTAACTCGCGGCGGCTGATGCCGTCGCAGGCGGTGGAGGGGTGTCCGAGAACCCGGAGCATGGGAGTGCGCTTTTCCGGGGGAAGGCTTCGAGGCAGGTCGGGCGATTCTGGCGGATGGTTGGAGAGTACCCGCACTCCGGGCGAGCTTCAAGCACAAACCGGAACGTCGGAGGTTCTTGCGCGTTCGGCGTGCGCCAGGATTTTCAGGCGTCGGTGGCGGTGGTCAAATCGCGTTACCCCAGTCCTCATTGGTGTTCAAGCGGTTTATCTTGTCTGGTCGATGACATTTCGTGATTTTTACCCCA
>SXGR01059889.1_pt1 | contig 49351 bp, 53 predicted proteins | sample 3174711 | NCBI WGS metagenome assembly SXGR01 (sample SAMN11356860, study PRJNA531348) | freshwater metagenome | isolation source: freshwater sample F1-60 | place: China: Fuxian Lake, Yuxi | collected 2017-12-25 | reverse complement strand
GGCCAGGGACGCGGCCAAACGGGCGATGAGCGAGGTGACGGCCCCGATCATCGCCATCGTGCTGGTGCTGGTGTCGGTGTTCGTGCCGGTCGGATTTGTCGGCGGGATCACCGGCGCCCTCTATAAACAATTCGCCGCGACGATCGCGATTTCTGTGGCCGTGTCCGGGTTCGTGGCGTTGACGCTGAGTCCCGCGCTTTGCGCGGTGGTGCTCCTGCCGCAGCAGGAAGGGCAAAACTGGTTTTGGGCCTTCTTCGACCGGACGTTCGGCTGGACGCAGCGGGGCTATACGGCAGCGGTCGGCAAATTTACGGCGCGGCCTCTACTCGTGCTGCTGCTGTTCGGGGTGCTTCTCGTGGTCTCGGTCGGTCTCTTCAAAGCCCTGCCGAAGAGTTTTCTTCCGGAAGAGGATCAGGGCTATTTCATCGTGGTGGCACAGTTGCCGGACGGCGCGTCGAAGCAGCGGACCGACGCGGTACTGGAACGGATTGAGCAGTTTTTCCAGGCCAATCCGGCGGTCCATTCGACCGATGCCATGTCCGGTCAGAACTTCGTGTTCGGCACCAGAGGGCCGAACTCGGCCACGATGTTCGTGCCGCTGACGCTCTGGGACGAACGAACGGATCCGCAGAGCCATGCCAAGGCGCTGGTCGGCGCCGCCTATGCCGAATTCGCGAAGATTCCGGAAGCGCTGTTGCTGGCGTTCAATGCACCGGCGATCCGCGGCGTGGGGGCCGTCGGGGGATTCTCCGCGCAGTTGCAAGATCCCAGCGGCGGGGACTTCAAGCGGTTTGCTTCAGTCGCGCAGCAATTCGTCGAGCGGGCGCAGAAGGAACCGGCGATCGGCCGGGTGGGGACGAACTTCCGCGTTTCCTCGCCGCGGCTCTATGTCCATGTGAACCGGGAAAGGGCGAAGGCTCTGGGTATTCCGATTTCGGAGATCTTTGATACCTTGCAGGCCTACTTCGGCAATTTCTACATCAACGACTTTGTGAAATTCGGCCGCGTCTATCATGTGCAGACGGAAGCGGAAGCGGAGTACCGGGCCACCCCTCAGGATATTGCGAGGATTTATGTGCGGGCTCACACTGCCCATGGCACCAATATGATTCCCCTCAATACCGTCGTGACGACGGAATATCAGAGCGGGCCTGATCCGGTGAATCACTTCAATGGCTATAACACCGCGCTGGTGCTGGGCGCAGCTGCGCCGGGCTATAGTTCCGGTCAGGCGCTCGAAGCGCTCGACCGTGTGGGCAAAGAGGTGCTCGTACCGCAGGGTTACGGGATCGACTACAGCAACATTTCCTTTCAGGAGCGGCGGGTGAGCGGCCAGTCCGGCCAGGTCTTTGCGGTGGGCCTCCTCATGGTGTTCCTGGTGTTGGCGGCCCAGTTTGAGAGTTGGGTCGTGCCCTTTGCGGTGATCCTGGCCGTCCCCTTTGCGATTTTCGGCGCCCTCACCGCCGTCTGGATGCGGGGGTTCGAAAACGATATGTACTTTCAGATCGGGCTGGTGACCTTGATCGGCCTCTCCGCCAAGAATGCGATCCTGATCTTGGAGTTTGCCAATACCCGATATGAGGCGGGACTTCCGCTGATCGAGGCGGCGCTGGAAGCGGCCAGATTGCGGTTTCGTCCGATCATTATGACCTCCATGGCCTTCATCTTCGGTATGGTCCCGTTGGTCGTGGCGACCGGCGCCGGGGCCTCCAGCCGCCAGTCGATCGGGACCGGCGTGATGGGTGGGATGTTGGCTGCCACGTTCCTCGCGATCTTCTTCGTGCCGCTGTTTTATGTGGTGATTCGTCGATTGACCAGGCCTTTCGCATCGGTGGAGCCAGTTGCCGGGGAATTTCCGATTCCGCCGGCCCCGGAGGAGCAGGCCTGATATGCGCAAGCCCGTCGTCATCGGACTTTCTTGTTTGCTGATTTCCTGCACGATGGGGCCGGACTATGAACGGCCCGCGATGGAGGGAGCCGAAACCTTTCGGATGGCGGAATCGCAGCAGGACGTTCCCTCGATCGCAAATCTGGCTTGGTGGGAACTTCTGAGGGACGAGTCGTTGCAACAGCTCGTCCATATCGCGCTGGAGGAGAATAGGGATCTGCAGCGTGCCGCAGCCGTTGTCGACGAGTTTCAAGCCCGCGCGGCCCTCGCTAAATCTGATTTCCTGCCGGGGGTTTCGGCTTCCGGCAATGCCCCGGCCTTAGGACGGAAGACCAGCTTCCTTATTCCGGGTTTTGCGAACCCCTTCAATTATTATCTGCAAGGGAGTCTGGCTTGGGAGCTGGACCTCTGGGGCCGTGTGAGGCGCGCGAACGAAGCGGCTCGCGCCGCGCTTCTTTCGAAGGAGGAGAATCGGCGCGCGGTCGTGTTGCAGCTGGTGAGCGGCGTGGCCGAGAGTTATTTCAACCTGCTCCAGTTCGATGCGCAGCTGGCCATTGCCAGGCGGACGCTCCAGTCCTGGGAGGAGTCGGCCCGTATCGCGCAGGCCAGGTTGACGCAAGGTATGACCTCACGTCTCGATCTGGACCAGTTCGAAGCGGAGCGAGCGAGTGCCGCAGCCCGGACCGCGGAACTTGAACGGCAAATGGTCCAGGCGGAAAATCAGTTGAGTATTTTGTTGGGCCGCAAACCCTTTACGATTCCCAGAGGCCGTTCGCTTGTTGATCAGGTGATGCCGCCTTCCGTGCCGGCGGGACTCCCCTCCGAGCTGTTGCAGCGGAGGCCTGATCTGTTGCAGGCGGAACAGGAGCTGGCTGCGGCAACGGCCCGTGTCGGCGTTGCCAAGGCCGATCGGTTTCCCAGAATTTCACTCACGGGGCTGCTCGGGGTGGCCAGTCCGAAATTGTCGAGGTTGTTCACCGACCCCGCTTCCTTCGGGGTGGCGGGGGTGGAAGTCACCGCGCCCTTGTTGAATGGACCGGCGCTGGGGTTTGAACAGGAGGCGGCAGAGGCGCAGGCGAGGCAGGCGGTGGCGCAGTATGAACAGAGGGTGCTTACCGCATTTCGCGAAGTCGAGGATTCGCTCGTGGCCGTGCGCACATTGTTGGCGCAGCATGAGGCGCAGCGTCAGCAAGTGATGGCCTTGCAATCGGCCCTCCGGCTGGCAGAGCTGCGCTACAAGGGCGGGTTGGCAAACTATTTGGATGTGCTCGTGGCGCGCCGGAATCTTTTCGAAGCGGAATTGTCTTTGACCGGCACGCGCCGTCTGCATCTGGTTTCGGTGGTGCAACTCTATAAGGCGCTTGGCGGCGGCTGGTCCCCCGACATGGATCAACCGGCAGACCGGCGCGCAGGCTCGTAAGGCGATGGACAATCAGGCAGATGGCCCTACCCGATTCATGACTTGTTGCGTCAGCGTTGGAGTCCGCGCGCATTTGACGATCGACCGATCGAGCCGGAGAAACTACGGAGCCTTTTCGAGGCGGCGCGCTGGGCGCCTTCATTGGATAATGGGCAGCCCTGGCGATTTCTGGTTGCCACGAAAGACGAGACGGCCGAGTACGAACGGCTGTTCAACTGTCTGGTCACAGGCAATCAGAAATCGGCCTACCGGGCGGCGGTGCTGATGTTATCCGTGGCGCAACTGCTATTCGAGGATGGCTTGCCGAACGCTCATGCGCTCCATGACACGGGCATGGCGGTGGAAAATCTCGTGGTTCAGGCGACGGCGCTCGGGCTGGTCGCGCGGCAGATGGCGGGTTTTCGAATCGAACAGGCTAGGAAAGACTGTCGGATTCCGGACGGCTATGAGCCGGTGGTCATGATTGCGGTCGGCTATCCGGGCGATCCGGCGCTACAGTCGGACTGCCTGCGCGCGCAGGAGCCTCCGTTGCCAGTCCGCAAGTCCCTCACGGAGTTGGTGTATTCGGTAACCTGGGAGTTGCCATCCTCCATTTTTCTGGAGGGATGAATCGCATTGCAGTTCAAGGGTGGAATCGATTACGAAGTGGAGAGGGACAGGACATATCATGGCGTCACTCAGTGGAAAAGTTGCGATCGTCACCGGATCGTCCAGCGGGATCGGGCGGGCGATTGCAGAACGGTTGGCCGAAGAGGGAGCGATCGTGGTGGTGAATTACGGCACGAGTGAAGAGAAGGCTCGGCAAGTCGTGACGGGCATTCAAGGGAAGGGCGGGAAGGCCATCGCCGTGCAATCCGATATGAGCCAGGTGGACCAGGCGCGCCGGCTTGTCAGTGAGACGGTGAAGCAATTCGGGCGGTTGGATATTCTCGTGAACAATGCCGGGAAGTTTGCGCCCAAGCCTCTCCTGGAAACGACGGAGGCGGATTTCGACCAGGTCATCGCGTTACATGCTAAGGGCCCTTACTTCGCGATGCAGGAAGCGGCCAAGGTGCTTAAAGATGGAGGCCGCATCGTGAATATCTCCACGGAGGGCACCCACTTGAGTTTTCCCGGTGCGACGGCCTACCTTGGCAGCAAGGCGGCGCTGGAACAGTATACGAAGGGCCTCGCGCAGGAGCTGGCGTCTCGAGGCGTGACGGTCAATACGGTTTCGCCTGGATTTACCGAGACGGGCATGATGACGGACCAACTTCGTCAGGTCGGCACAGAGATGTCTCCGTTGAAGCGGCTTGGCGCGCCGAAAGATATTGCCGATGTGGTCGCGTTCATTGTGAGCGAAGAGGCGCGGTGGTTGACGGGCCAGAATATTCACGCCGGCGGCGGCATTGTGATGTAGGAGGGGCAGATGGGGCGGCAGAATATTTCGACCGGGGGTCCTTGGGAAGGCAAGATCGGCTATTCACGGGCGGTGCGAGTCGGCGCCCATATTTCCGTATCCGGCTCGACGGCGATGACGGCATCCGGTCTGGTCGGTAAGGGCGATCCCTATGCCCAGACGATCCAGACTTTCAAGACGATCGAAGCGGCCTTGCAGCAAGCAGGGGCATCGCTCGCCGATGTGGTGCGGACCAGAATCTATATGGCGAACATCGATCAATGGCAGGAGGTCGGCCGGGCTCATGGCGAAGTTTTCGGTGCGATCAGGCCTGCCACGACGATGGTCGAGGTGAAGCGTTTGATCGATCCGGACATGTTGGTCGAGATCGAGGCGGACGCGATCATGAGTCAGGGGTAGAACTAGCGCACAGAGGTTGAGTATGGCCGATCAGACGAAACGACTCGATTCCAATGTCGCGGGCAACTTTTATGTCGATGCGACATGCATCAATTGCGACACCTGTCGGCAGTTGGCGCCGGCGAGCTTCGAGGAAGTCGGTGATTTCTCCGCGGTCACCAGCCAGCCGACCGGCGAGGGCCCGCTGCATCAGGCTTATCAAGCGCTCCTGTCCTGTCCGGTCGGCTCGATCGGCACAGAGCGGAGCGAGCCGGTACTGAGGCAGGAGGCCATGGCCAGTTTCCCGCTTCACCTGGAAGACGGGGTCTATTACTGCGGATTTAATTCCGGGGAGTCTTTTGGCGCGAACAGTTTCTTCCTCGAACATCCGGACGGCAACTGGCTCATCGACTCACCTCGCTACCTTAAATATCTGGTCGAGGCCTTCGAGCGGAAAGGCGGCCTGTCCTACATCTTTCTGACCCATAAAGATGACGTGGCGGAGGCGGAGAAGTACGCGGCGCACTTTGGCGCGAAGCGGATCATTCATCGCGCGGACCTGGAGGCGGCTCCCGGCGCGGAGTGGATTATCGAAGACGTGGAGAGCAGCCAGGTCCTGCCAGAATTTCAGATCATTCCCGTGCCGGGCCACACGGCCGGCAGCATGGCCCTGCTGTATAAGAATAGATTCTTGTTCACCGGAGATCATCTCTGGTGGGATTCGAAGCAGCAGATGCTGCGCGTGCCGAGCCAGCTGGTCTGGAGGAAACGCGTGTTGCTGGATTCCCTGCAGAAGCTTCTGGATTACCGGTTCGAATGGGTCTTGGCCGCACATGGGGATCGGGTGCGGTTGCCGGCTGAGGCGATGCAATCGCAATTGCAGGCTTTGATCGAGCGCCGCCAGCTAGCCAGAATGTCGTCTTAGCATGGTCATGCGCCTCGCCAGTTGGATCGATCGCACTGTGCTGGAGTTGGGCCGTGAGATGCGGCTGTCCTATCTGCCTCCTCTCATGGTCTATGTCGCGGCTGGCATCTCCGGTTTGACTGGGATCGTCGGCACCTTTTTCGTCAAGGATTACCTCGGCCTCTCCGCCTCCTTTCTTGCCGCGCTGGCCTTTTGGGCCGGCATTCCCTGGGCGCTCAAGATGCCGATCGGGCATCTGGTGGATCTCATTTGGCGCTGGAAGGGCTGGCTGGTCTCGCTCGGGGCCGGCTTGATCGCGACGAGTCTCTTGATCATGGTCGGACTGATCGGAAGCCGTGAGGCGATGACGGCCATCTTACCGGCTGAGGCATGGTATGTGATCAGCGTGCTGCTCGCGCCGATCGGGTACGTCGTGCAAGACACGGTTGCGGATGCCATGACAGTCGAGGCAGTGCCACGAGTAGATGAGCAGGGCCGCCCGTTCGACGAGGCCGCGCGCAAACTCATGCATACGACCATGCAGACCCTCGGACGGGTTGCGGTGGTTGGTGGCAGTCTCCTGGTGGCGCTGATCAACCTCTATCTCTTTACCGGCGTGGAGGGCCTGCCTCAGGAGTCGATCGCGCAGATCTACCGCAACGTGTATCTCATGGCCTTGGCCATTCCTGCCGTTTCGGTCCTGGGTGTCCTGACTGCGGCATTGATCTCGCTCCGCAACAAACGAAGGCTCCTCCGGCAAGGGATGACCAGGGAACAGGTCCAGACCTTGCTCAATGAGCGTGGTGAGCTAACCAAACCGAATTGGTGGATACTCGGCGGGAGTCTCCTGTTCGTCCTCTTTACCCTCACAGTCGGTTTTAGCGATTTGCCCTACAATGAGGAAGTCGTGTTTGTCGGTTCATTCGGCATCGTGTTGTTTCTGGTCCTGCGCCTGACGAGGGAGCTCGCTCCCGATGCCCGGCATCTGTTGCTCGGTACCGCCATCGTGATTTTTGTCTTTCGCGCTGTACCAGGGCCGGGAGAAGGTGTCACCTGGTGGATGATCGATCAACTCAAGTTCGATCAACACTTTATGTCCGTCCTGTCTCTGATCGGCAGCACGTTGACGTTGGCTGGCATGTTCCTCTTTCGCCGCTTCATGGCGGAACGGTCGATCACCTATGTGGTGGGGCTTCTTACGGTTACCGGTGTTCTGCTCACGGTGCCCATCGTCAGTATGTATTACGGGCTGCACCAATGGACCGCTGCCATGACGGGCGGCTTGGTTGATGCCCGCTTTATTGCGCTGGTCAACACGGCGTTGGAGTCGCCGCTCGGACAGATCGCCATGATTCCGATGTTGGCCTGGATTGCCAATTCCGCGCCAGCCCATCTCAAGGCGACCTATTTCGCCGTGATGGCCTCGTTTACGAATCTGGCTCTCTCTCTGAGCCAGCTCGGCACCAAATATCTCAACCAAATTCACGTGATCACTCGGGAGGTGCGCGACCAGGGCGGCGCCCTGCAAGTGCCGGCCGATTATGGCCAATTGGGCGATCTGCTCATTCTGCAGCTTCTACTCAGTTTCGCTCTCCCCTTTGCCGCGATTCTGTTTGCGCGCACGAGCCGCTTCAAAAGCGCGTAGCAGGATGGTAAAAAGCACCGCCGACTGCGTTTTCGCATCGTTCAGACCCTCAACGTACCCTCCGGGTACGAATCGGGCCTTCACTCGCTGCGGCCTTGTCGGACGACGCTTTTGATCATCCTGTGTTTTGGTGTGGCATTCTCGTAATTGGCCAATAACAATGGGTTCTGGCGTCCCCTTGATCTGTGCTGTATGATGACTATCTAAAGATAGCAAGGGCTCAGAGGTGGGCCTTTTTCAATATACGACTGAATGAAAGGGGGCGACCGGAATCGACGGGGATACTAAGGTCAGCGATGCATGTCGAGCTCTCGGGGTCTCGTAAATCCTCCGGGAAAACGTAACTGCAAACCAAGAATTTGCACTCGCAGCTTAAATAACTGCGACGTTCCTCCACCTGAGGCCCGCGGGGGTGGTTGGAGCGCGATACAGCGGGCTGGTCCAAAGCTGGTGCTCAGCGGCTGAAGACGAGACAATACTGGGCTAGTGGCCAGTCTAAGCTAGCCGATGGGCGTGGGTGGCTGCGAAATTAAAACGATCGGCTAAACATGTAGATTCGTTGTGCTGAAGGTCTTCGGACCCGGGTTCAACTCCCGGCGCCTCCACCAATAAAGGAAAAACCAACCCTTCGGGGTTGGCTTTTTTTTGCCTACTACCGCGTGTTTGCGCGGGTTCCTGCGGGTTCTTGCGGACTACGGAGAGAGCCATTTCTGCCAGTAACCGGCGCGGTTTACTCTCCGTTTGCGTATTCTCTCTCCGACCCTCCCCACCCGTTGCAGGCCGAAGTCCGGAAGGCAAGCCCACCACCTCTATATAAATCAAAGGGTTACGTGCGGACGAATCGATCGGTTTTTTTGTGATACCGGTGGGCTGAGGGGAGGACGTTTCTGGATCTTTGAATCTGCTTCCGTGACGGTAGGAGTGAACAGAGCAGCTTTGAAGTGATTTTTAGCTGTCAAAAAGCTGCTTTCCAGCGGGATCAATCGGCCATCGTTTTCTTCGGTTCTCTGGTTTGAGTCAGAGTGCCGATGGCGACAGCGTCATGAACTCACATCTGAAATGTTGTGCATGCATGTATCCTTATCACCGGACTAAACAATATTGAGAGGGAACGATATGGCGGAGCCAAGAGCTTTCATCAGTTTTGATGTGGACAACAATAGCGATCACAAGGTGCTTTTTGCTGGTCAAGCGTGGCACTCGAAAACCCCCTTCTCTCACGAAGACTGGTCTGCCAAAGAGCCCATGCCGCAGTCACAGTGGGAAGCACTTGTCAAAGCAAAGATTAACAAGACTCATTTCATGATTGTCTTGGTTGGCAGGCACATGGCAACAGCCACAGGCGTAGCCAAAGAGATTGCGATGGCAAATGCTCAAAACGTTCCCATTTTTGGCGTGTATGTAGATGGCGCTACTTCGAATAGCACATTGCCCACTGGCCTAGCGAGGAACCGCGTGATCACTTGGACTTGGGATGGTATTGCTGCCGCAGTGACTCAGGTCATGAGCGAAGGTAAGAATGCATCATGAAAAAGGCCCTTGTTGTTGGAATCAATTACTACCCAAAGGTTGGTCATCTGCATGGCTGCGTAAATGATGCCTATGCGGTTAGTCAGGTGCTGATGCGCCATGCAGATGGTCAGCTTAACTTTGACGTCAAGCAAGTCACCGCCCTTGACGATCCATCTGCAGTTAGCCGGAAGCAATTGAAAGATGACGTGGCGGCACTTTTCGCAGATGACAGTGAGGTCGCGCTTCTGTATTTTTCTGGACATGGTCACGTCGAAGATGTTGGCGGCTATTTGGTAACCTCTGAATGCGCGCATGGCGATGATGGGCTCTCTCTTGAGGAGGTGCTCAATTTCGCCAACGAATCCAAAGCCAAGAACAAAATCATCATTCTCGACAGTTGCCACTCAGGAGTAGCGGGGACACCTAAGTCCCTCGGCGACAAGGCACTTCTTAGTGAAGGCATGACAATTCTGACGGCGTCAAGCAAGGATCAGTATGCGCAGGAGGTCAACGGTTCAGGAGTTTTTACGTCGCTATTTGTTGATGCCCTTAATGGTGGCGCGGCAAATCTCTTGGGCGACATTACACCCGGCAGCATTTACGCTCATATCGACCAGTCGCTCGGAGCTTGGGAACAACGCCCCATCTTCAAGACCAATGTGAAAGCGTTTACTTCTCTTCGCAGAGTTTCACCACCAATTCAGCTGAGTGATTTAAAGCAGATAACAGCCTTATTTCCTACGCCAAGTTCAGACTTTCCCTTGAATCCCAGCTTTGAACCGCAACCGCCAGCACCGAACCACGGAATCGCTCCAGATCCAGTGAATAACAAAACGTTCGCGATCTTACAGAAGCTAAATCGCCTAAATTTGGTTAAACCAGTTGGCGAAGATCATATGTATTTTGCGGCCATGAACTCTAAACCTTGCAGGCTTACAGTTCTTGGCGAACATTATTGGAATCTCATATCAAAGGGCCGTATTTAGTTGAACTTCGCTACATCTAACTTCGTGACTTTGCGAATAGCTATGGTTTATCCGGTATTTCGTGGGCGCATCATAAATCGCTGCTCCTCCCACAGCGCAGGCGGGTCCACCGCAATATCAAACAGCGTCAGGTGATCTGGCAGCGTGTCCTCCAGAATCGCCTCGACGATGTCAGGAGCCAGCGTGGTCAGATTCACCATCCGGCTGACGTAGCTGTTGTCTATTCCTTCCAGCGTAGCAATTTCCGTCAGGTTCTTCACCTTGCCGCACTTCAGCATGGCCAGCCACCGGTGGCCCCTGGCCAGCGCCAGTTGCAACGGTGTGGCCGTCACGTCCCATGGCCGCAGCAGTTTTCCCGGCTGACCTGATTGCCCGTTAGGCAGCGTCATTTGTTTTCGCCCGCTTCGGCGTTTGATCTGAATCGGTACCGAAAGCGTGATCCGTCCGTCGCTGGATTGAATTACATCTGTAGTGCCAGTGGATCTGATTTGAATCTCGCTCATGCCATGGCCTCCGATTCCATTTCCGTGGCTGGCTGGGGCTGCAGTTTCTTGTGATGCAACTCAAGCACCAGTCGCTGGATACCCGTGGGATGCAAATCCATCGACATGTTGTTGGGCGAGACATTCACCTGGCGAACCAGCAACCGCACAATCCGCATCTGCTCGGCAGGAAACAGTTGGTCCCAGACATCGTCGAGCCGCTTCATGGCCACCGTGACGATGGCCTCGTCCAGGGTTGGGTCGTATTTCTGGGCCTGCGGCAAAACATCTCTGACCACATCCGGCGAGCGCAAATGGCCGCGCAGTTGCTCCAGCACCGCCGACTCCAGCTCAGCTGCTGGCATGCGTGGTAAGCCCGAAGCACCAGCGTGCTCCTTGATGTCGCGCTGGGGCACGTAATACCGGTAGCGGCGACCGTTTTGTTTGGCTGTTTGAAATGGCGACATCGCGCGGCCGTCGCTCCCAAAGACGATGCCTTTGAGCAGGTACTGCGTCTTGGCTCTGGTCGTGGTGGCCCGCACACGTCCATTGGTGCTGAGGATCGCGTGGGCATCATCCCAACAGGACTTCGTGGTGATCGGCGGGTGCTCCGCCTGATACCAAAGCTCCTTGTGACGCAACTCACCCAGGTAGGTGCGGTTGTTCAGAACCTTGTAAATGAGCCCTTTGTCGATGGGCTTGCCCTCCCGGACTCGACCGTCCTGGGTGGTCCAGGCTTTGGAGGTCACGCCGTCCAGTCGTAATTCCTTCACCAACTTGGTGGTCGAGCCCAGTTCCACAAATCGCTGGAAGATGTGCGCGATCGTCTTGGCCTCGGCCTCATTGGGAATCAGACGCCGGTTGGCAACGTCATAGCCAATCGGAGGAATGCCGCCCATCCACATTCCCTTGCGTTTGCTGGCGGCGATCTTGTCTCTGATGCGCTCGCCAGTCACCTCGCGCTCAAACTGGGCAAAGGACAGCAGCACGTTGAGCATCAGTCGGCCCATGGACGTGGTCGTGTTGAATTGCTGGGTGACCGACACAAAAGACACGCCTTGTCGCTCAAAGACTTCGACCATCTTGGAGAAGTCAGCCAGGCTGCGGGTCAGCCGGTCGATCTTGTAGATAACGATCACATCAATTTTTCTGGCCTCGATGTCGGCCATCAGTCGCTTGAGTGCGGGCCGCTCCATGGTGCCGCCGGAGAAAGCTGGGTCGTCGTAGTCGTCGGCCACAGCGATCCAGCCCTCGGCACGTTGGCTGGCGATGTAGGCATGCCCGGCGTCGCGCTGGGCATCAATCGAGTTGTATTCCTGGTCCAGTCCTTCTTCGCTGGACTTGCGCGTGTAGACCGCGCAGCGCATGCGGCGTTTCAATACTTCGCTCATTTGGAGCCACCTTTCTTGGCGGGGGACTTGGCTGCGTAATCCTTGAGCCCAAAAAAGACAGGCCCAGACCAGCGGCTGCTGGTGATCTCACGCGCAATCATCGAGAGGCTTCGGTAAGGGCGACCTTCAAATTCGTACTGGCCGTCGGCCGTGGCGATCACTTGGTGCACCTTGCCGTGGTACTCGCGGGTGAACAGTGTGCCGGGCGTGGGGTGAAAATCCCGGTCGCGCTTTCTGAGCTTGCCGGTGGCAATCAGCGAGGCGATCTTCTTGTTGTTGCGCTCCAGCAGCCCCGGGTCGACCTTGCGGAATTCGACCTCCTGAAGTTTGTAGGCAAGCTGGCGCTCCAAAAACTGCCGGTTGTGGGTGGGTGTTTCACCGCCATACAGTTTTCGCCACAGGGCTTTGATCTCGGGAAAAGGCAGGTTGTGCAGTTCATGCACCTGGGCCACCGCAGTCCGGGGTGCGGTGGCGGGCGTTTTGCTTGTTTTCATGTGAACCTCGTTCATTTGTTGATGAGGTCTGTATGAACGCTCTGGTCACCAGAGAAGCCAAGTAAAACTTTGCGCTCAGTGGCAGGTATCTGACGCTCGGTCTGGTTTGATTGGCGTAGCCGGACCAGGCCCTTTGCGAGGATGGATGCGATCTCCAGCCGACGCTGCTCAGGTGTCATGCGCTCTGGCGGGAGGTGGTTGATGCTGTTTTTTAGGCTCATTGGGTAGCGTTCCGTGTTGACAAACTTGTGTAGCCAAAATTGTCTTTAAGGGCTGCCTCCAAGGCCAGCAGGGAGTTGCGGGCTGGTGTGGGTTAGTGCGGGTTCCTGCGGGTTAACGCCTGAAATCATCGAAAAAAAGGTTTTTTGCGATTGAAGACACAAGATCATTGCAAAGTGAACGATCGTTCTCTGCAATGATTCCGTGAAGAAAACAATCAACGATCTCGAACACCTGGCCACCTTGCAGGACTATTACGCCCAACACCGGGTGTTGCCCTCGTACACCCGGCTGATGTCACTCCTGGGGTTCGCCTCCAAGTCCGGCATCAAAAAGGTGCTGGAGCGGCTGGAGGCTGCGGGCATGCTGGAGCGCACCTCGGATGGCGACTGGTCCCCGACCGATCGCTTCTTTGACCGCTCAATTGCCAACCTGCCGGTTGCCGCTGGCATGCCCCTGCCAACAGCAGACGAGGGTGGCGAGCAGATGACGCTGGACCGGTTTTTGATCGCCCGGCCAGCCAACACGGTGCTGGTGCGGGTCAAAGGCGACTCAATGATCAATGCCGGGATCCACAGCGGAGATCTGGCTGTCGTCGAGCGGCGCAGCCAGGCCAACCCCGGAGAAGTGGTGGTCGCGGTCGTTGATGATGAATTCACACTGAAAACACTTGGACGAGACAAAGACGGATATCACCTGCTTCCCGCCAACCCGGATTTCCCCACCATCCGGCCCAGCGGAAAACTTGAGATTTTTGGGGTTTTGGTTGGCCTTGTGCGCAAATACACATGAGGCAAACCAACAATGAAAATATTCAACCCTGCACATTTCCTGCGTCACATCTCGATGCCAACCCTGCGCGAATTCACCGACGCGCATCCCCTGGGCCAGAGCCTGGCTATTGACTGGAGCCTGGCGCAGGAACTGCTGCCCACCGTAGTCAATGACGCAGTTGCGTTACTTGACGCGACTATGCAGGGTGCAGAGATGACGCAAGCCGAGCGCGAGTCGGTTGAATACAAGTTGCACCTCTGGCACGACGACTTGCGCCGCGCACACCTGATGTCCAACGATATCTCCATCCAAGAGTTTCAGACCTCATGCGCTGGTGATCGCGAGGTGCAGGAGGCATTTGCCAGCCGAGATGCCCGCGAACAGTCGCTATGGATGCTGACCTTTCGGGATACAGCGTTCCGCAACGCTGAAATGCACATTGCTTTTCAGGCCAAGTCCAATGGCAAGTACTGGAAAAAACACCGCATCCAGCCTGGGCTCGACCCAATGCAAGACCGCATCAAACTCGATGCCTTTTGCCACGAGGTGGCCAAACTTTACAAGAGCGTGGGCGGAGGCGATGGCACTCACATTGAGGTCAGCAAACGTGCCGCCGACGGTAGCGTGCAACTGACCATCTACATTGAAGGGCCCGTCACGGCGATCGCACATTTTTCCGAGAATAGTTTCAAGCGCATCAACACCCGCATCGCGCTGGAGACCGCGTTGGTGTACCAGCCGTCGACCGGCTTCATTGAAACAGTGGTCAAGGGTGGTGCCAAGAATCATGGCGCGGTGCTTGAGCTCTTTGGCAAGCATGTGGTGGAGACGGCCATCAAGCCTGAAGAAATTGAGAAGACACGCTACAAACTCAATGCCTTGCGCGACGGCATGATGGAGCCGTTTGAGGACTGGTCAGCCTACGGCGTAGAGAAAGTTCGCCTGCGCCGGGCACGCTTCACGCCCATGGGACGCACCGGCATTTCGTTTCAGGTGGAAGCACCATCGGCCAAAGACCAGGACGATGCAATCCGGCTGGCGCTGACAGGGCTCAGGGTGCATCACTCTTTCGAGTCGGAGTACAACATGAGCAGTGCCTCGGTCATCGTCTACACACTGGCTACCGAAAGCCGCAAGGCCGGACACTTCAGCTTTGACATCTCCGCCACGGGCTCTTCGACCATCAAAAACTTGTCCGACAAGAATCAGCCAACGGCGCTGGCTGTCCTGCGTTCACTGAACGTGATTGAAGCAGAAGAGGTTGCGGCGTGAGTCTTGCGCAAATCAGTGCCACCAACGTGTTGTGCCAACTCCTTGAGCGAGAAAAGGCCGAGGTAAACGGAATGACTCTGTTGGGTGGTGAATATGGGAACGCCGGACGAGATTTGTTGCGTGAACGACTGCTCGTGGTTGGCGCGTCACTCTCGCATGTGACCTGCCCTGAGTGTGGCGTGGAATTGGCGCGCGTCGTTCGTGATCTCGCCCATGAAAACATCCTGCTCTCCTGCGATGAATGCGGCGAAGTCAACAGCCCGAGGTCATTGCAAGAAACCTACAAGGTGAGCTTGCCCAAGTTCATCGACCGGCTGATGCTTGGGTTGGGAACCCAGCTCAGCGCCAAGAAGGAAGTTGCCACCGAGGTGGCCTGGCGTATCGGGGTCACGGAGCCTGTGCGCGGCAAGCCGCTGACCTGGTATTTTGCGCGCCACCTGCACGACCACAGGGTGGCGCAGCGGCTGGTGGAAACCATCCGGCAGGATCAGGCGCACAAGTCTGCAAAGGTGCTCACCAGCAGCGCTTTGCCACTGCCCGAGGGCTCGCCCCTGATGGGGTTTGATGTGGTCCACCTCAGTGACGTTGCACGAATTTCGCAAAGCAAGTTTGAGTTCTTCAATGACCGCATGACCGTGTCCGTTGCCGCTCCGGTTGAAGACAGCCAGTTTCAAACTACCCTGCGCCAGGTACGCACGGAGGGCAAGGCGCGCGTGGATGGCGTTGACTATGCGCTGGAGCCACGGCAGAAAGATTTATTGCTGGCGCTGATAGCCACCCGGCACCACGAACTGGAAAACGCACAGTTGCGCACGGCATGCGGATCACAGGCTAATTCGTTCTCACCCACCAAAGTGTTCGATCGTAATCCCGTGGTCTACAAGCGGTTCATCAAGTACCAGCCCGGTGACGGTGTTTACGCCTTGCAAATACCGGAGGAAGATCGTGACTGGCTGACCTGAGTCACTGCAACCCTCTCAAATCTAAGCGTTAACCTGCACCAGCCCGCAGGTCCATCCCAAACCCGGCGCTCACCAGTACGAGCCCGGGTTTTTTGCATTTTGTCCGCACGAAACGCATTTGAGGAATGCCGCTGAGGAGTCTGAGGAACGGCTTGAGGAATCCCGATTGTTGAAATTCATCTCACTGGTTAGCGAGGCAAACGAGCTTCAAAAAACCGGGGTTTTTTCAACACCAAGGAGATTCAATTGCAATCCGCAGAAAAGGTCAAGCACCTCAACCAAACCCAGTTAGCAGAGCGCTGGGACGTCGCTGAAGCGACGCTAGAAAGATGGCGCAGCGACGGCATCGGTCCGGTCTTCATGAAGATCCAGGGCCGCGTGCTGTACCGCGTCGAAGACATCGAAGCTTTCGAGTCCGACAGCTTACGCCAAAGCACCTCCAGTGCAGTGGGAGGTGCAGCATGAGCACGCAACCGCTTGATCATCCCGATCAAATTTTGTCCATTCCCGTGGGCGCATTGGCTGAGCAATCCGGCGAGTCGCTGTTCCAGCTCAAAAACAATGCAGCCGATTTTTTGGTGATGGCCAAGACCATCGTCGAGCACATCGACCGCGCGCTGGATTTGAAGTACTCAGCGCAGGCCCACCAACTGCGCCTGGCTGCAGGGAAAGACACCGGCGTGGTTCATTTCGACGACGGCCGCGTGCACATCACCGCTGATCTACCTAAAAAGATCGAGTGGGACCAGGCCCGCCTCGCTGACATCACGCAGCGCATTGCCGCCAACGGCGACAACCCGGCCGAGTACGTCGAGATCAGCTACCGCGTCTCGGAAACCAAGTTCAACGCGTGGCCCGAATCGCTCAAGAGTTCGTTCTCTGCGGCCCGCACCCTCAAAACCGGCAAGCCGGGCTTTCGCCTCGCACTTCAAGGAGAAAACAAATGAGCCTTCCCATCATCACCGCTGACCAGCGGCTGGCCGAACGCCGTGGCGTCAAAGGCGTGCTCGTCGGCAAAAGCGGCATCGGCAAAACCTCGCAGCTGTGGACCCTCAAACCCAGCGCCACTTTGTTCTTTGACCTGGAAGCGGGCGACCTCGCAGTCGAAGGCTGGGCCGGTGACACGGTGCGCCCACGCACATGGCAGGAGTGCCGTGACTTTGCCGTCTTCATTGGCGGCCCCAACCCGGCGCTGCGCGATGACCAACCCTATAGCCAGGCGCACTTTGATGCGGTGTGCCAGCGCTTTGGCGAGGCCTCCGCCATGGACAAGTACGACACCGTGTTCGTGGACTCGATCACCGTGGCCGGGCGTCTGTGCCTGCAGTGGTGCAAAGGTCAGCCCCAGGCTTTTTCAGAAAAAACCGGCAAACCTGATAGCCGGGGTGCTTACGGCTTGATGGGTCAGGAAATGATCGGCTGGCTCACTCACTTGCAGCACACCCGGCGCAAGAACGTGTGGTTCGTCGGCATCCTGAACGAGGCGCTGGACGATTTCAACCGCCGCGTTTTTTCTCTTCAGGTTGATGGATCCAAAACCGGACTGGATTTGCCCGGAATCGTCGATGAGGTGGTCACGCTGACCGAGCTCAAAGGTGATGACGGCACCAGCTACCGCGCCTTTGTCTGCCACACGCTCAACAACTGGGGCTATCCGGCCAAAGACCGTTCGGGTCGCCTGGACGCCATTGAGGAGCCCGACCTGGGCCGCCTCATGGAAAAGATTGCTGGACCGGCCAAGCCCGCACCAGAGCGCCTCGACTTTGCACGGCCCGCCAGCAGTGTTCCTCCTTTGCCAGAAGCCAGCACCTCAACTGAGACAGGCACAGACACCAGCTTCGACCCCACTTCCTTCAACCCCACCCAGGAGTCCTGAACATGACTTACTTCGATTTCAATTCCGCGTCTGAACAAACCTCTTTCGACCTGATCCCCAAAGGCACGCTGGTGCGCGTGCGCATGACCATCAAACCCGGCGGCTTCGACGACGCCTCGCAAGGCTGGACCGGCGGTTACGCCACCAGGAGTAGCAGCACCGGCTCGGTGTACCTGAACTGCGAATTCGTGGTGACCGATGGTGAGTTTGCGCGACGCAAGATGTGGTCACTCATTGGTCTGCACAGTCCCAAGGGACCTGAGTGGGCCAACATGGGCCGCACCATGGTAAAGGCCATCCTGAACTCGGCGCGCAACGTCCAGCCGGGTGCAACAGCCAGGCAGCGCAAAACGCCCGGCGTATCAGCGGCTTTGCGGATCTGGATGGTATTGAGTTCCTGGGCAAGGTCGACTGGGATAAAGACCAGAACGGCCAGGACAAGGCGGTCATCAAGGCGGCAGTGACGCCCGACCACAAGGATTACGCCGCTGCCATGGGTGCGCCGCGAGCGCCTGCTCCGGTCAGTGCTGCCACCGCAGCCAATGCCTATGCCCAAGCCACAGGTCGTGCGCCGGTTCCCGGTCGTCCGAGCTGGGCGCAGTAAGCGAGGGTCACAGCCATGATGCTTCGACCCCGCCAATCCCTGCTGGTCCAACGTACCCTGGACGCGCTCGCTCTGCATGGCAACACGCTGGCTGTCGCGCCCACCGGGTCTGGCAAGACCATCATGTTGTCGGCGGCGGTCGGCAAGATGTTGACTGAGCCGGATGCCAAGGCATGTGTGCTGGCACACCGAACCGAACTGACCGGTCAAAACCGGGCCAAGTTCTCCCGTGTCAATCCGGGCTTGGGCACCTCGGTGTTTGATGCCCAGGAGAAGTCCTGGGCGGGTGATGTCACCTTTGCGATGGTGCAAACCCTCTCGCGGCCCATGAACCTTGCGCAGATGCCCACGCTTGATTTACTGGTCATCGATGAGGCGCACCACGCGTCCTCGCCAAGCTACCGGGTGGTCATCGACCAGGTGTTGGCCAAGAATCCCAAAGCTGCCATTTGCGGGCTGACCGCCACGCCCAACCGGGGTGACGGCAAAGGCCTGCGCGAGGTGTTCTCCAACGTGGCCGACCAGATCAGTCTGGGCGAGATGATCGCAAGCGGCCATCTGGTCTCACCGCGAACCTTTGTGATTGATGTCGGCGCGCAGGAAGCATTGCAGAACGTGCGCCGCACAGCGATCGACTTCGACATGGAGCAGGTGGCCACGATTCTCAACAAATCGCTGATCACTGACGCCGTGATTGCGCACTGGAAGCAAAAAGCGGCAGACCGCAAGACCATCGTTTTTTGTTCCACTGTGGCCCACGCGCAAAGTGTCTGCGAGGCATTTGTGGCTTCCGGTGTGTCGTCCGTGCTGATCCATGGCGAGCTGTCGCAGCTTGAACGCCAAAAAAGGCTGCAAGCATTTGAGACCGGCAGCGCCCAGGTGGTGGTCAATGTGGCGGTGCTCACCGAGGGCTACGACTACACACCCACGTCGTGTGTGGTGTTGCTGCGCCCAAGCTCCTACAAGTCGACCTTCATTCAGATGGTTGGTCGTGGTCTTCGCACAGTGGATCCGCAGGAGTTTCCGGGCGTCATCAAGTCCGATTGTGTGGTGCTGGATTTCGGCACAGCCAGTCTGATGCACGGTGCGCTGGAGCAAGAGGTCAACCTCGATGGCCACACGCATGAGGGAGAAGCACCCACCAAAGAATGTCCGGAGTGCGACGCCACCGTGCCGCTGTCTTGCATGGAGTGCCCGCTCTGCGGCCATGTCTGGGAGCGCCAGCCAGAAGACACCGGCGCACTCTCGGATTTCATCATGAGTGAAATCGATCTGCTCAAGCGCTCGAATTTCCGGTGGTGCGATCTGTTTGGTTGTGACGACGCATTAATGGCCACGGGTTTTACGGCCTGGGGCGGCGTGTTTTTCCTGAATGGGCGCTGGCATGCCATCGGTGGAGCCAAGTCGCTGCGTCCCACCTTGCTGGCTGTTGGCGAGCGCACCGTGTGCATGGCGCGCGCGGACGACTGGCTCAACGACCACGAGTCGGCCGACTCGGCGCACAAAACCCGGCGCTGGCTCAACGAGCCGCCCACGGTCAAGCAACTGGTCTACCTGCCAGAGGCGATGCGGACCGACTTTGGCATGACCCGCTACCAGGCCTCCGCTTTGTTGTCGTTTCAGTTCAACCGCAAAGAGATTCAGCGCCTGGTCACCGCTGCCAATGACGCGCATCACGGCAGCTACCCCAATGTTTTGGAGGCGGCTTGAAGTGCGCGGTCTGTGCCCGCCAGGCCAAAGGCTACGGCTGGTTTAACCCCAGCCACAAACGAAGCGACCCCGGTCGCTACTCAGACCAATGGGTGTTTTGCTCGCGCCGCTGCCAAAACGCCTTCTCAACACTCATGAATAAGACGGAGGGACAAATGATTGATCCAAGTGAAATGGAAACCACCGCCATGGGCGCGTGCCTGCAACCACTGGGCGAGTTCGTGAGCGGTATCGGCATGGACCGCCCGCTGGCCAGTTACAACCGCATGGAGGTGCTGACACTGATTGATGTCGTGGTCACGGCCTACCAAGGCCAGATGACGGCTGAGCACGAACGCATGGCCGCACGCGACCGGTCGTTTTTGCAAGAGCGCCTGAGCTTGCAGAAGGGGCGTGTGTGATGCTGGACTTCAACGCCCGCCCCAAAATTCAGGAGCAGATCAGCGATCTCATTGATGCAGCATTGACCCGCGAGCGCGCTGGCCAGACGCCACGCGACTACCTGGGCGCATCGCGCCTGGGCGTTTCATGCGAGCGCGCGCTGCAATACGAGTACACGCACACACCAGTGGACGACGGCCGTGATTTTTCAGGCCGCTTGCTGCGCATCTTTGAGGTGGGCCACACGCTGGAAGACCTGGCCATCCGCTGGCTGCGCATGGCGGGGTTTGATTTGTACACGCGCAAAGTTCAAGGGGGGCAGTTCGGCTTCTCCGTGGCAGGTGGACGTATCCGTGGTCACGTCGACGGGATCTTGAACACCGGGCCTGCCGATCTGGGCGTGAGCTACCCGGCGCTCTGGGAGTTCAAGACCATGAACGACAAGTCCTGGCGCGACACCGTTAAACACGGGGTGGCCAAGTCCAAGCCGGTCTATGCCGCGCAGGTCGCGGTCTACCAGGCCTACATGGAAGCCAGCATTCCGGGCATCTCTGCCAACCCGGCGCTTTTTACGGCCATCAACAAAGACACCCAGGAAATCTGGTTCGAGTTGCTGCCCTTTGACGGCGGGCTGGCGCAGCGCATGTCCGACCGCGCTGTGCGCGTGATCACTGCCACCAGTGCAAGCGAGGTCTTGCCGCGCTTTGCCACCACACCTACCCACATGGAGTGCAAGTTCTGCGCTTGGCAGGACCGCTGCTGGGGGACTCAATGACGGCTGGAAACATCGTCTGGCTGGACTACAACAACGCCCCCGAACAAAGGCTGGAAACAGCGGCTGACACGCAGGCACTGCGCGATGGTCTGCTGGACCGGCTCGAATCGGTGCTGCTGTACCTGTTTCCCAGTGGCCGAATTCGGGGCAACAAGTTTTATGTGGGTGACATCGACGGCGCGCCGGGCAAGAGTCTGGTGGTGGAGCTTGATGGTCCTCGGCGCGGGCTGTGGAAGGATTTCGCCGATGACGATGGCGGCGACCTGATCGCAGCCTGGGCCAAGTCCCGGGGGCTGTCGACGCAGCAGGACTTTCCGCGTATCGCCGATGAAATCCGTCAGTGGCTCGGCTTTGCGCCGCCCGTGGACCATGGGGTCAGACGCGACATGCGAACGGTTCCGATGGATGAACTCGGTCCTTACACCGCCAAGTGGGATTACGTCGGGCTCGATGGCGAGCTGGTTGCCTGTGTCTACCGCTACGACCCGCCATCGGGCAAGGAGTTCAGGCCGTGGGATGTGCGCGCGCGGATGTGGCGTGCCCCCGATCCACGCCCGCTTTACAACCTGCCAGCATTGATGACGGCCCGCACCGTGATCCTGGTCGAGGGCGAAAAGTGCGCCGACGCCTTGATTGGCGCAGGCATCGTTGCCACCACCGCCATGAACGGTGCCAAAGCACCGGTGGACAAAACCGACTGGTCTGCGCTCAAGAACAAAGATGTGCTGATCTGGCCGGACCGCGACGCGCCGGGCTGGGACTACGCTGAGGCCGCTGCACGGGCTTGCGCGGCCGTGGGCTGCCAGTCGGTAGCTAACCTCGTGCCGCCTGTTGATAAGCCGCTCAAGTGGGACGCCGCCGACGCAGCGCAGGATGGCTTTGATTGCGCCGCCTTCATCGCGCAGGCTGAACGGCGGGTAATCAAAGCTGCTGCGCCCATACTGCTGGCACCAAAACTTTTACTTTCACAGCTGATTTTCTGGCTGGTGATGGCACCGGTGCAATCACAGAGGCAGGGGTATTCAACGCAGCGTCAGCTGGCATCATGTTTGACCGAGTGGTGTTCCCTGTTGTCAATAAAGGTGCTGACGACAGCCTGACCGCCGTTTTTACCTTCACGATGAGCTGATCGTCATGCCCGAAACGGTAACGGTTACTGAAACCCAGGGGTCTAGATACACCTGGGCGTCGGCTGGATTCACATGGTCGAGTGCCAGTGCAGGCAAAAGCTGGACAGCAGCCTATCCAGCGGTCTATATCGTTGCTGTAGCCGCAACGCTTGCCTTCATCGAAGCTGGATCGCGAAGCTGGACAAAGCGTTCTAGTGAAAGCCTTCCAATTTCAGAAGGGCGGAAAAATATATTCACCCTGCGTGGATCTGAGTCAGTTGGGTTCTCTGAAACCTACTCGGACCTCATCGCTTTTGTGTTGCGCTGGGTTGAATCGATGGCTTTTTCAGAAGGCGTCGCAAAAGGTAATAAAAAACAAGCGGCAGAGTCTTTTCAGACTGCTGACTACCCTACGCGCGCACTGACAAAAAATACCGGCGAAAGCGTCACATGGTCTGAATCACTTCGGCAAAACAGCTTAAAGCGCCTGACTGAAGTGATGCCCATCTCTGAATCCCTTCAAAAGCTAATCGTAAAAAACAGATCCGAAAGCTTTGGACTAGGCGAGGACTTGGATCGGGTGATTACAAAACAGGTTGCAGAGGCGATTGCGTTTGCTGAAACCTACACAGACCTCATTGCCTTTGTCCTGCGAGTGAGCGAAGGCCTCGGTGTCAGCGATTTAGGCGCTAAGCAGGTAAGAAAGCCACTGAACGAATCCTTTGGCACGTCCGACAAGGTGACTCGCCAAGCGATCAAGCGAGTTGCCGAAGCCGTGGCTATTGGCGAGGCCCTGGGCAGGACAGTGGCATACCGGCGCAACCTCACTGATGGTTTCGGTGTATCTGACGCACTGCGAAAAGCTTTGAGGCTGACCGCTCGAGAGGCGTTGCTTCTTGCCGAGCAGTACCGCAGGCATGCCAATGGTGTTATCAGCGACATGATTGTTGCCAGCGGTGAGATCACTGAAGATGACTTTGCAGCCATCGTTCAGTCTGGACATCCACCGGGCTACACCGACTTTCGAGATTTCATTCAGGGTGACTACACCTACCGACGCGCTCTATTCAGAGCGATTTTGAACTCAAGAAATTCAGACCGTGGCTTTATTGATGCCCTGAGGGTAACGGTGGACGTACCCGACATCTTTGATCGTGGAACAGCTCAGATTACCGACGCAGCTGTCGGTGTCGCGATTACCTTCACGCGCTCATTTCGAGTTCCCCCCGAAGTGACTATGACCCACAAGGGAGGAACGGTCGTGGCAATAGCGCGGCTAGTTGGCTCCATCACAACAGGCGGCTTTACAGCTGTTCTGGAAAACACGTCCGGCACTCGGGTTGCCGGTTCCTTCACTTGGATTGCACAGGGGTACTAAATGCAAAACTTTACCGACATTCCGTCGTCGCGCTCGCTTTCAGATTCGCTCATTGAGATTTTGAATAATGACAAGACTGGGATTTCTTGCAATAGCGGCACAACTTTTCCGACTACAAATCAGCAAGTCGGGATGCTTTGCTACCGCACAGATCAATTGAAGCTCTATCAGTTGATCGGAACCAACCCCGATAACTGGCGCTTCATCTTGGACTTGTCCAGTGGGATCGATTCCCAGTTTGCGGCCAAGCTCAATGCCGCTTCCTATACCGCTGCCGATGTCTTGGCAAAGCTTCTTACCGTTGACGGTGCTGGAACTGGTTTGGATGCTGACTTACTCGATGGTCAGCAAGCGAGTGCATTTGCTTCGTCCACGCACAATCACAACACAACGTACCTTGGAATTACTGCCAAAGCCGCTGACGCCGACAAGTTGGATGGCTACGACTCAGCCGCGTTTGTGAGGTCAGTAAACGGAGCCGGTCCTGACGCAGCAGGAAATGCGACGGTCAACATCGACCTATCAAGTCGGGTTGCGAAGACGGGCGACACGATGACGGGAAATCTCGTCATGTCCAACAGCGCGAACATTCGGTCTTCTCGCCCCGGCGACAACGCCCGTGACACCGGCTACAAGATGTCGGATGGTCAAGACTTAGGGGAGATGAACCGTAGTAATCAGTACTACGACGACTTGGCCAGCAATTGCAACGGCTACGTCCCCAATGGGAATTGTCAAGGAAATCCATATTGGACTCCCCCTAACGGTAACTGGTGGACTTGGTACACGCTTATTGGGCAGACGGCTTGGCACAACAGCGGCTCCTATGACGGCGCTGGGGGAACCACCTACGCCAATAACGCTGTTTCAGTGGGCTTTAACTACGACGCTTATTACCTGAGTGCCGATGAAATTGGCGGCGGCGAGTACCGCCGAAACTACCGCAACTGCAACTGTGGAGCCTTCAACTGCCGTACTAACTGCAACTGCGCTTGTTGTGGCAACTGCTGCGGCTGCTGCTAAGGGGCATAGGCATGAAACTTTATATTGTCAAAAATGCCGGGCTATCTGGAGCGCGTGATTACAACATCAACATCGTGGTTGATCGTACCGCTGAGACCGTTAAAGCGAGTCTGGCTTTGCGCGCCATTCATAACTCAGCCCCCGAGATCGGGGACGAATCTTTTCGTCCCTATGTAGACAAAGATAGCGTCCTCTTTTCTGCGCGAGAGTTAAGGGCTGGGCGGGACTGGTCAGAGCGTCAAGCTTACCTTGCTGGGTTTGACTGGCTGTCTGGTCGGTTTCGCTCACCAGTTCCATTGAGCACGTTTACGATGCCCACCCGGTTCTCGGCAGCAGATGCCTCGCGGCACGTCTGGAATGGCAACTTTTTAGTTGGCTTAAATGTTCCGTTCGCAAACAGCACGTTTGATGAATGTTTTGTCACCGTCAACTTAGGTCAGGGGGCTTGCGAGTGTTTGGTGGACGGCCTGGCGATTGAGGATATTGAGGAGTCCGCATACCAATTCTCCGGCTATGTCCGCGAAATGGAATTTCCAAGTGTCCGAGTTGATGCAGTCGCCCCAACTGTTAAAGCTGGGGATCCAGCAAGTTTCAACTTACAAATGGTCGACGGCCTGGGCAATCCGATTACACGCGATGCCGAACTTTATATGGAAACGGTCAATGGCTTCTTGCCGGTGACGCGCCGCACTAGCCAAGGCGGTAAGGCGGTGGCGACGGTGTTGACCACAGGCATGCAAGCTGGTGATGCGGTTCGGCTGAAGGCGGGATTTAAGTTCTATCCGGCAGCGTCTGATGCTGAGGTGGCCATCACATGATCCGCGAACTGTTTTCAGCTCGGGTTTATCAGGGCGAATTTCCGTTGGATGACGCCACCCGCGAATCGATGTGAAGGTGCGCCCTAGAAAGCCACGCCCGCTACAACCTGGACGGAATGCCTTGGTCACGCAATGGAGTGAGCAACATCCTCACTGCGCCCGAGTCGGGCGATATCTTCCTTGCGCTGTCTGACGAGGTCAGGCGACTCATAGTTGATGAATACGGCTGCACCCCTTTGTCCTTGACTGCGCGCGAGGTGGTGGTTCAGGCCGGTCAGTTCATTCCGCTGCATGTTGAGGCTACCGAGTTATCAGCGATCTATTGGATAGCTGGGACACCGCAGCCCAATAGGTGCCAGCAGAACTACGCAGGCGCTCTAGCGCTGGTCAACCCAAGCGGGGCTTACGGCGCAAGAAAACTACCTTGGGAGGGATGGAGGTCGGAACTGATCCATCCCAAGCCTGGGACGCTCGTGATCTTCCCCAGTTACTTGGCGCATCACAGCCACCCTTACAACGGCGCAGAACCCTCTGTCGAACTGCATTTTGAGATCAGTTTGAACCCGTTAGATATGTCCAGAAAGATTCACCATGCAAATTGTTGACAACTTGGTTGACCCTGATCTGATGCAGGTCACAAGGGATTGGTTTCAGCACCAGACCCTTTCGTTTGGATGGCGTGCTCATGAAAAATCACCAGCTGCCTTTTGGCACCGAAACTACGTTCTGCCAGGCACCAATAAACACCACTACGACAGTCATGTCTGGCACCCAAGCCTGACTCTTGCCGCCTTTTTGTCGCAAGGCGGGCCCCTGGCTGAAGTGACCAAGCGAGTTCAGCAGCGCTTCTTTGGCGACACCCAACTCACCCGAGTCTGGGCCAACGCACAGACCTTTGGTGACGAGGCGTCATTGCACAGGGACTTCCCCGCCGAGTTTTCAGGCAGGGCTAGGTCGGTGGTTTGGTACCCGGTACTGAAGTGGGATAAAGACTGGGGCGGCGACTTTATCGTGATCGGTGACGATGGCGAAATCGAGCATTGCGCCATGGTCAAACCCAATCGGATGGTGGTGTTTGACGGCACGCGAGCCCATGCGGCTCGGCCCATCTCGCGCTTTTGCACTGAGCTTCGGATTGCAGTGTCCTTTGGCTGCGAGATCGTCCCATGATTGAGTACCTCTGGCCAACGCCCATACTGACGCTGGATGCGCCATTCGACGCGGACCAGTTAAGTGAATTGCTGGCGTACTCAACTGGGAAAGCAGCCTACAAACGAGCCAACCCTCCAGTTAACAAGTTGCCAGACATCACGAGCATAAAGTTGCGCGGGCATTACAACTTGTTTGATGCGGAGCAGGAGGTTGGCGCTCCAGAGGTATGGCATGTGTTCAGGCGTTGGGTGGATACAACCTACCGGGCGTTTTTGCTTGATGCCCACGGCGTCAATAACGCCGACGATCTGGACATTGTGGCGCGCTGCATTGTTGGCCACTACACAACAGGGATGCGAACCCCGCCTCACTACCACCACACCTGTGACCATGTGCTGTGCCTGTACCTGGACTGCGGCCAAGACCGCCCATCTAGAGACACGCTTACTCGAGAAAAGGGCGATGGCGAATTGGTGCTGCAAGACCCACGACCGATGGCTGGATTTCCATTTTTGGAAAAGACAAAGTACATCTACACAACGCCCGGATTAGCGGTGCTGCATCCCTCGCGGGTTTGGCACGAGACCAACCCTTTTGATGGCACAGGGCATCGCAGCTTGCTGGCGGTGACCCTGCGCGTTGCTTCTCACAACTACGGCGATCTATACGTCAATCTTTGAAAGACACCATGTCACAGTTTCGAATCAAAACCCAAGCGCCAGATGGCAGTGAACCCGTCCTGCTCTACGACAACCAAACTAGCCGCCTGACCTGGGAGGATGGTCGACCCGTTGCCCCCGTGCAGCCGCGTCAGTACGGTGACGCCACTGTGGTGTCGGTGGATCAGCCCGGACTGAAGGGCGTTATCAAGACGCTCAAGGTCAGCCTGGGTCTGAGTTGCAACTACGAGTGCAACTACTGCTCACAGCGCTTTGTGCCTCATGCCGAATCCAGCAATCCCGATGACATTGAACCGTTTGTGGCTCAACTCACAGGCGCGCTGACTCAAGCGCCACAGCGCATCGAATTCTGGGGCGGTGAGCCGTTCGTCTATTGGAAAACGCTCAAACCTCTGGCCGAACGGCTGCGTGTGTTGTACCCGGATGCTGACTTCAACATCATCACCAACGGCTCTTTGCTTGATGAAGAAAAAAACCAATGGCTTGATGATCTGGGCTTCGGTGTTGGCATCAGTCACGATGGCCCGGGCTATCACGCGCGCGGCGCTGACCCGCTGGATGACCCAGACAAGCGCGCGGCCATCATGGACTTGTACGCCCGCCTTCAACCGCAAGGGCGCATCAGCATTAACGCCATGATGCACAAAGACAACCCGAGTCGCGCGGCTGTGCAGGATTGGTTGCGAGATCGCTTTGGGGAGAATGTGAGGATTGGCGAGGGGGCGTTCATCGACCCTTATGACGAGGGCGGTATGGCGGCAACGCTGAATACCCAGGCCGAGCAAATTGGTTACCGTGTCATGGCTTTTGATGAGCTGCGCACAGGACGGGTAGCGCGCTTTGAAATCTCGCGCCAAAAAATCAAGGGTTTCGTTGACTCGGTGCGCCACGCCCGACCCGCCAGCGCCCTTGGTCAGAAGTGCGGCATGGACAAGACAGACAACATGGCAGTGGACCTCCACGGCAATGTTCTAACGTGCCAAAACGTGAGCGCTGCATCGACCGGCCCGAACGGTGAGAGCCACCTGATCGGGAAACTCGATGATTTGTCCGGCGTGGAGATGAAGACATCAACCCATTGGAGTCAACGCAGCGAATGCACCAACTGCCCGGTGCTGCAACTCTGCCACGGCTCCTGCATGTTTCTGCACGGTCCGCTGTGGGATGCTGGCTGTGATGCTAGCTACTCAGACAACATTCCATTCTTTGCTGCTGGCCTGGAATATTTGACGGGCTGCAAGCCGGTCTATATCGAGGGAGATTTTCGAGATTCACGCAAGGACATTTTTGGTTTGGTTCACGGCATTCCCAAGGAGCCAGTCAAGCGCGTGATTCCGATCCTTGCAGCGCAGCAAACAGCCTAAGCCACACAACAAACCTTTTCATCAATCGCCCGCCTGGTTCACCCCAGGGCGGGCTTTTTCTTTTTGGAGATGCCCATGACAGAAGAATCCACAAATACCCAAAACGCTGACACCCTGAACCTGCGCCCTGAAGACCTTGATGAGTTGCTCACCCGCGCCGCCGAGCGAGGAGCCGAGCGCGCTTTGGCCTGCCTTGGCCTTGAGAACGGGCACGCTGCCCGAGATATCCGTGACTTGCGGGGTCTTATCGATGCATGGCGTGAAGCGCGCCGAACGGTCTGGCAGACCACGGTCAAGGTTCTGACAACTGGTGTGTTGGCTGCACTGTTGGTCGGCATCGCCATCAAGTTGCGGCTGATGGGAGGTCCCCAATGATCGAGACACTGTTGGGTGGCTTGCTGGGCGGCGCGTTTCGCCTGGCTCCTGAGGTTCTGAAATGGTTTGATCGCCAAGGAGAGCGTGGCCACGAATTGGCCATGCAGGACAAAGCGTTGGAGTTTGAAAAACTGCGCGGTGCCCAGCGCATGTCCGAGATCGGCGCGGCTGCCGACGGCGCTTGGAACACCGGCGCAATCGAAACCCTGCGCGATGCCGTGCGCACCCAGGGTGAAAAAACTGGCGTGGTCTGGGCCGATGCACTTTCCAGCACTGTGCGCCCAGTGATCACCTACTGGTTCATGGCGCTGTACTGTGCGGCAAAGACGGCGGCCTTTGCTGCGGCTTTGTCTGCCGGTGCCGAATGGGGTACGGCAGTTCTGCACGCATGGAATGAGGCCGACGAGGCGCTGTGGGCCGGGGTGCTTAACTTCTGGTTTTTGGGCCGCGTGTTTGACAAGGTCCGGCCATGATCCAAGTGCCGCAGGCGGCCATCGACTTGGCCAAGAGGTTCGAGGGGTTCTGCCGGGTGCCCAAATCAGGCCCTGACCGCGCCTACCCGTATGTCTGTCCGGCAGGGTTTTGGACCATCGGTTACGGCCATCTTTGCGATGCCAAGCATCTGCCGATCACTATGGAAGAGGGCGAGGCTTATCTTGCTGCCGACATGGCCAATGCTCTAAGAGCCACGCTGCGCTACTGTCCGGTGCTGGCAACTGAGCCGGAGGGACGGCTTGCGGCTATCGTTGACTTCACGTTCAACCTTGGGGCCGGTCGGTTGCAGACGTCGACACTTCGACGACGAGTCAATCAGCGGGACTGGCCCGGCGTGGCGCAGGAACTTCGCCGGTGGGTTTACGGCGGCGGAAGAGTGCTACCTGGGCTGGTGCTTAGGCGGGAAGCCGAGGCTGCATTACTGGATGACGCTCAGACAGCACTAATGCGAGTCTAGTTTCAGCTTTGGTGTCTACAAAAGTCCAGCCAAAACGGTGGTGTTAGTGAACCCAACTCGACAAACTGGGTTAAATGAGTGACAATTTGTCACTCATTTAACCCAGCGATAAAAATCCTATGACATCCGAAAAAGATGACCTTGAGCTCATCAGCAGACTTTTAGAAATTTATGACCAGAAGTACTTGGGTGAGTATTTGAATCAAGTCTCGCCAGGTCAATGGTGTCGAGAGACCATTAACCGTTGGGTCAAGGGGAAAGCCTCGCCGAGGCTAAGTCACCGCGAGTTTGAAGCGTTGCAGGAGCTTTTCCCTAAGCCTCCTTTGAATCACCCAAATTACGATTTTGATTTTGTAGATTTGTTTGCGGGAATAGGTGGCATCAGACGGGGTTTTGAGCTGGCTGGTGGCCGTTGCGTTTTCACAAGTGAATGGAATAAATATGCAATCAAAACATACAAGGCCAATCACTACTCTGACCCAGATAAACATACATTCAATGAAGATATCAGGGCAGTGACACTCAGCGATAAGGATGACGTATCTGAAGCGGTTGTTGTTAAAAACATTAATTCACTCATTCCTGATCATGATGTTTTACTTGCAGGATTCCCATGTCAGCCATTTTCAATAGCGGGTGTATCCAAGAAAAACTCATTGGGTAAGGCTCACGGTTTCGAATGTAAGACCCAAGGCACGCTGTTCTTTGATGTCGCAAAGATTATTGAAGTTAAGAGGCCCGCAGCTTTTTTATTAGAAAACGTAAAGAATCTGAAAAACCACGACAAGGGGAAAACATTTAAAGTAATTATGGAAACTTTAGACGAGCTTGGTTATTGGGTCGCCGATGTTGACTCTGATTCAAAAGCTGATCCAAAGGTCATTGATGCACAAAATTTTGTGCCGCAACATAGAGAACGTATCGCACTAGTTGGATTTAGAAAAGATCTCAATGTACATGATGGATTTTCCCTGAAGGAAATAAGCAAGTTTTATCCGAAGGTTAAGCCGAAGTTAGGTGATATCTTAGATGCTGATTTTGATGAGAAATACATACTTACACCCAGACTGTGGGAATACCTGTTTAATTATTCAATTAAGCACAAGGCCAAAGGCAATGGATTCGGGTATGGATTGGTGGGTGAGCAAGACGTGACTCGAACCCTCTCAGCCCGCTACTACAAGGATGGATCGGAAATTCTTATTGATCGTGGCTTTAACCCCGATAAAGATTTTTACAGCGTAAAAAATCAGAAGAACAGACCGCGCAGGCTAACCCCGCGCGAGTGCGCGAGACTGATGGGGTACGACGAGGCAGGTAAAACAAACTTCAATATCCCTGTATCAGATATGCAGGCCTATAAACAGTTTGGAAATTCAGTGGTAGTTCCGGTTTTCTCTGCTGTAGCTAAGCTGATGAAGCCTCGGATCAAGCAAGCGATTGCAGTACGTAAAAAACAGTCCAAATGACCGATGTCCATTCACCTGCCGTTCGATCGAAGAACATGCAGGCGATTCGTTCAAAGAACACCCGTCCAGAAATCACTGTCCGGTCTCTGTTGCATGCCGTAGGTTTTCGATATCGGCTTCATGTTTCTGACCTCCCGGGAAAGCCGGATATGGTTTTTCCCAAATATCGGGCCGTCATCATGGTGAACGGATGTTTCTGGCATGGGCATGACTGCCAGTTTTTTAAATTACCTTCAACGCGAACTGATTTTTGGAAACAGAAAATTGAAAAAAATCGTGCTAATGATGCGAGGTCATCACTTGCCTTGAGGGCCGCAGCGTGGAGGGTTGCAATTGTGTGGGAGTGCGCATTGCGTAAAAATAAAGCGGATGGTTTTGCAAACGTGACGCAACAACTGAGTGACTGGCTTAGATCTTCAGATGTCTCCATTGAGCTGCCAAAAACAGAACCGGTTCGTTAAAACGGCTGCAAATAGTCTTTGTATTTTTTATGGAAATTGAAGGCCAAAATTTCAATCCAAATCGATTTTTTTGGGATTCACTAATAGAGCTTTAAGCTCATCAACTGAGAGTGGCGGATTTTTTCTATGCATCATTGCGTGGCAATTACCGCACACGGGTACAAGATCGGTAACCGGGTCAACTCGATACGCTCCCCCCATGGAGGAAACGGGAACTCTGTGGTGAACCTCAATGTAATCTTGACCTATTTGCCCATAGAAGGATCCAAAATCAAAACTGCAAACTTGGCAGATTGGACCGTAATATGAAATGCAGGCCGCCCGGTTTGCCGGACTTCGTTCGTATTTGTTGACAACGATTTGAATTTTCGCGCCCTCTGGCAGACCTGCTTCGAACCCCTGCATTACTTCGGTAACGTCTTCCACTTGGAGAAGTGAAAGCACTAGCCCAAAGCAAGTTGATGCAGTTTCTAAAGCGAGGCTCTGATATTGTTCTTGCGAGGGCTTACTGCTGCCTAACCGCTTGTCACAGTCAAGCTCAAGTTTGGTCCAGTCTCCTCGAGGCAAGTCCCCGGGAGAGTCAATATGATTCCCGTTCACACTGATCGAAACTCGAAATCCATCGGCTACAGCTTTCTGCGCCAAAGTTGCAAATGTTGTCTTTGCTTCCTCATCCGCTTCTGCCATATGGCGCAGCAGACTTCTTGTGAAGGCATCAGCTTTGAAACTGGCTTCTATCAGACGAGGCGTTCTTGCAAGAACGATGCCGAAACCATTCGGGTATTCAAGGTCGATGGGGCGAAGTACAACAAATGTTCCACCATCTATTTCCTCGCTGCCACCTGAAACACCAAGGCCAAAACGCGTCTGAATTTTTTCAGCCAGTTCGCCCGCGTCTAGCATAGTCATTACAGTGCTCCAGCCTCCGGTGGATCGGGAAGATCTGCAACGAGCTTTTTAAGGTTTCTGGAGACCTCAATTCTGAATTCTTCAAATGCATCTTTGTTTTCGTCGTTGACGTTATTTAATTCCGCCTGAGCAAGTGCCCACAACATAAAGTCCAGAGCTTGAACGGCAACGCTGTCTCCCTTGCTCGGAAGATATGCCTTTGGATAAAAAGGGTGCCCAGTGTTTAAGGTTACACCTGCGCCACCGTTGATGAGTGCTGGTTCCCAAAGTACGCCGTTATCAAGCGTTCCGCTTGTTGAAATATGCATCAGGCTCGGTTCGTTGGTCGTAACGATCTTGAGCTTGGTGGTGGAGTGGCCGGAATTGTTTGTGATGCCTACTTCGCCACTCGCCGAATTCACGTCGGTTACTGTGGCAACCTTCAACGCCCCAACCTTTTGATGAATCGCATTTCCTGAGGCTGTATGCAACAGCACAGCGGAGCCAGTGATCGCACCAGCGGCCCCTTTTCTGTACCTCGTCTCCGCCTCACGGCGGGGGGCTGCGAGAAAAGTGTCCCGCAACCATTCGTATAGTTGTTCATTTAGCAGGATGCGCGACTTCTTGATATCTACCTGAAACGCATCATCGAGCTTGTGGTCGAACGACAACTCGACGCGAAGCAGCGAGAAGTGCGGTTCCTGTTTGTACATCCCCAACCAGTCCGGGCCATGAATAAGGCGGTTTTCACGGTAAACGTAGACACCTTGGCGCTCATTGGAAATTTTGGCTGCATTCCGGTTTTCAGTGGAAGAGAACTCTTCTTTTCTTGGAAGAATAAATGCACGAATAGAAAACGTGGCACTTTGTCCGTTGGGTAGCTGAACCGGAATGGTTTTGTCCACCGCCGGAGCACTCACCTCCGCGATACAGAAAGGATCCCACGCACTGACAGGTGCGCCATTTAGCTTGATAGTCAGTGTCCTTGACCGAGCATCAGTGGGGTCTAGAAATCGTTGGTACACCGTAGCAATATGTTCCCTCAGGGAATCTTCCTGGCGTGTGAGCGCGTTTTTCAAGGGCTTGCCATCAGGTCTTGTGTAATCAGAAAGCAACCGGTCTACTTTTTCCCAAATAACAACCGTTCCTGATTTCTCCTGTGCACTTTCATTCAGCAATTGAACTTCGTGAGGTGCTGCAGATGCCAGTTCGAGTCCCCAACTATTTGACTGGCCCAAAAAATCAAGGTCCCATGCAGCACGCAGAGCGGCAGACTGTCCATCAGGACGTGAAACCAATGCTAGACGCTTGCAAAAAGCGGTGGACGCGGTTTTAAGGCCCAAACCGAATTTGCCTAAACTGGCTGCATCCGCACGTCTCTTGGATCCGTATTTCATCGCGTTGATGAGACCATCTCTGTCCATGCCGCAACCATCATCTGCGACTGAAACTGAAATATTTCCAATAAAGTCCGCGCCAAAACGGACGTCCACATTGGAAGCGCCAGCTGCAATAGAGTTGTCGATAATGTCGGCAATCGCGGTATTGAATTCATATCCGGTATCACGCAGGCCTTCACTGATACGCGCTACGTCTGGTTGGACTTCAATAGTTTCAGTTGTCATTTTTGTTGCCCCTTGGTTCAAGAATTAATAATTTTCCAGCCGCCGCTGAGTACCAATACACCGTCGTCGTTGAGCTTTGCTGAAGTGCTATTTGCACGAACGTGATCGACGAAAATTGATCCGTTTTCATCTTTTGAAAATGTGAGATCGTCACCGACTTTTGCATCGATAGCCCGTAAATACTTGGTCATGCAAGTGAGGCGGTATTCGTTTCGGGTCCCGCCGAAAAGCGCATTGTTGTAATAGATGAAGTTAAATTCCCATTTCGAGCCGTCGGCAAGTTCGCGGACCAACAAAGTCATTCTGGGATTTTTGATTGCAGCACTCAAATCAGGGAAAAATGACAGAATGTCTTTCGCTTTTGGTACAAGAATTCCCGCTTGATGTGCACCGTTGATGCCAATGTCATTGGCACTCAGTTTTTTTGAAATTGTTGTCGTCATTTTTCGTTTTCCTGAAATTTTGACAGTGGTGAAATTTGTAGGGCTCGGACTATTATTGATGCATCAATTTCACCATCGTGACCAACAACAGCCTCTGTCGCCAGGCCCCGTTTGAATTGGGCGCGATCCAGCATGACCTCTTCAACGCTGTCCGCGTAATACAGGTGGTGAATTGTCACGGGTAGTTTTTGCTTACGACGGTATGCTCTTGCTGACGCCTGATCCGTGAGAGCCGGATTCCATTCCGGGTTGTAATGAATGACGTGGTTGGCCGCTGTAATGTTTAAGCCTGCGCCTGCCGCCTTTGGATTCAAGAACAACGCTCCAGATCCGTTGAACTCATAAAACTGATCAACAGTTGGCTGCCTCTCGGTAACAGGCACTCGTCCATCAATAAACCTGAAAAATCCGGCAGGCCAACGCTGAGGGATGTCTTGCATGAACAGATCGGCCATTCCCTGGTAGGTTGTAAACACAAGAGCTTTTTGGTTGGACTCAAAAATCTCTGTGAGGAGTTCTAAAAGTCGAATGTACTTGTCTACATCAAGGGATGGATCGCCTAGCGCCTTACTGACCAGACTTGGATGTGTGCAAAACATTCGCAGTCGCCCGGTCGCAACCATGCCTGCAGCAGGTCCGTATTCAGCCAACGTACTCAGTCGTAGCGATTCATAGGCATCAGCAAGTGAAGGACTCATCGTAATTGCCTGAGGCACTTCGATCTTCTCAGGCAGATCCTTTGCAACGTCCCTGACTTTTCGCCTTAAAAGAATTGGTGAAATAATCGGACTTAGCCGACTTGCGTCATTGAGATCATCTGTGAAACTTGCCCGGAACTCGCTCACCGATCCGAGCAATCCTGGAAGCGCAAAATCTGCAAGGGACCAAAGATCGTCAAGTCGGTTTTCAACAGGGGTCCCCGTCACAGCTAAAGAGACTCGGCGGGGAAGTTTCTTGACAGCTTTTGTTCTTTGCGCATCCGGATTTTTTATCGCCTGTGCCTCATCAAGCACCAATAAGTTCCATTCGACTGATCCCAGCAGAGGCTCATCCCGAATTGCTGTATCAAACGAAGTCACTACAACGTCAAACGGCGTCAGTCGCTCTGCAATACCGGCTCTTACCGGTCCTGCATGAACGTGTACGCTGAGTGAAGGGGCGAACTGAGCAATTTCACGCCTCCAGTTTTCAACGATAGTAGCTGGCGCAACTACCAGTGAAGGCGTACAGCCCCGGTTTCTTTCAGATAGAAGCAATGCGATGACTTGCAGTGTTTTTCCAAGTCCCATTTCATCGGCAAGAATGCAGCCAATCTCCTGCTGAGCAATCACTTGCAAGAAACCAACGCCGTCAACTTGGTACGGGTAAAGCTGAGCATTAAGGCCTTGAATTTCACCGATGCCGCTACCTGCAGCAGATGCGACATCGGAAGCAATAACTACAGATTCATCAATTAGTTTTGCAGGTGCATCTTTTGTACTTCGTAACTCGATTAATTTGCCGAATGAAAGCGAGCCTCCCTCAATCACACCACGGGCAGTCAACCAGTCTTTTGCAGATTGGATTGCATCTGTACTAACGGGGTACCATTTGCTGCCAATAATTAATTGATCGTAGCCAGCGGGCAAATCGCAGTACCCACTGTCTGTCCAGACTCCAACTTTGACAATGATCGAACTGGGAGTGACGTTACTTATTCTGATTGCTGGTTCTGCTGGAAACCGAGAAAAAATCAAATCTGGAACCACCGATGTCAAAGGCCGATCAAGTTGCTGCCCATGAAATTCTTTTACATCCGAAAAAATAGCTGAGTAAACGTCTAACGCACTTGGGAAAACGGTCGCACCTGTGTGATCTTTTATTAAGATCCGATCGCCCCCTGAAAACCAATGCGCCTTATACATTTTCAGCCTCACACGGTTTGTGAAGTTGCTGCCATTGAGTTGTATCCCGGCGCGAGCGCAGCGCTCTCAACGCCATAAAGTGTTTGCGGGTTGTTCAGCCATAAATGGTGCTCTTTTGGATCAAGACTGTGTTCAGGTGAGCAATCCACTGACCATCGCCTCAGTGCATACCCAACCAAGGGAGCCCGCATATCGAGAGCCAGCACGCCATTGCTCATCATGAAGTCCGCTTCAATCGCCTTGGGGTAGGCAATGCCCGGGTGGGGGACCAGTTCAATGTGAACGAGCCGTGCCCACTGCACGTCTGATTCAATTTGTTCTTCAACTGGGATGGGCAGGTCAAGAGCCTTGGCTTTGACGATGCGGGTCAAGGCAAAGTCGGCAAAGCGGCCACGTTCGCGGTCATAGGCGCGCAAATGCCAACGCAGGCCGGTGTCTGCCAAAGCAAGCGGGCATAGCGTCTTTGTTGAGGCTCCGGAGGTCAACGACAGGTAATTGACCTTGACTTGGCGTCTGCCAGCGATCGCGCGAGTTAGTGTTGCCAAGGTTTCGATGTCGGGCTTGACCAGGTCGCTGGCGCTTTCGCAGGGGACGGTGCGCTTGAGCTTTTGGTCCATGTTGTCGCCAAAGCCCGAGCGGAACCAAGTGAGCACACGCTCGGCTGAGTGTTTAAAAAGAGGGGCGAAGCGATCCGTGGTGGCGTACTTGCGCTGACCGGCGTCGTAAAAAAGGTTCTGTGGGACCAGGCGGCGGTAGGTGCTCAGGTCGCGCGCAGAGGCGGCAGGTTTGACCCCAAAGCGGCGCTCGATGTCCGCGCGCGTCAGGTCACCACAGAAAAAGGCTTTGACTTCAATGTAAAAAGTCGCTCTCTTTGCGTCTGCGTCAAGTCGTCGAGTGCGGCAGTGACTGAGCTGTTGATCAAGTACTGTCCTGATTGTGATAGTCTAAGTTCTACTCTAGCATATTCAGCGACTGCACTTAATCATTTTGATGCAGCGATAGGCCATCGGTGCTAGAATTTTTCAAACCGATCAGGTTGGCACCGGTCGCTTGGCCCGAAATCATCACTTTAAGGAGATGAACATGTCTTTTTGGCAAATCTTGGGGCGATTCGCTGTGTCCGACACTGGCGAAACTCTGCAGAAGCTCTCGGACAACACCAGCGTTTCATCTGACGGCACGACCTACACAAAGATGGGCTCGACCACCGTTGGGTCTGACGGGTCTGTTTTCACGCAGATGGGCAGTTTCAGTACCGACGGCAGTACCCGCATGGGAAGCACCGCGAGTGGTATTGGGGCTGTTTTCAACCAGTGGGAGCGGGCATCTTGGCCTTCTTCCGACTGAAAGTTGTCTTTTTTGAATCAGGTACACAACCCCCTTCCATTGGCGTCAACTTGAGTGTAAACTGTCAAGTAGAATGTAAAGTGGATAATTGCTATGGGTGAAAAACTGAAGAACGCACCGGTGTACTTCGCCATCGCTCAGGCTCGTCACAATACGGTGCTACGTTTGGGGTCTTACGCTGCCGACATACAGGATCGGATGAGAAAGGCAGGATACCCAGACTTTCAGAAGGCTGTGTCAATGGCCTTCAATTTAATGCCGCAGATCGGGGAAGAAAAGCATGCGCAAAATCAACCCCGGGTTGAGCAGGTGGAGCGCCTGATATTTTCGAGTTCTGACTATTCCAAGGGCTTTATCGTTGAACAGAATGCGCTTTCTTTTCAGACTACTGAGTACGATACCTTTGAGACTTTTGCTGATGAGTTCGCAAAGGGGCTGGGCATTATTCATGAGTGCGTAACACTCGCTCACTCCGAGCGGGTGGGATTGCGTTATCTTGATGCAATTGTTCCCTCAAATGGCGAAGTTGGACTTGGTGACTACTTAGCGCCTGGCGTCTTGGGTTTGGGTAATAACTTACCTGACTCAGTTGAAGTATCACATTCATTTACGGAAACTCATATTCGTACCGCTGAATGTGTGGTTTTAGCCAGAACAATCATTCAAGCCGGGCCCCTAGGTTTCCCAATGGATTTACAGCCAATGGGAGTCAAAATTGCTGAGAGATTTCAATCGATCAATGGTGTTCATGCCATCATTGATACTGATGCCTCGATAGAGGGGCGTCATGCCTTTGACGTAGATGCAATTAAGGCGCAGCTGAAAAAACTTCGTAATGGTGTCGGATTGGCATTTGATGCAATAGTGACGCCATCTGCTATTGCTGAATGGAAAATTTGAAGAAGGAGGATAAATATGTACGCTGCTTATAAAGCGGATGGTCCTTCGAAGCAAGCTATTCGGGCGACAAACTTTTCAAAAGATGCGGATCATTTTGAGGAAATGGGACGTGATGTCTCTCACTCCCAAGGTCGGTTGCTTAGTTATTTTGTGGCCGGTACGCTAGGACTACTTACGCCAATGTATCTTCAGGCCGGTTCGGCGACTGCTAATTGGAACATCAATCAGATCGCTTTTGATGAAATCCAAGCGCCTACAGGGCTAAATCCGAGCACTTCGGCTCGTGATATTTTGCACGTTCGCCGAGTATTGAAGATTTCTGTTACAGAGTTGGCTAAGATTTTTGGCGTGTCCCGACAAGCCGTTCACGATTGGCTTAATGGTGGAGCACTCTCGAGTCGAAATGCTCAACGACTTTCTCTGATCGCAGAGGTCGCTGATGTTTTCGTTGAGTCTGGAGTTGATATTTCGCCGCAGATGCTCCGCCGTAAGTTTGGAACTGGTCAGTCTCTTCTTGATTCGTTCAAAGACGGCAGTAACATCGTTCAAGAGGCTCAGCAACTCGTAAGCACAATTGCTCGCGAGGCGACGCAACGTCAGCGCATGTCGGAACGACTTGCTGATCGACTAAAAGTTGAATTGCCCGTTAGTGCTTTTGGCTTGGCTCACTTGCATGAGAAAACTTGAGGCGCTGTGAATGACAGAAGCCAATCGTCAGTTGTTGTGGTTGCAAGGTAACGTTCTAACCGACGATGCTTTAAAGTCACTTGGCCTTCAAAAGGCTGAACAGACAGATGAAATCTTCGCTGTCGTTATCTCACACGATTGCGATTTAACAGCCGCGTTAGACAAAGAACCCCTCGCCGAGGTTATTGTTGGTCGCCGCATAGAAAAAATGGGCGGTGATTCTTTTGGTAAAACTGCACGTAGATTGCATATCGAATATCAAAGCGCTAGTGGACCTATATACTTTGAGCTTGTTGCTAATTGCAAGAAGCCGGTCAATAAAACTGATTTGTTTGCCTATCAACCTCGAGCAGACATTCAATTAAGTGTGAGAGACCTCCGGATACTTCAGCGGTGGTTAGCTGCTCGTTATGCAAGAGCAGCTAACCAGAAGCATTTGAGACGCGCTTAAGAGCCGCAATTATTCCGGGCAAGTACGATCTTCTAAAAAAATCGAAAAAATTTTAGATGTCGGTGGTGATTACATTCGAGCTTTGCTTTCCGACATAGACAAGGGCGAAGACGTTGAACGTAAAACGCCAGACGATCTATATCGCCTTGGAATTGTGGTTTTGTATGACAGCCTTCGGGATGAGCCTACGGCTTTTGCTGCCGCAACGGTTACTGCCGAAGCATTGGAAGGCATTTTCGAGGCTGCGTTTAAAGCGCCAACAGGCGCATGGCAAAACGTTGAACTGGAGTACTGTGATCCAATTTCCGACACAGCTATGACAGTTGCGATGAGCGAAACATTGAAGCAGTGGCGACTGGAGTATCTCAGTATGCAGGATGAACCACCAGACCCAATGCTTGCCCAATATTGATCCCATAAAAACAGCAGGTCGGCATGGCAACAAAGCATTTCCCCAAAGGACTTGACGTTCGCATGCGCGATCATGATGGTGAAATTCATAAAAAGCGAAGTGATACAAAAGTTGAGACGCTTCGCCAAACATACGGGGATGATTTCGCCAAAGGTTATCGGTTTGACGCGCAATTAGGCACTGTGTTGAAAAAAAGAAGGGGTTGAGACCCTGGATCAGCTGCTCAAGAAAAAATGAATGCCACACTTCTAGATTGGAGTTCGGTTGCAAAATACGGATTTGAACCGCCGTCCGCAATTCTGTAAAATCGAACGCTTCCGAAGGAGGCGTTCCCATTGGGGTACGGCACTGAATTGGGGATCGTTCGCAGGAACTAGATGAGGCCCGCAGGGACTACTCTAAGGCTGTTTGCGCAGTGGTTACGCCCCACCACCATACCGTACTTGCGCTGCCCCGCGCAGGTTATTCTTCTGTACCGGCGCCTCTTTGACGAGCGATCGTGATTGCAGGCGTCGGAGCAAACCTTCTTCTCCCTTTCTTCTCGTCACGTTCGTTGCTCTCCGGGAGGTTAGCTACTCATGCCACAGATCTTCTTCTGGATTGTCCTCGTTATTTTCGGTACTCTCATCACATGAAACGATGGATGCCGCTTTGGGCCATGATGTGCGAGACGGTGATCGTCCTCTTGCTATCGATGGGACTTATCGGCAGTCTCTCTCTGGCGAATGAGTCTCTCCCTGTTAAGCCAGAATCGGTGTTGGTTCCAGCTCCACCCAAACCACATGCATCAGAGGCTGAGTCGAAGCCTTCGGGAAAGGCGCATCTTCCTTCCGGTGCTGGCGTTGCGCTGAAGCCGGTCGGCGTTCATCCTCCTGCCGAGATCGTCGGGAAAGATGGCGCTCCCATGGTGCTGGTTCCAGCCGGTGAGTTCACGATGGGGAGCGACAAGGGCGATGACGACGAGCAGCCGGTCCATCGTGTCTTTCTCGACAGTTATTATATGGATAAGTTTGAAGTGACGAATGGCCGATTTGCGAAGTTTGTCGAGGCGATTCAAAGTGAACCGCCTTGGGGCTTTGCGGACAAGGAAACGCCGGTTGTCCATTCGGATCGTCCGGTTCGCTGGGTGAACTGGATGGAGGCGCTCGGCTATTGCCTGTGGACCGGGAAGCGGTTGCCGACGGAAGCGGAATGGGAGAAAGCCGCCCGGGGTGCTGATGGAAGGATCTATCCATGGGGAAACGATCCGCCGACGACGGCCCATGCAGTTTTTGGCTTGAAGGAAGGGGCCGATATGGTTGCGCCTATCGGCAATCGCGACAAAGGGAAAAGCCCTTATGGCGTTCACGATCTGGCCGGCAATTTGTATGAATGGGTGACGGACTGGTATGACGAGGAATTCTATACGAAAAATCCTGCCATCAATCCGCGCGGCCCGGTGGAGGGTACGGCGAAGGTGCAGCGGGGCGGTTCCTATATCAATAGTCCCTATCGGCTCCGATCATCTTTTCGGACAAAGGGCGATCCCGCCGAGCACGACCCCAATGTCGGATTTCGCTGCGTCGAAGATGCTTCCAAACTGCCTTAGTGTTCTTCTTCTACTTTTTCTTGCGGTTGCGTGATGAAGCGAAGGTCTCGCCGCTTCAAGATTAGAGGGTATATTTTATGCTGCGAGAATTATTTCAGGAAAATTATTTCCCCGGTTGACAGAGTTTTCTAATGGGCGTAGGTAGAATCTACGGCCCATTCATTCACTCGACAAGGGAACCGAACAGATCGCGCGGATGTTAACGGGTTCCCTGCCAACTTTCTTGCGAAAGGAGGGTAGCGATGGATGATTTGACTCCACCGGATCAGGCAGGCCCGCCGACTTGAGGATGGAAGCTGATCGTTGCGCTAGCCGGTTCTCCACTGGCCGTGCCGTAAGGCACAAAAAACCAACTGGATTCAGCCATGATTCCATCATGGAGAATTCGATACGAGCACAAGGCACATCAGTGCCGGGGTGAATTCGTTCTCCCCGATCAGTGTCCACAGTCTTTCTTGTCGTGCGGGTCTATGTTTCTCGCTGGGCCGAGACAATTACACAGCTAGCTTGGCGTCCTAAGCGCCAGACGCGGGCGACCTCCCACCTCAGTGCAGGGTCGCCCGTGCCTTATCTGCCTTGGCAAATATCTACCGCATCTTTTTTATTATCTTCTTTCGGCGCTGGCACCGGTCTGCCGGCGCCAGATGATATAGAAAGGGATCCCGCTCAAGACCGTTGCGGCGCCGAAGAGCGATTCAGCCGGTCGTTGGAGCAGGCTATAGATTACGATGACGAGGGATCCCGCGATCAAGATGACTGGGAGGAAGGGATAGAGCGGGGCTCGGTAGCGATGGGGCAGAGTGCTGGGCTTGCGGTGAAAGTGAAAAACGGTTGAGAGGGTCAGGGCCATGAAGAGGGATAGGATGAGGCTGCTGTAGACGATCAGTTGCTCAAAGGTTCCGCTCAGGATAAGGAAAGAGGCCCAGGTGCTTTGGAGCAAGATCGCGCGAACCGGCACTCCGCGCTCTGCATGGAGCCGGGCCAGCCAGGGGCTGATGATTCCGTCATGTGCCATGGCCCAGTAGACGCGGGGCCCGGCCCAGACCATTGCACTGACGGCCCCGGCGATCGCGAGGCAGAGCAGCGCCGCGACGAACCTCGCGCTGTTGGGTCCCCAGAGGGCCGCCGCCGCTTTCTCTGCAACAGGCAGGAGCGGTTCTTGGGCTAAGCTCGTGATCGGCAGGGCATAGAGATAGACGAGGTTCAGCAGCAGATAGAGCCAGGCCACAGAGATGGTTCCCCCTACCATAATTTTCGGCAACGATCGTTGCGGGTCGGCGATCTCTCCTGCGATATAGCTCGCCACGTTCCAGCCCAGGTAGCTGTACATCACGAACAGGAGGGAGGTGGCAGAGGCGCCGAGCGAGGGGTGCGATGCAGGGGCTGGAGTTGTGAGATGGGCCCAGTGACCTGATCCGTACAACAGACCGCCGAGAATGAAGCAGCAGATGGCGAGGACCTTGGTGGTCGTGAGTACCCGTTGTAGACGTCCGCCTGTTCCGATTCCTCCGCAATGGACTAGCGTGACAATCCAGAGGAGGCTGAGGGCGAGTCCCCTGCCCAACCAACCGCTCTCGTCGGCAGGGGGAACGATACGGAGGGCATAGGAGGCAAAGCTCACGGCTGATGCGGCCAGGGCTGCGCCGAATCCGATGGTGAAGGAAGTCCAGCCGCTGAGAAAGGCGACCAGCGGTCCATAGGCCTCCCGCAAGTAGAGGTAATCTCCTCCTGCATGGGGCAAGGCGGAGCCCAGTTCCCCGTAGACCATGGCGCCACCGAGCGCGAAGAGCGCTCCGACGAACCACAAGAAGAGAATCAGTGTTGGATCGCCTAGGTCCCGCGCCAGGAAACCCGTCGTGGTGAAGATGCCTCCACCGATGATGTTGCTCACGAGCACACAGGAGGCTGTGAACCAGCCGATCTTCGCTGTGGAGGGCTTCTGTCCCGTTTCGTTGATCATGGATCGTTCATGGCATTGTATTCCGTCCTTCCCTACCATACTGGGCGATGCCTGGGAAGCGTGGCAATCGCTTTATGGCGGTTTCCGCGCCACACCTTGCCCTTCCTCTCGAAGCCCCTTTAGAATACGGGCTCATATCGATCGGCCTGCAACGGTGATTCCCTATCCGGAGGTGGTGCCATGAGCCTTGCTGAGAACGCCTGTATCCCCTGTCGCGGCGGTGTGCCCCCGGTTACGGCTGACCGGGCTCAGGCTTTGCTGAGGGAATTGGGGCAAGGGTGGTCACTGAACCAAGCTGGCCATCTTGAGCGTGTGTATCCGTTCAAGGATTTTTCTCAGGCCCTGGCCTACGTGAATAAGATCGGGGCTGTGGCAGAAGCGGAAGGCCACCACCCGGATCTCTATCTGGCTTGGGGGACGTGCAGGGTCGAAATCTGGACTCACAAGATCCACGGCCTGACAGAGAGCGACTTTTACTTGGCGGCTAAAGCCGACCGAGAGTTCGAGCCATTCCTGGCCGCCGTTAGCTAGCAGGAGCCTTCTATGACGTCACGAGGGAACAGATGAGCGACCAGGCCCAGGTGGCGCTCGTCAACATGCCGTTCAGCTATTCGAAGTATCCTTCGATCCAGTTGGGCACATTGTCCGCCCTGCTCAAGTCGAAGGGCATCCCCGTCGAGTGCCACCATTTGAACGTGCGCTTCGCCCACCAGATCGGCGTGCCTCTCTACGAAATGATCTGCGAGAAACGGGCGCTGTTCGGCGAATGGATTTTTTCCTACCTCCTGTTCCGTGACAATCCCAAGCGCGCTGAGTATCCCCGCCTGTTCAAGCCGGTCTTTGAGCAGGTGGCGCGGGCCAGTGGCCAGTCGGTTTCATTCTTCGAAGACATGGCGACGAGGACTGCGCCGCAGTTCTTGACCGGGGCTCTGACCTCCATCGATTGGGGTCAGTATAGAATCGTCGGCTTCACCTCGACCTTCGATCAAAACGTCGCGAGCCTGTCGATGGCGAAACTTATCAAGGATCTGTATCCAGACGTAATGATCGTGTTCGGCGGGGCGAATTACGATGGCGAGATGGGGCTGGAATATTTCCGGGCCTTTCCTTTTATCGACTATGTGGTGGTGGGGGAAGGGGAAGAGGTCTTCCCGGAACTGGTGCGCTATCTTCTCGGAGAAAAGTCCGGGTCTGTGCCCAACGGCGTGGCCTATCGAGAGGGAGGGGCGCCAGCCTTTACGCCGAATCACGCACTCTTTTCGGATTTTTCGAAGACCGGTCCGCCGGACTACGACGCCTACTATCACCTACTGGCTGAATTGGGCGAGGCGGCGCAGGGGCTCGATCGGATTCTCCTCTATGAAGGTTCGAGGGGTTGCTGGTGGGGAGAAAAACATCACTGCACGTTTTGCGGCTTGAATGCGCAGAGCATGAAGTTTCGGGCCAAGTCGTCCGAGCAGGTGGCCCGTGAGATGGCCTACCTCTCCAGCCGGTACGATACGGCGCGCTTTCGCCTGGTGGACAATATTATCGACATGAAATATGTGGAGAATCTCTTCGGCCGGTTTGCGGCGGACCATTGCGATCTCGATCTCTTCATCGAAACAAAGAGCAATTTGCAGAAGAGCCAGATTCGTACGCTTGCGGTCGGGGGCGTGAAGTGCATGCAGCCGGGGTTGGAGAGCCTGAGTGCCAATCAGTTGCAGGCGATGGATAAAGGCGTCACCCCGATGCAGAATATTATCTGCCTCAAGTGGAGCTTCTATTACCATGTCACGGTCTCCTGGAATATCCTGCTCGGCTTTCCCGGTGAAACGAATGAGGACTACCGTCAGCAGATTGACCTGCTGCCCTCGTTATTCCATCTCCAGCCGCCCGAGTCGACCGGGAGGTTCTGGCTGGAGCGGTTCAGCCCCTATTACACCAAGCCCCATGAATATGGTGTCCGCATCATTGGTCCCGGGACCGCCTACGAGTATGTCTATGATGCGCGGCAGGTGGATTTAAAGAAGATCGCCTACGACTTTGAATATGAGCTGAATAATTGGGCGGTGGATCAAGAGGTCTATCAGGCATTGGTTGATCTGGTGCAGGAATGGCAGAGGCTGGCCGGTTCGAGCGATCGGCCGTTTCTCTACTACTCGAAGGCGATGGACTATGTCACGGTCTACGATGGCCGGAATCCCAAGGCGCCGATCAGGCGGCGCTATGATGGGCCTGCAGCGGGAATTATTGAGGTCTGTAGCGAGGCAGCCAAGAGTACGGAGCAGATTCGTGCTTTGCTGGCGCAGCGGCCGGACAAGAGCGGGAGCAGCGAGGAAGAAATCGATCAGGCGCTCATGGCGTTGACGGCCGCACGAATTCTCTACGAAGAGCGCGGCAAATATTTCACGCTGGCTATTCCCGAAAACACCTACCTCTAGCAGCGTACAATCACATCGATAGTTTCTCTGCGACGTTCCGCATCTGGACTCCATGCGCGAGCGAGGCGCCGCCTCTGATGGCGCAGGCGACGTGGACGGCTTCCGTCATTTCTTCGATGTTCGACCCCTTCTCAAGAGAGGCCTTCGTGTAGGCATCGATGCAGTAGGGACATTGGACTGCATGGGCGACAGCGAGGGCGATGAGGGATTTCTCTCGCTCCGTCAGAGCTCCTTCGGCGAAGACGGCCGTGTAGTAAGCCATGAACTTATCCCAGAGGCCCTGGTTCCCCTTGCCCATCTCGGCGAACTTTCCCAGATCGTGCGGATGGTAGTAGCTCTCCATGGACAGCTCCTTACTTTCGCCTTCGTCTCTATGCGTTGCTGGGCGGTTCCGGGTCGGCTTGCGCGAGGACCTGAGAAAACTTGGTGCCGACGATTGCGGTCACTTTGGCCATGAGGTCCGTGACCTCTTGCCATTCTTGCGGGAGCAGATCCTGTTTCAGTTGGGGATGAATCGCCCATTGGGCATCGACCTGCGTTCCCTTGCGGCTTACAAGGACCCGCAGCAATTCTACATCCCTGTTGTGCGATTCGGCCCCTGGGGCCTGGGGGGGATTCCCGTTTGATTGTCCCGATGGAGGCGTTGAACGTGCCATAGAGCCAAGTCCCTTCCATTTTGTACGGGAAGAATATACCCCATCGGCATTCCCTCTGTATATCTGCCGGATGGCTCCCCTGGCCGGCCTGGCTGGTTGGCTTCTATCGCATGTTTTCTGGAAGTGGGATTCTGTCTACGAGGGGGGCGTGTCTTCTCGGAGTACGTCGATCATGGCCTGATGGAGGAGCCCGTTGCTTGCGACTAATTCTTGGCCGTAGATGGAGTGAGTTGTGCCTGAGAAGTCCGTCACCCTGCCGCCAGCTTCACGGAGAATGAGGACTCCCGCCGCCATATCCCAGGGGTTCAGCTTCACTTCCCAGAATCCGTCGAACCGGCCGGCTGCGACATAGCAGAGATCCAGGGCTGCCGTCCCGGTTCGCCGCAATCCCTGTATTTTTAAGGCAAATCTGGCGAAGTGGTTCAAGTTATTGTTGTTGGTTTCGCGAATGTCGTACGCAAATCCTGTGACCAGGAGCGCGTGATCGAGATGATTCGTTGAGGATACGGAAATGGGATATCCATTTACGTGAGCGCCTTGGCCGAGTTGCGCGCTGAAGAGTTCATCCCTGGTCGGGTCGTAGACTACCCCGACAATCTCGCGGCCGTCGCATTCCACGCCGATAGAGACACAGTAGGCGGGGAATCCGTGGGCGAAGTTCGTTGTGCCGTCCAGCGGGTCGATGATCCATTTGTAGCGGGAGGGAGCTTGCTTGGTCAGGCCCCGTTCTTCGGCCAGGACCGGATGGGTCGGGAAGGCCTTGTGGACGACATCAATGATACGTTGTTCCGCTTGGTGGTCTGCATCGGTGACGAGGTTGATAAGCTCTTTATGTTCAATGCGAAAGCCGGCGCGGGTACAGTCAGCCAGCACGGCTCCGGCTTGGCGGGCTGCGTCAATGGCGACCGCGAGGACTGTATCGAGTGGAATGTCCTGATCGGATGGTTGGAGCATGAGAAGGCATCATAGCATGAGGCCGTGTTTCCAAATTCGCGCATGAAAATATTTTAAAGATCCACGAAGAGAGGGGTGTTCAGCCTAATTGGATCTGAGAATGAAAAGTTTATCTTTTCATTTTTGAGACTTAGATTGGAGTGCTTTGAGCAAGCATGGACTGGCATTAAAGCTATAATTATATGCAAGCTACAATATAGCTTTATCTATTGACTTGCTTTGCAAGCAATGCTATAAAGCAAGCATGCTTCACTTGGGGGCAGTTTCGTGGAAGAACTTACCGACATATTGGTCGGGCTTGAACAGCGCATCAGCGCTTACAAGAACCGGCTGCAAGAGCTCGAAAAGAAGCGTCGCCGTTTGGACGACGAGATCGCTACGATCAAAAAATATTTGGAGTTGGCAGAAACGCTCTATCGCGTCGAAGCTGACAAAGCCAAACTCGCCAGCCTTTCCAGTCAATTCTATTCCGATGAAAAAGGCGGTCGTCAGCGACCGAATACGGATGTCACCGACCAGTCGAGGGAGATCCTCATGGGGCGGAGCAAGTATTCGGGGAAAAGTGTGGCGGAAGCCGCATATGAAATGCTCCGCGAGGCGAATCGCGCGATGCACGCGAAAGAGCTCGTGCAGCGATTGGTCGAGGGGGGCCTCCAGATCAAGGGGAAGACGCCGTTGACCTCAGTGGCCACTTCCTTGAAACGGGATAAGCGGTTCAAGAAAGTCAGTCCGAATACGTTCGAAGCGTTGGAAGAAGCTTTGATTCACGCGGTGTAGTGTGTCTGAGTCAGTTATACCTCAAAATACTCGAGGGGGGGTGAGAGTCTTGGCGACGAAGAAAGCAGCAAAGAAGAAGAAGAAGTAGTCCCCGCCTCGATTTTAGCGTCGGGAGCAAGGCCACTTGCTCCCGACGTTAAATCATATCTCACGGTTACCATGCGCCACAAAGCATCCCGCCTCTCAGGCAAGATCCCCAGTAGATTGCGATATCAACGGTTGAATATTACGAGGCTTGGAGTGCCACGAGCGTTGCGGGTCGAGGTGCGGTCATGGCTGAGCGTGGCTCAGGCGCGGCAACGGTTTCGTCGGCGTTGAGCAATACCCAGCTATCAGGATGGATGAGAATCTGCTGCACGAGGCGCGTATGAATCGCATGGCCGGAGCGCTCGGCGATGATATGCCCGATAAAGGGCAGACCGAGCAGCGAAAAGTCTCCGATCAGATCCAGGATCTTGTGACGGACGAATTCATCGGGGAAGC
>SXGR01079969.1_pt1 | contig 49384 bp, 40 predicted proteins | sample 3174711 | NCBI WGS metagenome assembly SXGR01 (sample SAMN11356860, study PRJNA531348) | freshwater metagenome | isolation source: freshwater sample F1-60 | place: China: Fuxian Lake, Yuxi | collected 2017-12-25 | reverse complement strand
TTGAAGGGTTCGCCACCGCGGATTGAGACCGTGGGACGAAGCCGATTGAAGATCAGGTGGCTTCCATCAATCGCGACTGGCCACACAGACGCGTTGCCGCGCAGGGCCATCAAACTGATCCCCGGTTGCGCCTGGAGCAATCCGCGTCCCTTGTTACGGTGACCTTCAGGGAAAATCGTGAGCATCTGACGCGCCGCAAGGCAAGCAAGTGCATCCCGGATTGCCTGCCGGTCTGCCTCTCCCCGCCTCACATATATCGTTCCATACCGAGCGCCAACGGCACCAAGTACCGGCCAACTTTCGACCTCAGACTTCGAGAAGAAGATTGGTGGTCGAGGCATGAACGCACCCAGGAGCGGGATGTCGGCATAGGCGAGATGGCTGCTTGCCAGGATCAACGGGCCCTTGTCAGGTTTGGGGCAGCGGCTTATGTCCTCCAGGACAATCCGTGACGCGGCCCGGAGGATCCCACCGACGACATACTTAGAGAACATGAAGAAGCGGTCCCCGTCGCGGAATCCACGGGCGCGCGGAACAATGCCAACCGGGACGTTCCCAGGTTGAGGTGGTGGGGTACTTGGTCCTGAGCCAATCGACGTAGGTTCGGAACTAGCCATTGTTGGTCTCCAGCGCCGTCGCGGAACGCTGGGTGCGCTGCACTACGTCAAGCGCGAAGGCAACCTCGGCATCGACCGTCAGGTTGTCAGTTTCGAGGTAGACGGCATCGTCTGCCGGGCGAAGTGGCGCGGTTGCCCGACCGGTATCCCGTGCGTCGCGTTCGATGATGCTTCGCAGGATATCTGCGACGTCGGCCTGCTGTCCTCGGGCGAGGAGTTCGTCGGCGCGCCGGCGCGCGCGCGTCTCAGGAGTGGCAGTGACGTAGAACTTGACGTTGGCGTCCGGCAGAACAACCGTGCCGATATCGCGGCCAATCATCACGACACGCGATTCCCGCGCGAGGTGACGGAGCTGAACAGTGACGGCGCTTCGTACACCTGCCAGTGCGGAGGGACGGGATACAGTCCGATCGATATCCGGCGTCCGAAGTGCCCAGGTGACATCCTCACCACCTATGAGGACGGTGAACTGCCTCCCGTCGTCGACGGTCAGCGGGATAATCTGGAGGTCCATTGACAAGGCAATGGGACCGAGGGTCGCGTCGTCGTCAGGATCAAGGTCTTGCGTCATGGCAATCCACGTCACTGCGCGGTAGACAATACCGCTATCGATGCAGATTGCGTGGAGCGCACGCGCCAGAGCGGCACCGAAAACCGATTTTCCGGCGCCCGCCGGACCGTCGATGGCGATTACGAGATGGGAGTTCAAGATGGCCATCGTTCACGCCACGCGGGTCGGCGCCCAGGCGGTGCCAAGATGCTCCCGATTGCCGATTGGGGACGGCGTCGCGAAGTGAGTGCCTTGCGCCTCCGGGGTGGTGGGGTAGTCGACACCGCCTCGATTTCATTTGCTGCGAGCATGCGCCACTTTCCGACTGGTAGTGAACCAAGGCGAACGCTCCCGACGCGGACACGTACCAGGCTCACCACCCTCAGGCCGACAGCCTCGCACATGCGTCGGATCTGACGGTTTCTTCCCTCATGGAGGATGATGCGCAAGCGGGTGTTGCGTCCCGTAGTCGCGATCACATCAACTTCGGCACCGGACGATCGGTCGCCCGGACCGATCTCGAGTGGTGCGCGCAGGGTCTCCATCGTTTCGCGGGATGGTGTTCCATGCACCTCGACGTTGTACTCCTTCGAACAACCGAACTTGGGGTGGGTCACGCGTTGCGCCCAATCGCCGTCGGTTGTAAAGAGGAGCAGCCCCTCACTTTCTTCATCGAGACGACCGACGGGGAAGAGACCCGGAGCCGGAGGCACGAGTTCCATCACGGTTGGCCGTCCGAACGGGTCTTCGACCGTCGAGAGGTACCCGCGGGGCTTGTTCAGCGCGAAGTAGCGGACAACGGTGGTGACATTGATGGGCCGCCCGTCCACGGTGATTTGTTGGCGTACCGGATCCGTACGTGTACCAAGTTCCCGGACAGTAACCCCGTCCACCTGAACTCGGCCTGCAATAATCAGGTCCTCGGCATCACGGCGTGATGAGACGCCTGCTCGTGCAAGGACCTGCTGCAAACGCGATGGGGGAGCACCACCGTCCGCAAGTGGGTTCGTGCGGGGCATGTTCGCAGAACCGGCGATGCTGCTGCTGCCAGATGCACGCATCGCCGAGCGGGCGAGGCCTCTGGCCTGCGGGGACGCGTGCGGCTTTGAGGTTCCTGCCCGCCGGTCGTCCGACCTGATTGCTCCAGGTTGTGAGACTCGTCTCGCCCCCGGTGGCGGGGTGCTCGGTCCGGGTCGGAAGGACCCGGGGCGTGCGTTGCTTCCCGGATTACGCATGGTCACTTCAGAGGATTATAGGCGCGACCCCCGGCGTGTCCGGACCGTTCATGCACCGCGGCATCATTGGCAGGCGATACCATCGCCCGCGAGCGACGGGTTGAGAACAGATGGGTCAGGTTCGGCAACGCGAATGGGGCGTGCGAGTGGATGGCGAAACGGGCACTCGGAAACTAGAAGCGGACGACGGTGTGAGGCGCGCATTCGGTTCTGCAGAAGTGAAGCATCAGACGCGTGTGGTGGCGTCGGCACCCGGCAGGTGCGGCATTGTCGGGAACCCGACGGACATGTATGGAGGCACCGTGGTGTCCTGTACCGTCCCGATGCGCGCATTTGTGAGCATAGAACCGGCGTCGGAACTCGTCCTCGAAGCTGACGACGGAGCGGTCGTGATCCGCGATGTGGCCGACCTCGCGTTAGCCTCGACCCACACGGACATATTCCGGGCGACGATACGCCATCTTGGGATCTGGCCGCTTAACGTTCACATGAAGTGCTGGAGTGAGCTTCCTTTCGGTGCCGGCATGTCAGGATCAACCGCCATGGTTGTCGCCACGGTCAAGGCGATCACCACCTACCTCGGACAGGCCCTGGGTGTTTACGAGACTGCTGAACTGGCTCGCGAGGTTGAGTTTCGGTCATTGGGTGTGATCTGCGGATATCAGGATCACTACATGGCTACGTTTGGTGGCCTCAACTCGATGGACTTCCGGGACAAGGCGTTCGACCGGTCCACTGAAGCAATGGTCTTCGCGACCGTTGAACCGTTGGCCACGTGGATGGGTCACCTGCCCCGGTTGCCATTGGTATTGGCGAACACGGGTGTCGTCCATCATTCGGGCGCAGTACACCGTCCGATTCGTGAGCGGTGGCTTGAAGGCGATCCGGAAGTCCGGCAGGCGTACCTCCGTATCGGAGAAATCGCGCGTGAAGGCAAGCGGGCTTTGATCGAGGAATCCTGGGTGCGGCTTGGCGTTCTCATGAACGAGAACCACGCAATCCAACGGGCACTGGGTGGCTCGGGCCCTTCGAACGAGCATCTGATCGGCGTTGCACTCGATGCCGGTGCCTACGGCGCGAAACTGGCGGGTGCGGGTCACGGCGGGACGATCATTGCGCTACATCCGGATCCTGAACGCTTGGGGGAGGCACTTCTGGCAGCGGGAGCGAAGCGATTGTTCACGCCCATTCCGGTGTCGGGTGTTCGTCTGGAACCTGACGTCGACTTGACCGCCAGGCACGGGTAAGCCACCTTTGGTCCTGTCCCGAGGGTGGGTGCCTTAAAGGGCGCGTATCCTTAGGTTCCGGGTCGATTGTGTCGGGGTGGGTTCGGTTCACGGGCTACTGTGGCACGATCATCGTTTCGGATGGCCGAATGTGACGCCATCCGGGTCGCAGGGGGGCATCGTCGGTGCGGGACGCGTGGCGTCATTTCCGGGCGGCAGTTGGGGAGTTTTACTTTGAACTTCCACGCATGATCGCCGTAAGCCTGATCTGGTTCATCCCGACCGTTCCGGCATTGTGGGTGGCTTTCAGAGTGGTGACCTTTATCGGTGGGGATCCCGGTGCGGAGGGCGATGCGCTGATCCCCGTAGTCGCATTTGGAACCCAGGCCACGTTTTTCGGGTTTCTCTCGCTTGTCGCCGCCGGTCCAGCATTGGCGGGACTGCACTCGGCAATCGCGCCGCTTGCGCGGGGCGACCTCTTTGAGATGTCCATGTTCTGGCGTGGCGCGCGGACACACTTCCGGCGGGCGTGGATCCTTGCAACCGTTGATGTGTTCATCGGGGTCGTGCTGATACTCAATATCTGGTTCTACTGGACTTCTGAGATTCCTGGCATCTGGCTGCTTGCAATCCTTTTCGCTTACGCTCTCTTCGCGTGGGGGTGCATTCAGCCTTACCTCTTTCCGCTGCTGATCGAACTTGATCAGAAGGTGACGCTTGTCCTGCGAAATGCAGTATTCGTGGCGATGGACAACCTCGGTCTGACGCTCGGGATGTTCGCGATCAACGCGGTGATGATCTCGATCGCGGCGCCTCTTGGTGCAATCCTTGTGCCATTCGCGTTGCCTGCCATCCTCGCAAACATGCACTTGAGGGCGGTCGTTACGGTCATTGAACGCTACCGGGAGACCGGTCGGATCCTTCCCCGTGACGGAGAGAGTGTCGGTGAGGGCCACCGGCCGAAGGTTCCCCAGGACGAAGCACCGGTTCGACATGAACGCAACGAGGACGATGCGCGAGGTCTTGGTGGCCGCCCCCGACGGCTCAATAGATAGGCGCCGGCCGACGTTGTCCGTGTGGTCGCGTCGCGGCCGGGAAGGTGGAGGCAGTGGCCTCGATAGATGTCATCGGCGCGGAAGTCTTTCTGGAGGGGCATGCCGCCCTTGCCGGGCTCTCGCTGAACATCGCTGACGGGGAAGCGGTCGCAATCCTCGGACCGTCCGGGTGTGGCAAAACCACACTGCTCCGCGCCATTGCCGGTCTCCAACCCCTGCACGGCGGGTCGATCGCCTATGACGGCGTCGACGTGACGCAAACCGAACCCGCCGAACGTGGCGTCGGGATGGTAGTCCAGAACTATGCCCTGTATCCACATATGCAGTCACAGGGCATCCTTGGTTTCTACTACAAGCTGAGAGGGCTGGATGCCGAGGTGGGTGACCGTGTGAAGGGGGTATGCGATGTCATGGGGGCGGATTTCGAGGGGTTGCTAAAGCGGAAACCAGGTGAGTTGTCCGGAGGCCAACAGCAGCGGGTGGCAATCGGGCGGTGCATCATCCGGGAACCGCGGGTCTTCCTCTTTGATGAGCCGCTTTCAAACCTGGATGCCCGATTGCGTGCCCAGACACGTGTGGAGATCAAGCGTCTCCTTCGCCGATTTGGAGTGACCGCAGTGTATGTGAGTCACGACCAAACTGAGGCGACGGCGATTGGTGACCGGATTGCGATCATGCGAGACGGAAAGATCGAGCAGAACGGGCGATACCGAGACCTGCACGCACACCCGCTGAACACCTTCGTAGCGACATTCCTGGGGACACCGCCGATGAGCCTGATCCGGGGGGTGATCGAGGACGGGTTCATCCGGCTGACTGGGTCTGGAAGCGAACCGGATGCAACCGCTCCTGCGCCGCTCGAAGACGAGCCGTGGCGAGACGCGGGCAGGATTTCGGCTCCGACGGGTATCGTCCGCGTCCCGTTCGGTGTGCGTCCGGAACTTCCAGTGGGCACCGGGATCATTCTCGGGTGGCGTCCTGATGCTGCCCGGCTGGTGCCGAGTGGTGATGGAGCGGTGCCGGCGTGGATCGTCGCGACAGAGCCGGTGGTTGCCGACCGGCAGCTCTTGGTCACCTGCGCGGTTGCGATGACCGATGAGCTTGGAACTGACGTATCGGTGGTGGTGCGCGCCCGCGCGCCTGCGGCAGCTGAGCTCAACAGGGGTGATCGGGTTCATCTGGGGTTCGACCCTGACGAGGCTCATGTCTTCGCCAGCGACGGAACCCGGATGACCGCGGTGATATACTCGCAGTTATAGCCAGTAGTAAGGCGCCGCACGCCACGACGTGAGCGGGGAAACCCGCTTTTCGTTTTTTCTGGGTGATTCGATTGCTAGGCCATTTAGGTCGGGCGGGTCACTCCTGATTGGCGCGGTGCCACATGATGCCGGAGGGGCAACATGCGTAGCGATTTTGCCGCGTCCCTCGCACAACTGACGGCCGAACGGGGCTTGAACAAGGAAGACCTACTCCACATGGTGGAGGTCGCGATTGCCTCGGCGTACAAGAAGGACTTCGGGGTAACCGAAGAACGGAACATCGCAGTCCGCATGGACCCGCAGTCGGGCAGTGCCCGGGTGTATGAGGTGTACGACGTCGTCGACATTGTCGAGAACCCGCTGACCCAGATCAGCGTTGTCGACGCCCAGGCCCTCAAGCAAAGCGCGAGGGAAGGTGCCACGATCGAAAAGGAGGTCACTCCTCCGAATTTCGGACGAATTGGCGCACAGACGGCGAAGCAAGTGATCCTGCAACGGATGAAGGATGCCGAGCGCGACAAGGTCTACGCGGAGTTCATTGACCGCGTGGGTGACATCGTCACCGGAGTGATCCGGAGATCAGACATGCGTGGTTCAATTCTCGAGATGGGTGTTGGAGGCAAGGCCGAGGGTCTGTTGCCTGTGTCAGAACAGGTGCGCACTGAACACCACCGAATGGGACAACGGATCAAGGTGTACCTGACGCAGGTCGATCGGAGCGTGAAGGGTCCGATGCTGATCGTGAGTCGGGCGAACCGGAACTTCGTGCGACGGTTAATGGAGTTGGAAATCCCGGAAATCTTTGATGGGCGTGTCGAGATCAAGTCGATAGCCCGTGAAGAAGGGGTGCGCTCGAAAGTCGCTGTTTCCTCCCGGAACCCGGCGATGGATCCGGTTGGTGCGTGCGTCGGTCAACGCGGACAGCGTATCCAGAACATCGTCAATGAACTTGCTGGAGAGCGGATCGACATCATCCGGTGGGATGAGGATCCGACCCGTTTCGTGGCAAGTTCGCTCAGCCCGGCGCGGGTCACTGATGTGCAAGTGGACGAGGCTACCCGGACGGCGACGGTTATCGTCCCTGACGGGCAATTGTCACTCGCTATTGGCAAGGAAGGCTTGAATGCGCGGTTGGCGGCGAAGCTGACTGGGTGGAGAGTGGACATCCGTGGTGACGGATCAATCGCTGCCGAGGCACACGCGGGTGAGGTCCACGGCCACCAGGGCGTGACAGACGCATAGACACACTTCTGTTCCGAGTCTTTGCGAAGCATTCGGCAAAGGTTCGGTTGGGCATGGAAGGGCGGTACCATTACTGGAGTGCCAGTTGAGGAACCCCTCGATAGTGTGCCTGCGGACGCCGGGCAGCAGCCTGCGTCGAGGAAGGCGGCATCACGCGTGTCTGGCCCTCGTCCGCGGTCGCGACCATCGACGGGGATACGCACTCGGCGCGTTCCGGAACGAACTTGCGTGGCTTGTCGGGAGACGGCGGGCAAGCGCGAACTGGTCCGGATCGTGAGAACGGTAGCGGGACCCATCGAGGTTGATCTGACAGGTCGGAAGAACGGACGTGGTGCCTACCTCCATGCGGACCCCGCATGTTGGGACACGGCGTTAAAGCGGCAGACACTAAATGGTGCTCTGAAGGCGGTGGTGGGAGGCGACGACCTCACCGCGCTTCAGGAGTTCCGCGACCGATTGGTTGCAGGCGATGCCGATGGTGCGGCGGTTCCCTTGGCAGCGGTCGCTGCACGGGTTGCCACCGGGATGCCGACCACGCGAGGATCACGTCGTCAGGGACGGGGTGGAGGGGTGAAGCCGGCGACAGGCAAACCGGGTCCGGTAGACGGTGGTCGGGCATAGATGTCCGCCCGTCTGTCCAGGACAGGGCTGATTTGGAAATCCCCTGGGATCATTGACGGCATGACCGGCCGGGGGCACGGAAAGTTAGGAAACGGCGAATATGAGCAGGTTCCGAGGCGGTGGTTCACGCGGGCGCGGACGCCCAGGTGGCGGGGCACGGGGCGGACGTCCCGGTAGTGGTTCTCGTCCGGGCGGTCCCGGTTCGTATGGGTCTCGCGAAAGCAACCTTGCTCTCGCATCGAAGGTGGTGACACTGCCACCGTCGATCAGTGTGGTGGATCTTGCGACCACGCTCAACACGCCACCCGCGCAGATCATCAAGGCGCTCCTCCAGAAGGGTGTCTCCTCGACGATCAACAACCTGCTAGAACACGATGCAAGTCAGGCAATTGCTGAGGCCCTCGGGTTTACGGTGATTACCGCTGAGGAGCGTGCCTCGCAGGTTGCCGAAGCTGAGGCAACGGGAACGCCGGTCACGCCAATCCGGTCCATGCCAGTCGCGCCGGCCCCTGCGCCCATTCCGGTTGCTGAGCATGTCGATCACTTCGGCAATGAGGGCGAACTTGTGGCGCGTCCGCCAGTCGTCACGATCATGGGACACGTCGACCATGGCAAGACGTCCTTGCTTGATGCCCTGCGCGAGGCGCATGTGGCCGAGGGGGAGGCCGGGGGCATCACCCAGCACATTGGTGCCTATCAAGTTGAGCAGCAGGGTCGGAAGATCACGTTCATTGACACCCCGGGCCATGCCGCCTTCACGGCAATGCGTGCACGTGGTGCCCAGGTCACCGATCTGGCGATCATCGTGGTTGCGGCTGATGATGGTGTGATGCCCCAGACCGTCGAGTCGATCCAGCATGCCCGGGCCGCTCAGGTGCCGTTCATCATCGCGATCAACAAGATTGACCGTGCCAACGCCCGCCCCGAGCGGGTGAAACAGCAGCTGGCCGATCAGGGTGTCCTTGTCACCGGTTGGGGTGGTGAGGTGGAGACCGTCGAAGTTTCGGCCCTGCAGAAGCTCGGGCTTGATGACTTGCTCGAGATGATCCTCCTGGTGACCGACATTGCCGAACCCACGGCAGATCCTGAGGCTTCGGGGTCCGGTTCGATTATTGAGGCGCGGGTTGATCGCAGTCGCGGTCCGGTCGCGACAATCCTCGTGCAGAACGGCACGCTGCGCGTTGGCGACTGGGTCTGTGTTGACAAGACCGGCGGGCGCATCCGTGCGATGGCAGACTTCCGTGGTGAACGCTTGCGCGAGGCCGGACCGTCCACTCCCGTTGAAATCACTGGACTGGAAGAGGTCCCGGCTGCTGGTGACCGGTTTACCGTCATGCCTGACGAGCATGCCGTTCGTGTCGTTCTCAAGGAGCGCAAGGACCGCGAGATCGAGCCGGGAACGCGTAGGCTCAGTCTCGACGAAATCCTCGCGGGGATTTCGCTGGGCGAAGTCAAGGAACTCAATGTCATCCTCAAGGCAGATGTGCAGGGGTCGGTCGAGGCAATCCGCGGTGCCTTGGAAAAGGTTGGCGGAAGCGTGACGGGAACGACCTTGCGCGTCCTCTACGACGCCGTGGGCGCACCGACGGACACGGACATCAATCTTGCGGTAGCTTCACGTGCCGTGATTGTGGCGTTCAACGTGCGTACAACGTCGAACGTCAAGACCTTCGCTGAGTCGCAGGGTGTAGAGATTCGCGAGTACCAGATCATCTACAACCTCCTCGATGATCTCGAGACTGCTCTGCGGGGACTAGTGGAACCAACCTTTCGCGAGGTGGTCTTCGGACATGCCGAAGTGCGTGCGGTGTTCCGAGCAGGCAAGGGCGAGGCGATTGTTGGCGCGTTTGTTCGCGACGGTCTCATCCGGCGCGGGACGGCGGCTCGGGTCATCCGTGGTGGCGAAGTGGTTTACAACGGGCGCATCGGATCCCTGCGTCGCTTCAAGGACGACGTCCGAGAGGTGGCGTCCGGGTACGAATGCGGTCTCGGTCTCGAGAACTGCCCCGACCCGCGGGTTGGGGACGTGGTCGAGATCTTCGGCCGCGAACGCGTCTAGCCTCATACCGCTGGTCCCCGGCCATCCCCACCGGGGGCCTTGGTGGTATCTTGCTCGGAAGTGGTCACGGGTCTCCGTGACCTGCAGAGGCAAAGTGCGGTCACACGCGATGGCGGTGGCCGACCCGCCGGAAGGTGTTCGAGATGCCCGATCCGCGTCGCCGCGAACGCCTTGCTTCGGTCATCGAACAGATTGTCAGTCAGGTTTTGGCGCGCGAGTTACGTGATCCCGGTCTTGAGGGCATCACGTCGATCACGAAGGTGGATGTTGCGGCCGACTTGAGTGTAACCAAGTTGCACGTCTCGATCATGGGTGATGAGTTGAAGCGTCAGTCAACGATGCGGGCACTCGAACGCGCGTCTGGCTTTGTTCGGAGGCGTCTTGCCGAGGAGTTGACCATCCGACAGACACCCGAGGTGATCTGGGTCTTGGACCGAAGCATCGAACGTGGTGACCGGGTGCTGGCGTTGCTGAGTACATTGACCATACCGCCAGAACCGCCCCCAGACGCTGATGAACCACCTGGGCGCGTCCGCGCACAGGCAATCGGTTCCGACGAAACTGATGATGAGCGCCCCGTAGCCCGCCGGCGGGTGATCCGGGTGGTGCGCCCCGGTGGCGTGGCGCCGGCTCCCCGTCCGAGACGCAAGCCCTGACAAGGTTCCCGGGATCGCATTTGTCGCGAATGCATTGTCTTGCGTTCTGGCCGCACGCCGGTGACCACGTGAATGAGACGCGAATGCCCGGCTGATCGGAAACTACTGCTGGTTCGCGGGTTTCCCAAGCAAGTGCAGGCATGTTGCCACGTCGGCGTGCATCTGGGTGACAAGCGCGTCAATGGTTTCAAACCGCACCTGTCCGCGAAGTCGAGCCACGAAGTGCAGTCTGAGATCCTCATCGTAGAGGTCACCGTCGAACCCGGGGAGAAATGCCTCGACGAGACGGATTGTCCCGTCAAATGTTGGCCTTGCACCAATGCTGATGGCTCCCGCATGGAACACGGCATTCGCGGACAGTGGATGTCGTTCAACCCACGCGGCGTAGACGCCATCCAGAGGCGTTGCACGCGGCGTGTCAGGATGCACGTTTGCCGTTGGGAACCCGATCGTCCGGCCCATCTTGTTGCCGTGCTTTACCGTGCCGAGATAGGTTGGGAAACGCCCAAGGTACGAGATTGCTTCGCGTATTGACCCGGTTTCGACAAGTTTGCGGATTGCACTGCTGCTGATTTGCGGAGAGGCGTGAGTATCGCTACGTGTGCCTGTCACGGGCACAACTTCAATCATCTCGAACCCGTTAGTGCGTCCGATTTCTTCCAGTACCGCCGAGGTTCCGGCTCTTCGATGGCCAATGGCAAAGCCAGGTCCGTGGATGATCGCGTGCGGTCGGACGAAGTGTGAAATGGATCGAACGAATGCCTTCGGGGTTTGGCCTTGCACATCAGCGTCGAAGGGCCAGACCAAAACATGGTCGACGCCAAGCGCGTGCATCCAAGCCGCGCGCTCAATCGGTGTGCTGACGAGGGGCGTCGGTTCATGGGGGCGGAGGATATGTGCGGGGTGCGGGTCAAAGGTGAGGACAACGCACTCGATGCCGCGTCTTGAGGCTTCGCGGCGTGCGTGCCCGATCAATTCGGCATGCCCGCGATGCACGCCATCGAAGTTGCCGATGGCCACGACCGCTTCGCGTGTGATTGGAGGTGGCATCGCACCCCGTACAAAGGTGACGCGGGCCAAGTCGACAATTTGCCGGTCGGGTGGCCCCGCGATGTGGGTGAGATCTGCTGCAGGATCATGCATACGGGCGTAGCCTGACTTGTGTCATTGAAGTGGCGGGACCGTCTCACCGCCCACTGGGGGCGCAGGGGTTACCCCCTCCCGACTAAGGGTAACCGTCGCCAGTGTCGGTGCCGTCGGTGTCGTCGGTGTCTTGCGGGGTAACGGTCGGGGAATGTGACGGGACTTGTATCGTTGGCGACGCGTGGAAGACTTTTTCCGGTCGCCAGAAATCGGGGCGCGCGGGGTCAGCGGTCAGAACAGCGGCGAGTCTTCCGTTGGGATCCAAAGCACGTGCCCGAGACGGGGCATCAGCGCTTGTGGCTTGCACGGGGTTGGACACAGTTGCGAGAACCGGGCGTCCCTGGTCGATGTCGCGTGCCTGAACGGGCGACAGGTGAATGGTTGGCAAGTGGTCGACCGCGGTTTCGGGTGGCGTTTCAAATCCATGCCATGCACGTTGGCGCAGTGCTTCGAGCAGGTCCTCCAAGGTTGGGGTATCGGCGATGCCGAACCGGCCGGAACGGGTCCGTCTCAGTCCACTCAAGTGCGCGCCGACCCCGGTTGCTTCACCAATGTCGTGGGCAAGGCTTCGGATGTAGGTTCCCTTGGAGCATGCCACGGTGAGGCGTGCGGCTGGAGGCGTCCAGTCATCGAGGATCAGCGAACGGATAGTGACCGTCCTGACAGGGATCTCCACTTCAATCCCGCGTCGTGCCAAGTCGTACATCCGTTTGCCGTTCACGCTCACAGCCGAGAATGCCGGGGGACGCTGCTGAATGGTGCCCCGGAAGCGGCCCAGTTGGGATTCGACGACGGTTGCGTCGATCCCGGATGGATCCGCTCGGGTGACCACCGCGCCTTCGCGGTCGTAGGTGCGCGTTGATACCCCAAACGTGACGTCGGCAATGTAGGTCTTGTCGTCGCTGGCCAGGTATTCCAACAGACGCGTGGCCGAGCCCAGTGCGATGACAAGGACGCCAGAGGCCAAAGGATCAAGTGTCCCTGCATGGCCGACGCGTCTCTGGCCGGATGCCCTCCGAATACGTGCGACGACATCGTGGGAGGTCGGGCCAACTGGCTTGTCGACAGCGAAGATCGCGTCCATGGTGGGTGTCGTTGGCCTCCCGGCGGAGCAGTATAGGCAATTGGGGGCGGCCTGCCCTGAAAGGGGGCCGGGGTCAGGTGCTCGTCCCGGAAACTTGGCATGTGTGCAAACACGGCTACAACGTGTGGATGCTGAGGTGTGCAAAACCCCGCCCGAGGCGAAATCGTGTTGCCACGGAACGTAGTGGGCGCGCAATCAGGACATTGTGATGCGGACGTATCGCTTCTTGCCTGCACGGAGGATCAGCATGCCCCGGTGCAACGAATCAGTGCTGACGGCGAGTTGGCTATCTACCCGCACCTCGTTGAGCGTTGCGCCACCGCCGTCAATCAGGCGCCGTGCGGCCCCACGGGTCTCGGCGAGGCCCGCAAGGACGAAAAGGTCGACAATTGAGATGCCTCCCTGAAGACGCGATGCGTCAATCGGGACGGAAGGTATCGATGGCGCGTCGACGAGATCATCGAGGGTCGCACGGTCACCATCGGTTCCCCCAAACAGCGCAGACGAGGCCGAGCGTGCGGCGTCGGCATCGGCAGGTCCATGGGCAAGGACAGTTGCCTCGTAAGCCAGGCGCTGCTTGGCTGCCCGCAGGCCCGCACCTTCGGAAGCAGTCAGGTCTCTTATCTCGTCCATTGGGAGATAGGTGAAGTAGGCCAGCAGGCGGGCAACGTCCCGGTCATCGCAGTTGACCCAGAACTGGAAGTACTCGAAAGGTGACGTCTGTTCGCGGTCAAGCCAAACGCGTTCCCCGGAGGCTGTCTTGCCCATCTTCTCCCCGGTTGATGTCAGGAGTAGCGGCGTTGTCAGCGCATAGGCAGGGGCGTTCTCGACGCGACGGATGAGGTCTGCGCCGGCGAGGATGTTCGCCCACTGGTCGCTTCCGCCAAGTTGCAAGCTGCACCCGTGCCGACGGCATGCTTCCAGGAAGTCATACGCCTGCAACAGCATGTAGTTGAACTCGAGGAAGGTCAGGCCCGTCTCGAGGCGCGAACGGTATGCCTCGGTGCGAAGCATGTCGTTGACCGAAAAGTAACGTCCATAGTCGCGCAGGAACGTGATGTAGTTCAGGTCTAGGAGCCAGTCGGCATTGTCCACGAGGAAGCCCTGACCCGGGGACAGGTCAAGAAATGGGGCGATTTGCCCTCGGATGTGGGTGGCGTTCTTCTCGATCTCTTCCCGGGTCATGATCGGGCGGGCACTGGTACGGCCGGTAGGGTCACCGACCATGGTGGTGCCACCTCCGATAAGGGCAATCGGTCGGTGCCCGGCCTTCTGGAGGTGCGTCATCGCCATGATTTGGATAAGGTGGCCAATATGGAGAGACGTGGCGGTTGGGTCGAAGCCGACGTAGTAGGTGACGCGCCCGGTGGCCAGGGCACGGCCAAGCCCTTCCTCATCCGAGCATTGGTAGAGGAACCCCCGTTCGCGCAAGGTATCCAGGACTGACGCATGCGCACCTGTGGCGGACGAGCCGAGGAGCGAGGCGGATGTTGTCAGCGCGGTCATCGTTGGCGTACCCCCGGCATGATTGCCCAATCGGGCAACAAAAAAGGCAGAGGAACAATCCCCTGCCTGACCCGGTGCTTGCAATGGCCCAAAGTGCCGTTGCTTACACCGGGATGCGGTACGAATACCACGTCGCGCAAATCGACTGACCGTGCAATTTCGTGTTTGTGCACATGTCTTCCAGAGCGCTTGACGGCATCATCCTGAACGACTATACGTTCGACAATCTCAGGCCGTCAAGCGTGCCCTTCAGGGAATGCGAAACACCTATCACCTGCGGTCGGCCGTGCGCGACTTGGCGTCGTCGATCACCTTCTGGGAGACCACGGCAGGCATTTCCTCATAGTGGTCGAACGTCGTCGTGAATGTGCCCCGTCCTTGAGTAAGGGAACGCAAGTCCGCCGCGTACCGGACCATTTCGCCCGCAGGCACTTTGGCATCGACAGTGGTGGTGCCGTCTCCGTTCGGGTTCATGCCAGTCACGCGTCCGCGCTTGGTCGAAAGGTTACTCATGATGTCACCGGCGTTCCCGTTGGGCACGGTGACTGCCACGTTCATCACCGGTTCAAGGAGTATTCCACCGGCCTGCTCGATGGCCTTCTGGAATGCCAGGGATCCGGCGATCTTGAATGCCATTTCCGAGGAGTCGACGGCGTGTTCTTTGCCGTCGAGGAGAGTGACCTTGATGTCGACCATTGGGTAACCGGCTATCACTCCGTCGGCAATCTTCTCCTGGATACCTTTGTCGACAGCCTGACGGAAAGAGCCCGAGATGACACCGCCGACGATCCGGTCGACAAACTCGTAACCGGCACCTCGGGTCATCGGTTCGACTTCAATCGTGCACACGCCGAACTGGCCGCTGCCACCGGTCTGCCGGACAAACCGTCCGTCTGCCCGCGTCTTGCCCCGGATGGTTTCGCGGTAGGCAAGCCGCATCGGTTCGACACGGAGGTCGGCCCCGAACTTGCGCTTGATCTTTTCGAGGGTGATGTCAATGTGGTTGTCGCCCATGCCAGAGATGATGGTCTGACCGGTTTCGGCATCGCGGTGTACCTTGATGGTTGGGTCTTCGTCTTGGATGCGTTGGAGTGCCGGACCCATCCGGTCCAGATCGGTCCTGCTACGCGCCTCAACGGCGATGCTGAACATTGAGGCCGGGAAGTCCGGCGGGTCAAGTGCGACGAGGTGGTCGCGGCTACACAGGGTGTTCCCCGTTGTGGTGACTGCGAGTTTCGCAACCGCACCGATGTCGCCGGCAGGAACCAAGGTGGCGACTTCGTGCGACTTTCCCATCATTGTCATGAGTGAACCGATGCGTTCGTCCCGCTCATGCGCCCCGTTCCATACCAACGAATCGGCATGAAGGGTTCCTGAATAGACACGGAAAAATGTCAACTTGCCGATGAAGGGGTCGGCAAGGGTCTTGAAGACGAGCGCCGCGAGTTGGCCGTCCGGGTTGGCGCCATCGATCTCCTTCGGGGAAGGCATGAGTTCGACGATGGCGTCAAGGAGTGCGGCCACCCCCTTGCTGGCGGTACCTGCCGTAGCCAATACCGGCGTGATGGTGCCGTTACGAACCGCGGTCTGAAGTGCGCCCCGAACCTCTGCGTCAGTAAGGGTCTCTCCCTCGAGGAACTTCATCGTGAGGTCATCGTCGGTTTCCGCGACAACCTCGGCGAGAGTGTCAGCCAATCGGTTGACGGTGACTTCGAGGTCCGATGGGATTGGCACCTGGGTGATTGCCCCGTTCGCACCGTAGGCGAATGCCTTGCGGGAGATCAGGTCGACGTGTCCTGAGTAGTTATCGCGCGCGCCGAATGGTAGTTGAATGGCGATGACCGATGGCCCGAACTGATCGCGCAACTGGCCGAGCGTGCCGGCGAAGTCTGCATTCTCGCGATCCATCCGGTTGATGACGGCAATGCGTGGGAGATTTTGGCGTGCACAACTCACCCACGCATGTTCGGTTCCTACCTCAAGTCCGGCGACCGCACAACTGACCAGGACTGCGCCATCAACGACCCGTTGCGTGGCGCGCATCTCGCCAACGAAGTCGACGTAGCCGGGAACATCAATGAGGTTGATCTTGGTCTCGCGCCACGTGAGGGGCAGGATCGACAGATTTATCGACATCCGCCGCCGGTGTTCGTCGATGTCAAAATCCGACGTCGTGCTGCCATCGTCGATTCGCCCCATCCGCGATATCGCGTTGGCGGCATGCAACATCGCTTCGCTCAGGGATGTCTTGCCGTTTCCCATGTGGCCAAATAGACCGACGTTTCGGATCGCCCCGGGTGCAAAGACTTTCATCGCGCGTCATCCCCCAATCGACGTGGACACCGGCAGGGGTTGGATCTATTTCCTTGACGTTACGGCAACGGCGTGTGCCAGGTGAGTCGGGACCGACCCGCATGCTGCCCGCCGACATCTATGCCGTGGCGGCAGCGGATTGGGCTCTTCGGTTTACGCTTTCGACGTCGTGCCGTGTATCGCGGACCCTCTCCCTTTCAGTGATTGTGTGACAAACTGGATCGTACTCCGTTTTTGTGTTGCGCATCGACAGATTGTCGCCTCGCGTGCATGAACAATCTGTGTTGGCCGATGTGGACCCACCTTAACGCATGCCTTTGCGACGCGTTCGGGTGACCCTTTGGCGGAAGACCTTGTGAACGATCCCCGTCCTTTCGTCGCATACGGCCTTTTCTACCGTGCTGACCGGCCATACATTCCGGTCCAGACTCGTATGCGCATGGACGGTGTCCGGGCTAGTTCCTTGCGTCAACGGGCCAGTGAATGGTCTGCCCCTGGGGTTACCGGGGTATGCCTGGAGGTTGGATGGGCGTGGCACGCGTCTGGTGTTCGGGACAAGGATGCCGAACCCGCTCACGTCGTTGCATCTGCGATAGCACTGGCTTCGGAGGCGGGTCTCGATGTCTGTGTCATGGCTGATGTGACGGACATCCCACCGGGAACTTTCGTGACACCGCGCGGTCGTACCACGTCCAAAGGTGGGGGTGATGGACCGGCGTTTCCGAATTCGCAAGTGCGTGGCCGGGCGAACCGGTGGGTGGAAACACTTGCGTCTTCGGTCGCGCAGTCTGACCGCGCACGCATTTCCGGCTTCACGTTCGATACCGGGGTTACGTCAACAAGTTCGTGGACGTGGTTGTGTGGTGGGTTGGACGATGTACTTCTCGATGAGTGGCGTTCGTGGTTGCGCCGTCGTTACGACAGTGACGTCGCGATCTCGCGCGAGTGGGGCCGGGTGGGTCTTACGCTCGATGCTGCAAGTCCCCCTGAATTGGGGGCTTTGAACGCACCGGCTCGCGGTGCGTTGGAACGGTCGCCCATCGCACGGTTCTTGTCCCGTATCTGGTACTGGCTTGGCAAACATGAGGCCCGGCCGTCTGCAAATTCGTTCTGGCCGGAGGCGGGCAAAGGCCGATTTGGTACGAAAGCACGCAATGGACGGTCAGGGCGGAACCTATCGCCCGGGCAGTTAGCTGACTGGCATGACTTTGTCGGGCACGTCCGTTCGAGCTATTCACGAGATTTGAGAGAGACGGTCTCGCGCGCCTTGCCAGGCATCCCATGCGCAATTGTGGAAAGTGGTTGGGCGGGACTTCCGGGGTTGGGGGTCGTCAGTGCGGCTGTAAACAGCGACAAATCGGAGTTCCTTCTAGGCATCGCCTGCACCGAGACGCGGGTTACCGATGTGATGTGGGTTGCCTCCTCAGTGGTTGGACGGTCGGATGATGATCATCCTCCCATGATTTCGCTTGTAGATCAGGGTGGAACGAACGCTGAGCGGGTTGCATCGCTCGTCGCGGCCGTTGGTGAAGGAATGCTGTCACTGACGATATCCGCCACTTCGATGGCCGACCCGGAAATCGCGGCGTTCATTGCATTCGTCGCAGCCCATGAAGATGAGATGGTGGCGTCGACACACCTGACAGATCCGGTCGTATGGATCGATGATCCGGCGTATGCGGGTGCTGACCCGGATGACATTGCCACGATCGGGTTGTCTGGCACATCCGTGCGATGGCGAGAGGATCGGGCATCGCTTTTCACGGCAATGCGTCTGGCGGGCTTCCAAGTCAAAGTGAGTGATGTTGACCGGTTCGGGTCCGAACCGGATGGTGAGGAGAACGTCGCGGCGGTCTTTTCGGCCCGCCGATGGATCGATCTGGAACGGTACGGTCGTCTCGTTGTCCATACATTGCGTGGGGGTAACTTGATTACCTTTCCAGCGCCTCCACGACGACAGCGTGATGGAATGGCATTCCGATCGACATTTCTGTGGCCGGTTGCACTGGGTCGGGAAGTTCTTGCTTCGACCCCGGTGCGCTTGGGGACTGCGAATTCCGGAAGTTTCGACGGTGCGGGGTACGGCGTGGTGTACCCCGCGCCATTCCCGAACGACGTGGAACCGATCCTCAATGTGGTGTCGGTTCAATCGGGTAGGAAAGTTGGCAGCGCCGTAGCTGCGTACCGGGCACAAATCCACGACGGGACCTCGACGGTTGTCGGGTTTTCGAAGATCGGTCAAGGCCCTGGTGTGGGAAGCGCGTCCGATCATGGGTCAATCAGACGATGGGTAACAAGCCTGATGGAGGCGGTTCCTCGCCGGGTGCACCCATCCGAAGAATTGTCAGTGTTCACATCGATCAGGCTTGTTCCGTCTGGCGGATCGGTCCTGTTTGTGACCAATCCAGCGCCTTTACCTACCGCGGGCGGGTTGACCATTGCTGAGCCGGCAGCGATCGGTGCAGCGGACAGTCCGTCATTGCGGATCGAATTCGCGACTTCGGGTTCGTCGGCCGTGATTTCTGGAACGACGGTGCAGATGGCTTTGCCAGCGTTTGGCGCGATGGTCTTGCGCGTTTGGTGATCGCTGGGTTCGGGAGGAATGAGTTGGCCTCGTCCCTATACTCTGGCCCGGAATGAGCGGAAGCACACAACAACGATTGGCGCGCATTGTTGTCAAGATCGGTACTGGGATCCTGACAGGCGGAGCGCGCACGCTTGATCAAGCCCGGATGGCGGATTTGGCCCGTCAGATCGTCGAGATCGGACGGGCCGGGGTAGAGGTCCTTCTCGTCTCATCCGGGGCAATCGCAGCGGGTCGCGCCCATCTCGCTCTTGATGGTTCGCGGCGAGACATTCCTGCCAAACAGATGCTTGCGGCGATCGGTCAGCACCGGTTGATGAATGTGTGGGACCGGATCTTTTCGGATCTTGGCGTGACGGTGGCACAGACACTACTGACCAAGGGGGACCTGCGAAGTCGGTTGGGATACCTGAACACCAGGAATACGCTTCTCGGGCTTGTGGAGGTCGGGGTACTCCCGATCATCAATGAGAACGACGTTGTTGCCAGCGACGAAATTCGGGTCGATGGGGACAACAGCCTTTTTGGCGACAACGACAATCTCGCGGCGATGGTGGCGAACCTAGCCGATGCGCAATTGCTGCTGAACCTCACCAACACCGGTGGTCTTTACACAGCGGATCCCCGGACGGATCCGGATGCACGCCTGGTGCCTGAAGTCATGCGGATCACCGGGGCAATCGAGGCGCTTGCAGGGGGTGCGGGAACCGATCAGGGAACCGGCGGCATGCGCACCAAGATTGAATCGGCGCGCCTGGCAACAGCATCCGGTGTGGATGTCGTGATTGCCCCGGGGACGGAACCGGACGTCCTGATCCGGTTGGTTGCGGGAGAGGCGATCGGCACTCGGTTTCGTGCTTCGACTGCGCATCGGGAATCGCGGCAACGGTGGATCCTCTCGGCACTTACCCGACGCGCCGCAGTCCATGTTGACCATGGTGCCGCCGATGCGTTGCGGCGGCGTGGACGCAGTCTCCTCGCAGCCGGTGTACTCAGGATTGACGGCCGGTTCGGGCGCGGCGATCCACTCTCCGTCATTGACCCCGATGGGGACCGCATCGCTTGTGGCCTCGCGAATTACGCTTCGGGCGACGTTGCGCGGATTAAGGGCATGCACTCGGCGGCGATTGCCGATGCACTTGGCTATGCATTTGGTGAGGAGGTAATCCACCGGAACAATCTTGTTTTGGTCGCGTCACGAGATCGCCCGCAGTTGTCGCGCGGGTAGTTTCGCGTGACTTTCGAATCCGCCAATAACAGTGTGGCCGCGGGTGCGACCGCCCCCAACCGGACCGCGTTGCATCATCTGTACCGTGCTGCCTTGCATCGACAATGAATGCTTGGTTGGGTTGGTTCCAGTTGCCATGGCGTAGGACAACCATCCGGTTGGACGCGAAGCACATTACCGTGTGTGGCATGGTCATTGACGATACGATAGGGTCACCGCAATGCCGACCGGTCAGGCCAAGATGAGATCGGGCGCAACCCCCGATGATGGTCCTACCCAATACCCGGTTGGACGTCGTGTTTCGGCCCGTCGCATTCCGGCTTCAGAGGCCTTGCAACCCGCTTCAGCGTCTGTACAGTCTTCAATCGTGGCTCGAGGACCGAACGATGGTGGTCAACCGATGCGTGAGGGTGCGCCTCGAGTGCTTCGTCGGCTTCCACCGTCCTCGGCACGGGTTGCTTCGGACGAGGAAGACACCAGTCGTCTTGAACCAAGACCGTTATTTCCAGTCGTGAAGGCAACACGGGTCCCGGGTCGCCGACGCAACGGGGTCACCGACCGGGGCGACCAGAGTGAACGTCCACGAGGCGCGAGTTGGCGCCCGGGCTATCGGTTGTCGGTGCGCCATATCCCGCTTGTGGCTATTCTGCTCGCGTTCATTGGTGGTGGCGTGCTAGAGGTTCGCTACGCCGAGATGGCCTTGCCAGGAGTGCGTCTTGGCGATGTGGCCCTTGGTGGCATGGGGGCGGCTGAGTTGTCTCGGGCGATAAACGCCGCAGCGGTACCGCTCGTCACCGCACCGGTGACTTTTACGCACATGGGCCGCGAGTGGCGACCGGCGGCGCGTGAAATTGGGATGCGCGTTGGCACCGAGGAGATGCAGGCGCGTGCCATGGCGACTGGCAGGACGTGGGTCTGGCCATTGCGCTGGGTCCAAGCCCTGACCGTCCCGCTGTGGCGACCGGATGTAATGTTTCGGGCCGAGATTGATCGTATGCAGCTCTCGGCGTATCTGGAGAAGCTCGCATCGGGGGTCAACCGGTCTCCCGTCGAGGCAACGTTGTCTATCAAGGCGGGGCAGATAATCCTGACCCCCGCGGTCAACGGTGAGAGAGTCGATGTCGAGGCGGCGACGCGTGCCGTACGCGTCCCGGCTACGTTGGCTGACCGTCAGACCGTGCCGCTGCCGATCGTCGTTGCACAGCCACGCACCTCACAGACGAGCATCGCTGATGCTCACCGGTTTGCACAGAAGGTCATGGCTGGCCCACTCTTCATACGTGTTGGTGACCAGTCGTGGTCCCTTTCGCTCGCCCAACTTGAATCAATGGTCGAGGTCCGTCGCGAGGTCGGGGTCGATGGGGGCTACGACCGTTTGCTGGCTGGTCTCAATGAGACGTATGTCGCAGCATTCGTCAAGACAATCGCCCAACAGGTTGATCGCGCATCGCAGGATGGGCAATTTCGCTGGGATGGCAAGGCAATCGTATTCACGCGGGACGGACAGGATGGCCTCTACGTCGACCAGGCGATGGCGGTTAGGACCATCATGCAGGCCGCGGCCGAGGACAGTCGGGACGTTGTGATCCCGGTCACCGTCTCGAAGCCGGCCGTTTCGAGTTCACGCCTCGCATCGATGGGTATCAAGGATCTCGTGGGCGTGGGTTCGTCCAGATACACCGGATCGTCGCCCGAGCGTGCCAACAACGTCAAGGTGGCTGCCGGGAAACTTCATCACACGCTGATCCAGCCGGGTGCGATCTTCTCGTTTCTGGAAAGTCTGGGTCCAATCACGCCTGAGAACGGGTACTTGGAGGGACTGACCATCCTAGGCGATGCCACAGTCCCGGGGATTGGTGGTGGCGTCTGTCAGGTTTCAACCACCATGTTCCGTGCGGCGTTCTGGGCTGGCCTTCCAATCGTCGAGCGCCATCAGCACGCATACCGCGTCATCTATTACGAACAGGACGGAAGCCCCGTCGGCTTCGATGCTGCGGTCTACGATCCCGGGGTTGACCTCCGATTCAAGAACGACACATCATCGCCCCTCCTCGTGCACCTGACCCTTGATGAGTCGACAAAGGTCGTCACGTTCAGGCTGTTCGGTGAAGTGACAGGGCGTGAGATCAAGCTGACGAGCTCACGGGCAAATGAACGCCCCGCGCCCGCCGCCGTCCCGGATGTGCCGGACCCCAAGCTCCCGCTTGGACAACGAAAGCAGGCCGAATGGAAGGCCGATGGCGTTGACGCGGTTGTGCGTCGTGTCGTGACGGTGAAAGGTAAGCAAAGCCTGTCGGACAGTTTCTCGAGCCGATATGCGCCTTGGCAAGAGAAGTGGGCCATCGGTACTGGCGCGGTTGGGCCGGGCACGCCACCGGCGGTTCGCGCCGCCGTTGCCCAAGGTGTTCTCGTCCCCGGAACGCCCGGCCTGTTTGTTGCTCTGAGGACGTTGCTTAGCCCAACGGCAGCGGCCGAACCAGCCCCCGCGCCGGTGGCACCGAACCCCGCGCCGGTGGCACCGAACCCCGCGCTGGTGGCACCGAACCCCGCGCTGGTGGCGCCGAACCCCGCGCCGGTGGCACCGAACCCCGCGCCGGTGGCACCGAACCCCGCGCTGGTGGCACCGAACCCCGCGCTGGTGGCACCGAACCCCGCGCCGGTGGCACCGAACCCCGCGCCGGTGGCACCGAACCCCACGCCGGTCGTCGTGAGCGGCGCTCCGGCACTGGCAGGAACTGCTTCGGGTACTCCACGAGCGCCGTCATCGGTCCCAGAGACGCCAACGATTGTCAAACCGAGGACGTGACCCCAGAGCTTCGCGCATCACCTGATAGTGGCACAGTCAGTCGGGTGGGGTGCGTGCAGGTGGTTCGGTCAGTTGTGGGTTGCCGTTTGCAGTCCCGGCTTTGATCGCAAGTCGTTGACCTGACCGAGGCGCCGGGTAACGGATCGGTTCAAGCCTATGATGCGGTCGGTCGAATCGTCGTCAGGGTTATGGTTGCTGGCAAGGTGGATGCGAGAGGCGCGTCCGGCGGTGTGCTGCCACTTCGCAGGTTCATTAGGGAACCTCGAACCCGCGAACGCATGCTTGCACCGTCTGCCGGTGCGGTCAGGATGCCAGCGATTGCGCCAGTGATTGCGCCAAGGAACAGCCCGATGGCAAACGCGATGGCGTCCTCGATACCGGTTCTTCGCCGATAGATGCCGAGTTGTTCACCGGCAATACGCACAGCCTCGGCTGCGTTCGACCACTCAGGGTTCACCGGGCGCCGCGTTGCCATGGTTGAGGATCCTGTCGGGACATTTGGAACGGACAATCGTTGCCTCGCCGTTCAAGCTTTCAGGCTCGCCTCGGAATGATGTCGAGACAGGGATTGGAGACGGGCGATACCGGCACGCGTGACAACGAATGAGTTGACGGAATGGTGCCATTTTTTCTTGTCCGGGATGGCCTTGCAGTGTCAAATCCGACCGAAAAACCGCCGCGTCGACTGCGGGGCCACACGGTTCAGCCAGTTTGACGCAGCGAGGAACGTCGTCATGCAGGCGTATGCTTGGACGATGTGGATGTCTCCAACGACGAGAAACTTGGAGTTGGTCTGATACCCGATCAGGTTGCCAAGGGCAAAGCCCAGGAATGCGATTGGGAAGTTTTCCAACCATCGTCGCGGTGCGGACCCGGCGATACTGTGAAAAGCGAAGAGCCCGAGCGCGATCATGATGAACGCCATGAGCTGTGCGGGTGACACCCACGGGTACAACGCATCCTGGATCCATCCCTCGAGACCGGTAGTGACTGTTGCGTCGACGATTTCTGGTGTCGAAGGCATTGTGTTCCCCGCGTGTCCTGATCCATTGTGGGAAGTTGCAGGCGCTGTTTGCATCCCAAACGGCGCACGCCGACGAGGTGCACCTTGTGCAGTCATATCGTGCGCTGGCAATGAGGCCCCGGTTCCCTAACCGATGCCGAGCTTTGGCACGACACCGCTTCCGACGAACCCGATGGCCACTCCGGCTGTCCATGCAAGGGTGGTCATGAAGACGTAGGGACGCAACCACCGTCGACGATCGCTGGCAATGATGAGCAAGGCAAGTGGGAATATGCCGACCATTGGCAGTATGACGAGAAGGATGAGGTCGGTGGACGGCGCTAGATCCCAGAGTGTTTCCCCGGCGACGAGGAGGATCAGGGTTCCCAGGTCGAGACCGGTGGCGATCCCGCATCCGACGCCGAGGAGACCCGAGGCCACTCGTGTGTACGGCTTGCGGTGGGCAAGGATCGGTCGCTGCGTGAACGTCGTTCGGGGCGACGCGTCACTGGAATTGCGGGTGGCGCTGATGATCCCATGGGTGAACCTGTAGGCTAGGCCGACACCACCGATCGTGGCGATCACCCCGAGGGTTGCCACGATGCGGGTCTCCGGAAACTCAACACCCATCACAGTTGTGGAGATGCCAATGGCGATACACACGAGGGCCAGGCCGAGACCAATGCTGGCCGACGTGAGTTCCAACCGTCGGTCCTGTTTCGCGTCCTGAAGGCGCTGCGCAGGCCCCAGCGGACGGATCGGTGTCCCGGTATTCGGCCCGATGGGACTGTCACCACTTGCTCTTGGGTGTGACGGGAAATCGTCGATCATGCGCGTCGGCGCCGTTCGGTCGGAGTCATGTGCTTCAAGGGGTGTTCGCAACGTTTTCGGCGTGGAGACCTTTGAACTCGGGCAACGTGGTGCCGGCTCCGGAACGCACTGACGCTTGTCGCGTTGAACGCTCACGCAGTCGCGGTGGGGACGGACGCGCGTCCCGGTGAAAGGGCGCGGAGACGGCTGATTGCCGAAGGAAGCACGCTCAACACGGAAGCAATGTCTTGCGGAGATGACGTTCGTCCCAATGTGAGACGAAGAGATCCGCGCACCCAGTCTGATGGTAATCCGAGAGCAGTGATCACGTGCGATGGTTCGGTGGCGCCAGATGTGCAAGCGGAACCGCTCGAAGCGCCAATCTGCGCCATGTCAAGACTCAACAAGACGCTCTCGCCTTCGACTTGCCGGAACACAAAGCTGGCGTTGTTCGGAAGTCGCTCGGTCGGGTGGCCGGTGAGGCGGGCGTCATCGATTCTCTTGAGCACATTTTGGATGAGTTCGTCTCGGAGCGGCTGGACATGGGAAACGGTCGCAAGACGTTCATTCACGGCGAGACGAAGCGCGGTGGCTAGCCCGACAATCCCGGGCGTGTTCTCAGTGCCACCGCGGCGGTTTCGTTCCTGAGCGCCCCCGCTCTGTTGCGGTTGCCAACGGGTACCTCCCCGTACGTAGAGCACACCGGTGCCTTTTGGTCCGTAGAACTTGTGCGCGGAAAGCGAGAGGAGGTCAACACCGAGGGCGCGGACGTCGATGGGTAACAGACCGGGTGCCTGAACTGCGTCGGTATGGAACGGTATTCGGGAGGCGCGCGCAATCCGTGCGATCTCGGGGAGTGGCTGCAAGGTGCCCATTTCGTTGTTCGCATACATCACGGAGATCAGGACGGTATCGGGCCTGATTGCCTCGCGGACATCATCGGGGTTGACCATGCCGTACCCATCGACGGGCAGGTAGGTTGTCTCGAACCCGAACTGCTCAAGCCATTCGCAGGTGTGCAGCACTGCGTGATGCTCGATGGCTGTGGTGATGAGGTGCTTCCCCCGGTGCATGGAAGCGAATGCGACGCCCTTGATAGCCGCATTGTTGCTCTCGGTGCCGCCACTGGTGAAGATGATCTCGGACGCGCGGGCATTGAGGTCGGTCGCGACCGTGTCACGCGCGATGTCAATTGCGTGACGTGCGTTTCGGCCCGCATCGTAGATGCTGGAGGGATTGCCGGAGATATCTGTCCAGTACGGTGCCATTGCCGCCATGACCTCGGCACGAACCGGGGTGGTCGCGGCGTGATCGAGATACACGGCAGGCATCGGGTGCAATCCTCTAGGTTGACAGACCTAATGCGAGTGTAACCTCCCCACCCGTGATTGCGGTGGTGGTCACGCTGCGGGAGAGGCGCGGGCCGTTTCCCGCTTGCAGTTGCAACGTGAGATGGGAGTAGTACCCACCGGGGTTGGAAGCGGTAGACTTTGTGACGGACTGCACAAGGGTCCGACGGTTCGGGTTGACTCAGTACCAACCGCGTCGCTAGCATCGCCGTCACGCAATCGGGCGTACTACCGAACGGCGTTGACATGACGGCGGCGCGATGTAGCGCGGATTTTCCTGCCACACGCCGACTGAAGTCCAGAGGGAGCACACCAGGGTGGCCTTTGATTATGTGCCAATCCTGATACAGATTGTGATAGCGTTCGCGATCGCGATCGGGGTGATTGTTATTGCAAGTTTCGTCGGATCAAAGCGTCCGACGGCTGCAAAACTTGCACCCTATGAGTGCGGGATGACGCCAGTTGGACAGGCATGGCGGCGCTTCCCGATCAAGTTTTTCCTGACGGCGATGCTGTTCGTCCTCTTTGATATCGAAGTGATTTTCTTTGTGCCGTGGATGGTAATTCTGCGCCATCTACGGGTCGGTGGCATTGACTATGTCTTGTTTGCTCTTGGGGAGATGGCGGTCTTCGCCGGGTTCCTGATGCTTGGCTACGCATACATTTGGAAGAAGCGTGCATTGGAGTGGGAAGCATGACTGTTCCGTTCAGTCGGTGGATGCGTGCGTCGGATTCTCCTGAACGGCCGGGGGCTGTCCGTCCTCAGGCGCTGGATGCCGGCGGTTTCAGTGGTGCGTCGGGTGTGGCTCTCACCACGGTTGATCGGGCGGTTGGATGGGCTCGAGCCAATTCGATTTGGCCGATGCTTTTCGGCCTCGCTTGCTGCGCCATAGAGATGATGGCGATGAGTGCTGCAAAGCATGACGTGTCCCGATTTGGCGCGGAGGTGTTCCGGTCATCGCCTCGACAGTCGGATCTGATGATCGTTGCCGGACGGCTTTCCAAGAAGATGGCACCCGTGCTACGCCGCCTTTACGACCAGATGCCAGAACCCAAATGGGTGCTGTCGATGGGCGCCTGTGCATCGTGCAGCGGTGTGTACAACAACTACGCGCTCGTTCAGGGGGTCGACCGGATCGTGCCAGTCGATGTGTACGTCCCCGGGTGCCCGCCACGGCCCGAGGCAGTCATCGACGGTTTGATCAAGCTTCAGGCGAAAATTGAATATGACAAGCAGTTCGGCAAGCAACTGGAACGGGCACCGGTGACCGTAAAGGCATAGCGGGAACGCAACCCGCGGAGATGCTCTTATCTGCTCGATGGAAACACGCGGTCGTTGTTGCCCACCGCGCCAAGCAGGTCAATGCTGCTTGATTACACAATGCTTTGCGCTCATTAAGAAGGCAGACTGATGCTTCAGCAACCATCTCCCGACGGCGCCACGCAGGCTACTGATGAGTTGCCTCCAACACGGACGGACATTGACTTGGTAATTGAACGATTTCCGGGTTCGTTCGTGCCGTCGTGGAGGTTTGCGGACCAGATGCCGACGGTTCGGGTCTTGCCGGAACACATCCGCGAGGCAATCTCGTGGCTCCGACGCGAGTGTGAGACGCGCTACGACATGTTGGTTGATGTCGGCGGCAGCCATTGGCCCGACCGAGACGAAGCATTTGAGGTCACTTACATACTGCATTCCATTTCCACGAACACGCGCATCCGGGTCAAGTGCGCCGTTGCTGCTCATGAAGGCGCGTCACCCGTCATTCCGTCGATTGCCCTCATATGGTCAGCAGCGAACTGGCCGGAGCGAGAGATTTACGACATGTTTGGCGTGGAGTTCACGGACCATCCAGACTTGCGACGGATCCTCACGCCGAACGACTGGGAAGGTCATCCCCTTCGCAAGGACTTTCCACTCGGTGAGGAACCGGTCGAGTTCTACCGTCCGGCGTCGTCTGGCGTCTGACAATCTGAGAGCGATCATGGAGCAACGACGATGGTAATGCTCGAGGAAACGCGTACCGAGTCCGGCCGGATGATCCTGAACATGGGGCCTCAGCATCCGTCTACCCATGGCGTGCTTCGGCTGATGCTGGAACTCGAAGGTGAGAATGTCATCCAGTGCGTTCCGGACATGGGGTACCTGCACACGGGCATCGAAAAGATGTGCGAGGCACGAAATTACCATCAGGCGCTGGTACTGACAGATCGCATTGACTATCTTGCGCCGATCACGAACAACTTGTCGTACATCATGGCTTGCGAAAAGCTTTTCAATGTGGGCGACAAGGTTCCGGAACGGGCGCAGGTAGTGCGGGTGATCCTGTCCGAGTTGACAAGGATTGCGAGCCATCTGATCTGGCTCGGCACGCACGCGCTCGACCTAGGCGCGATGACAATGTTCATGTACTGCTGGCGCGAGCGTGAACAAGTCCTGGACATCATGGAGAACGTCTCGGGTGTTCGGATGATGACCAGTTTCATGAGGATTGGCGGGCTTGTCGCTGATGTCCCCGATGACTTTGCCGGGTTGGTCGCGGAGTTCGTCCAGGTCATGCCCCGCAAGATTGATGAGTACGAGACGCTGCTCAGTAGAAATCCCATCTTCGTCGACCGAACGCGCGGGGTAGGTGTCATCACGCGCGATGCAGCGCTCGAATACGGGTTCAGTGGCTCATGCCTACGGGCGTCGGGTGTCGAGTTCGATGTGCGTGTGAACCTCCCCTACTGCGGATACGAGACCTACGACTTCGACGTTGCCTGGAGCAATGAGGGCGATGTCTATGCCCGATACATGGTCCGGATGCGCGAGATGCGCGAAGCGGTGCGCATCATCGACCAAGGCGCGAAGCGGCTGTTGGCCCTCAAAGGCGCGCCGATCCGGCTTGACGACCCGAGGATCACATTCCCGAAGCGCGAGAAGATCCATTCGAGCATGGAAAGCCTGATCCACCACTTCAAGCTTGTGTCGGATGGTCCAGTGCCATTGCCCGGCGAAGCTTATGCGGCAGTGGAATCCCCGCGTGGCGAGCAGGCGACATACATCATGAGTGACGGCAGCAACAAGCCACATCGCGTGCGGTTCCGTGGTCCGTCGTTCTACAACCTTCAGGTGTTGCAACACACGATTGCCGGTGGCCTCGTTGCCGATGTTGTGGCGTGCATTGGGAGCATTGACATTGTCCTTGGGGAGATTGACCGCTGATGTCCCTCAGTCAGGCCGCACGTGACCGCATCGTCAATGAATTTATCCCCCGCTATCCGAGCAAGCGGGCGGCGCTCATGCCGTCGCTCTGGCTCGCACAGGAAGAGGTCGGATGGCTTGGAGCGGAAATTTTCGAGGAAGTCGGTGAACTGCTCGACCTTCACGTAACCGATGTGGCGTCCGTTGCCAGTTTCTACGTGATGTTTCACCGCCGGAAAATCGGTGACCGGTTGATCGAGGTTTGTGAGAACCCTTCCTGTTTCCTGAACGGCAGTGACCAGACGTATGCCCGGATTTGCGACCGTCTCGGACTTGATGCCGGTCACGGTGACCATGTAATGCAAACGACACCTGACGGCAAGTTCAGCGTGAGGCCCACCGAATGCCTCGCGGCGTGCGACTACGCTCCAGTCGTGCAGGTTGACCTTCGGTTCTACGGGCCGGTGCATGAGGCTGATGTTGACGCTTTCCTCGCAGACATGGAGGCGTTTTCGATCCAGGGCAAGCCGTCCGTTTCGATGGTGAATGGTCCGCAGGCTGTTCCGGTTGAAGGCTGGGAGACCCTTGCGCCGCCGTCCCCGGGTTCCGTGGCATGAGCCGGTATGTTTTGGTTCAAGCGGACTTGATGCGCAGCTTAGAAGTTTCCGTCACACACGTCCGGCCCACGGGAATGCGCGGACGCGCCCGCCGTGGAATGATCGAGGGAGTACGTGAACAATGACCCAGACGCCACCTGCCGTTGATGCGCCTGTCCAGCACGGTGCCGGTCAGCCTCTGCCATGGGAACCGGTTCTCATGACCGCCGTCGGTAGGGAAGGGGGACGATTCCTGCCCGATTACTTGCTACGTGGCGGATATCGAGGCCTTACCAAGGCTGTGCAGGAACTGGATCCTGACACGGTCATCAAGGAAGTCACAGACAGCAAGCTTTTGGGGCGCGGTGGAGCGGGTTTTCCGACAGGGGTGAAATGGGGAGGCACGAAGCGTAATCCCGGGCCTCGTCACCTTGTCGTCAATGCCGACGAGTCCGAACCGGGTACGTTCGGCAACCGCTACGCAATGGACGCGGACCCGCATGGCCTGATTGAGGGCATGCTTATCTGCTGCTTCGCGGTCGGTATCCAGCAGGCGTACATCTATATCCGGGGCGAGAACCTCTATGGTGCGGAAGTGCTTGAGCACGCCATCCAGGAGGCGTACGCGGCCGGCTACATCGGTAAGAACATCCTCGGCAAGGAGGGGTTCAATGTCGATATCTCGGTTACGCGTGGTGCCGGTGCCTACGTGTGCGGTGAGGAAACCGCGCTCATGGAGAGCCTGGAAGGCCGTCGCGCTCAACCTCGCATCAGGCCTCCCTTTCCCATCGAGGTTGGTGGTGGCTTATTTGGGCGTCCGACGGTGGTGAACAATGTGGAGACACTGATGTGTGTCCCGCATATCCTGGTTCGTGGCGCGGCATGGTTCGCAAGCATCGGTGCGCCGGCCTGTCCCGGTCCGAAGCTCTACACGATATCGGGTCATGTCAACCGACCCGGCGTGTATGAACTGCCGATGGGCACCACGCTATACGACCTGATCTACAAGTACGCCGGTGGCATGAAGCGCAACCAGAAGGTGAAGGCGGTGAGCCCCGGGGCGCTTGCCTGCCAGCTGTTGCCCGGGACGGATCTCAACGTGCAGATGGACACAGCCACCCTGACGAGGCCTCCTCACTGGCATCCTCCATTCGGTCCGGTGGGGTTTGGTGCCGGAGGAATCATCGTTTATGGCGAGGAGACCGATATCGTGCAGGTTGTTGCTCGGGCGGCCGGTTTCTTTGCCCGGGAGAGTTGCGGAAAGTGTGTGCCATGCCGTGAGGGCACGCATTGGATGCAGGATGTTTTGGGACGGATTGTGCACGGACACGGGCGACCGCGCGACCTAGGCATCCTTGAGGATGTGACGCGAAACATCGGTGGACGCAAGACCCTGTGCGCCCTCGGTGACTTCTCGGTCAACTCGGTGGCGTCCGCATTGAGGCTTTTCCGGCCCGAGTTCGAGGCGTATTGCAATGGGCATACGAGATCATCCGGGGCCGGGTCGGGAATTCCGGTCGCGGCTGGCTAGTTGCGAACCTAGCAATCTTGATCTAGTTCCATCCTGAGCGTTTGGCCATCTCATTTTTGGGGTTGCCGGTGACCGGGAAGGCCACCCGGACCATTCTGTGACAGAGAGTGCGTGAACGATGACCGCAAGTCCGCCGCCCGCAACCGTGACCCTGACCGTTGACGGCCACGAAGTGACCGTGCCCGCGGGAACGCTAGCGGTGGAAGCCGCCCGGGCCGCGGGCGTGGACGTGCCGGTCTTCTGCTATCACCCGAAATTGTCACTGGCGGGCGCATGCAGAATGTGTATGTGCGAGATCGGAATGGCGTCGCCTCCCGGCCAACCGCCACGTCCTCCCGCGATGATGACCAGTTGCACGACCCGCGTCTCAAACGGAATGACGATCAATACGATGGCCCCTGGTGCGCTGAAGGCGCGTGAGGGTGTCATCGAGTTCCTTCTCATCAACCATCCACTTGACTGTCCGGTGTGCGACGCGGGTGGTGAGTGCCCACTTCAAGACAACTCGCACGCTTGGGGCCCGAAAGAGAGCCGCTTCGAGGAGCAGAAGCGATTGGCGCGCAAGGGCGCAGCGCTTTCGCCACTGGTAGTGCTTGACCAGGAGCGGTGCATCGTGTGTTTCCGGTGCACGCGGTTCATGGATGAGGTGCCGGGGGAGGCTGAACTGTCCTTCTTCAGTCGTGGGTACACCTCACAGTTGCGCACCATTGACGACGAGCCGATGAAGTCCCGTTTCCAGGGAAACATCATTGATCTGTGTCCGTGCGGTGCGCTCACAAGCGAAACCTACCGGTTCAAGGCGCGGCCACAGGACCTTGACCATGCCGACAGCGTGTGTGGACAGTGTCCTGTCGGGTGCAACGTCATGTTGGACACGCGTTCGAACGAGGTCGCTCGCGTGCGTCCCCGCCAGAACGAGGCAGTCAACGAAATCTGGATTTGCGACAAGGGCCGGTTTGCCCATCACTACACGTCATCGCCAAACCGGCTTTCAGGGCCTTGGGTTGCAGGGGAGGGTGGTGAATTACGCACCGCCAGTTGGGCCGAGGCACATGGGAATGCAGCGGCGCGTCTCCAGGCGGTCAAGCAAAAGCACGGTGGCGACGCCATCGGTGTGATCGGAGGTCACAACCTGACCAATGAGGATGCGTACGCCCTGGCGCGGTTTGCGGCTGAAGTTCTAGAGACTCCGAATGTCGACTTCCGGGTCGGTGCCGAGACGCCAATGGCAAACCCTCTTGCGCCATTTGGCTTGAACGCCTTCAACACGACGCTCGCGCAGGCCGAGAGGGCCGGAGCGATCATGTTGATTGGCACCGACGTCTATGACGAAGTGCCGGTGCAGTGGCTGCGTATCCGCAAGGGGGCGAAGGCCGGTGCCAAACTCATCGTTGCGAACCCGCGGGCGAGTGAGGCAGACAGGATTGCCTTCCAGCGTCTGCGTCATCGACCGGGGAGTGAAGTTGCCCTTGTCACTGGCATCCTCGCCGCCCTTGTCGAGAACCCTCCGGCAGATGGTGAAGGGGTAGCACGCGACCTTTCCGGACTTTCGGACGCTATCGGTGGCACCACGGTGGAAGTGGCGGCACGGCACGCCGGAGTGAACCCTGAGACAATCCGTGCAGTCGCGGTGACCCTGGCCGGTGCGAAGAACCCAGTGGTGTACGCAGGTGCACGGTTGGCTATTCGTCAGGATGCTCCGTCGCTTGGTATGGCGTTGGGGAACCTAGGACGCGCACTCGGGCATCCCGAGTGCGTGAACTTCTTTGTCGAAGGCGCAAACGGCCGTGGCGCCGAGTTTGCCGGTCTTGTCCCCGGGGTTGGCGGAGTGCCTGCCGGGGAGATCATCGCGCGCGCTGCGTCGGGCCAGATCAAGGCGCTGTATCTCGTTGGCGAGAATGTTCTTGCCACGCATCCTGACCGGGCGCAGGCACTGGCAGCCCTTGAAGTTGCCGACGTCGTGGTGGTGCACGAACTCTTTGCGACCGAGACGGCCTCACATGCGGACGTAGTATTCCCCGCGGTCAGCATTGCAGAGAAGGATGGGTCCATCACCAATATGGAGGGACGCATCCAGCGCATCTACCAGGCTGTGCGACCGTCACCGGATCGGCTTCCAGACTGGAAGATCCTGAGTGACCTTTCAGGCGAAATGGGTCTCGGGCTGGGGTACGTTGCAACGTCAGAAGTGACGCGTGACTTGCTTGCCGATATCCCGGCTTACGCCAGTCTGGGTGGCAAGCTGCCTGGAAGTGAGGGGGAAGTTACGCGCGAACCCGCCTCCGCGGTGCAATCGGGCACTTGGCACGAAATAGTTCCGGTTCCCGCTTTTGAACCGGGTGACGGCCTTACGTTGGTTACTTGGAGCGAACTCGTTGGCAACGAGACCATCGTTGCCGAGACCCCTGAGCTGCTCAGCACCGTCCCCGAGGCCTACGTGGAGATCAACCGCGCCGATGCGGCCCGGCTGGGCCTTGTGGACGGGACGCAGGTTGAGATCCACGGTCCGGGTGGTGCGGTTGCGCGAATTTTGCGGGTCAATGGCCGCGTCCCGGCTGGTGTGTGCTTCGCACCCGATAACTTGGGGTCGCCTCGGATCAATGCGGTTGCCCGCCGCGGTGTTACATTCACGGTCGTCACCGTATGTCCGGTTCAGGAGGCGGCCGTGGTTGGCAGCCGATGACGGCACCCACCGCGACTCGGATCCAGTTGCAGAAGTGCATTTCAGCCGAGGCGGGGTATCCTGATCGCTGCGACGTGACGCCTTCAAGTGCAGGGGTGCGACCGGTGCCTGCCCGCACTCTGTGGGTCATTGTCGCTGGCAACGCAACATCCACATATGCCCGATGAAATTTTAATGGACGGAACATTCGGCCTCGACGGAGCGACCTGGGACATCATCCTTGCCGTCATTACCGCATCTATCAAGGCGTTCGTGATCGTAAACGGCCTCCTGCTCGCGTTTGCGTACATGACACTGACCGAGCGCAAGGTGCTCGGCCGAATGCAAGCTCGGTTTGGCCCGAACCGGGTCGGTCCGTTCGGATTGCTCCAACCGATTGCGGATGGGATCAAGCTTGCCTTCAAGGAAGACATTACGCCGAGGCAGGCGAACTTCTGGGTCCACATGGTTGCCCCGATGATGGCGCTCATACCGGCGCTCATCATCTTCGCGGTCATTCCCCTTGGCCCCGAGATGCGCATACTCGGGCAGCCCTGGACGTGGTATGTCGCGAAAATCAACGTCGGCTACCTGTATGCAACTGCGATTGCTTCGGTGGGTGTGTATGGCTTGGTTCTTGCCGGCTGGGCGTCGAACAGCAAGTACGCGCTTTTGGGCGGCCTCCGTGCTTCGGCGCAGGTGATCAGTTACGAACTTGCCCAAGGCCTGGCAGCGATGACTGCCCTGGTGCTCGCTGGTTCATTGAACTTGTACGAGATTGTGAACCAACAAGTTTCTAGCGGCCTGCCGTACGCCCTGTACCTGCCGTTCGGGCTGATCGCATTCGTGATCTATGTGATTGCCGGTGTTGCGGAATCGAACCGGGCCCCCTTTGACATGGCTGAGGCCGAAGGTGAGTTGGGTGCCGGCTTCCATACCGAGTACTCAGGGTTCAAGTGGTCGATGTTCTTCATGGCTGAATACGTGAACATGATCAACATTTCGGCCTTGGCCACGGTCCTGTTCCTTGGTGGATGGTGGCCGATCCCGACCGATGCCCCAGGCTTCATCCAGGGTCTCGGACCGATCGTCTTCCTCATCAAGATAGCCGCCTTCATGTTCATGTTCATCTGGTTGCGCGCAACGTTTCCGCGCCTCAGGTTCGACCGGCTGATGTCCCTTGGATGGAAGGTTCTGCTGCCAATCGCTCTGGTGAACTTGCTGCTGACCTCGGTTGTAGTGGCACTATGGCCGTTGGGAGTTTGGCCGTTCGCGCAGTAGCTGATGGGAATTGCGTACAAGTGGCGAGGCGCCTTGGACAACGACCCGTTGGTCAACCAAGGTAGCTGGTGGTAGTTCTGGGAAACGAGAGGAGAGAAACCGTGGCGTTTGTGGAAGTGAGGTCTCCGCCTCCGCCGGCGAATGCGCTGTCCGGGGCAGTGGCTGATGTCACGGCACTCGCGCGCGGTCTGGGTGTGACGCTGGGTTACATGTTCCAGAAGCCCGTGACGATCCAGTATCCGGAGGAACGGCCTCGGATAGCAGCACGCCATCGCGGACGCCACGAACTTGCGCTCCATGACAATGGGCTTGAGAAGTGTGTCGGTTGTGAGTTGTGCGCACTTGCTTGCCCCTCAAAGGCAATCTTTGTGGAAGGGGCCGAGAACCCGCCAGACGCACCAGTGTCAATCGGGGAACGGTACGCCAAGACCTACATCGTGAACATGATCCGCTGCATCTTCTGTGGCTTCTGCGTGGAGGCGTGCCCGACCGAGGCATTGCAGTTGAAGAAGGTGTTCGAACTAGCCGACTACACGCGCGAATCGATGATCTATAGCAAGGAAACGTTGCTCGCACCCGCGCCCCAGCGCGAGGCGACCGACTCGTGGATGCCCGGCTAAGCAAGCCAGAAGCTCTCGGCAGGAAGCTACGATGGAGTTTGTCGTCTTTGCAGTCTTTGCAGCGATTTCGGTCACTGCGGCGCTTTTCATGGTGCTTCAGCGGAATGCGATGTATAGCGCCCTGTTCCTTGTGCTGAATTTCTTCTGCTTTGCGGTGTTCTTCATCCTGCTCGGCGCGTACTTTCTTGCAGTGGTGCAGGTAGCGGTTTACGCGGGCGCAATCATGGTGCTGATGCTCTTCGTCATCATGTTGCTGAACGTTGCGTACCCCGAACCGCTCGACAAGGTTCTTGGGTTCCTTAGGCCATTCGGCGTCGTGACTGCGCTGGTTTTTGCTGTCGTGCTGGCCGGTGTGGGGTTTGCAAGCAAGATGGGCGATAACGCATCGAAACTGCCCACGATTGCGGACCCTTCATCTGGTGCCGGCATCATGCTGAAGGGTGTTGGAGCCGCGGAGGTCGGGCACGTGCAGGAGGTTGCGGCGACCCTGTTCTCGCGATACCTACTCCCCTTTGAAGTGACGAGCGTGTTGCTGCTCGCTGCAATCCTTGGTGCGTCGGTTCTGGTTCGCAAGCGGACCGAACACGCCTGAGCATTCAACCGAAAGACACAAGCTCAAGTGTCAGGTACCTTGGTGCCGTTTCAGGCACGAGATTGATGATTAAACGATGAATTTTCCGAGTACAGTGCCCACAGAGGCATACCTGGTCCTAAGTGCGCTTCTCTTCGGGATTGGCGCCATGGGGGTAATGCTCCGAAAGAGTGCCTTGACGATGTTCATGTCCGTCGAACTCATGCTCAATGCTGTCAACTTGAGCTTCGTGGCGTTTGCCCGGCATTTCGGGCGGTTGGATGGTCAGATCATCGTCTTCTTCGTGATGGCGGTTGCGGCAGCTGAGGTTGCTGTTGGGCTTGCAATCATCGTGGACATCTTCCGCAGTCGTCGCAGTGTGGACGTCGACGATCTGAACTGGCTACGTGGCTAAGTAGGCGCGACAGGACGAACATGCTCGAACAACTCTGGCTAGTCCCAGCCCTCCCACTGCTTGGCGCCGTCGCAAACCTCGCATTCGGTCGGCAAATGGGCCGGACAATGGTGTCGCTGATCGCAATCGGTTCGGTTGCCCTCTCGTTCCTCGTCGGATTGAGTGCTGTCTCGTCGTTCATGTCGCTATCGGCGCCGCGAGGCTTCCAGTTGCGGCTGTTCGATTGGATTTCCTGGGGCGCGGGCGCCAATGCGGTTCACGTGGCAGACGTTGGCCTGTTGCTCGATGCGCTCTCCAGTGTGATGGTGTTGGTGATTACCGGTATCGGCTTGCTCATCCACCTGTATTCAGTGGGCTACATGGCGGATGATCCTGGATACGCCCGCTATTTCGTGTACCTGAACCTGTTCACGTTCTCAATGCTTGTCCTTGTGCTTGCAAACAACTTCCTTCTAATGTTCGTCGGATGGGAACTGGTCGGGCTTTGTTCCTACTTGCTTATAGGTTTCTGGTTCACGCGCCCGGCTGCGGCAGCCGCTGGCAAAAAGGCCTTCATCACGAACCGGGTGGGTGACTTCGGCGTTCTCATAGCGCTGTTCCTGGTTTGGGTGAATTGGGGCACTTTCGATTTCTTCGGTGGCCCGGGAGGGGCGTCGACGGGTGTCTTTGACGATCCAGGTCGGGTGTTGGCAACGCAAGCTGTAGCGTTTGCAATCCCGATGCTTCTCGTCCTCGGGGTAACTGGGAAGTCGGCGCAGATACCGTTGTTTGTCTGGTTGCCTGATGCGATGGAGGGTCCGACACCCGTGTCGGCTTTCATACATGCTGCCACGATGGTGACTGGTGGCGTATATCTCGTGGCTCGGGCGCACCTGCTGTTTGACCAATCCCCTGATGCGTTGCTCGCACTGGCAACGATCGGTGCACTGACTGCATTTGTCGCCGCGACAGTGGCGATTGTCCAGACCGATATCAAGCGGGTGCTTGCGTATTCGACGGTCAGCCAACTCGGTTTCATGGTCCTGGCACTCGGGTCAGGTGCATATGCTGCCGCCGTTTTTCACCTCATGACACACGCCTTCTTCAAGGCACTGATGTTCCTGGGCGCCGGTTCAGTCATCCACGGGATGCACGAACAGCAGGACTTGCGTCGGATGGGTGGATTGCGTCGATACATGCCGGTGACTACGTGGACCTTCGTCGTTGGATGGCTGGCGATCATTGGCGCGCCGGGACTTTCTGGATTCTTTTCAAAGGATCTGATCCTCGCCCGCACCTTTGCACGTGGGTTCATTGACCCGTTCTACATCGGGCTGTATTGCCTTGCGCTTCTGACGGTCGGTATCACGGCGTTCTACATGTCACGGATGGTGTTCCTCGCATTCTTTGGGGATTTCCGGGGCGGTGTGGATGACCAAGGGCACGCGGTGGCCCCGCATGAGTCCCCCGTTTCCATGCTTGTCCCATTGATCGCCCTTGCGGTGGGATCTGTTGTTGCCGGATGGGTTGGGGTGCCATCGTTCCTAACCGGAGGAACGTCCCCGGCATCCGCGATTGAGGTATTCCTCGCCCCTGCGGTATCGGCTACCGGGGTCTGGGAGGGCACGCTTGAGCACCTGACCGAATTCATCCTGACCGGATTGTCGGTGATGGTTGCGCTTGTCGGCGTAAGCCTCGCGGGTCTGCTGTACCTGTCAGGTGCGGTAAATCCGATGGCGCTCGCGACGAACTTCAGCGCGATCACACGGTTGTTCGAAGCACGTTGGTACTTGGACGATTTCTACCGGGTGGCGATAGTGGGCAATATGGCACGCATCGCCTCATTCCTTGGTTCCTTTGACCTTGCGGTCATTGGTGGAAGTGTCACGCTTGTGGTCAGGACGGTCCGAGGGGCTGGGTCGGTCCTGCGCGCTAGCCAGGATGGGTATGTACGTGGGTACGCAGTGACCATGATGGTGGGTGCGTTCCTGGTGTTTGCAGCGGTATGGGGGTTCCGATGACAACCAAGGCGGGTGTGCTGCGAGCGGTACGACTGACTGTGTGAGACGTGCGGACGTTCGGCGGCCACGGTTTGTGGGTGCTGAATGGTCTGTCGAGTAAGAAGGCATGGACGGTTTACCGCTGCTCTCGATTGTGCTCTTCCTCCCACTTGCGGGGGCGTTGCTTGCATTGTTCGTGCCTGGCGACCAGCCTGGCACGTCACGGAGGCTTGCGCTTGTGGTTTCCGGCGTGACGTTTCTCGTCTCGCTGTTGCTCTGGTTCGGTTTCGCCACTGGAACGGCAGCGTTTCAGTGGGAAGAGCGCGTGCCATGGCTTCCTGAGTACGGCATTGGCTACCACCTCGGAATTGACGGGATTAGCATCCTCTTGGTGCTTTTGACAACCTTGATGCTTCCACTGGTGATCCTGTCGGTCTCTACCACGATCACGACGCGCGTCAAGGAGTTCTCGGTGATGGTCCTCCTTGTGGAGACGGCCATTCTCGGAACCCTCATGTCTCTCGATTTGTTCCTGTTCTACATCTTTTTCGAACTCATGCTGGTCCCGATGTACATGCTTGTTGGAATCTGGGGTGGGGAACGACGGCTCTACGCGGCGATGAAGTTTTTCCTCTTCACGATGACTGGTGGGGTAGTGATGCTAGTCGGAATCATTGGGCTTTACCTGCTCACGGGTTCATTCGACTATGTCGAAATCCTGAAGTCGATCACCGCACCCGGTGGGGCGCTGCCGACTGAGATGCAGTTGTGGCTATTCACGGCGTTTGCGCTGGCGTTTGCAATAAAGGTCCCTTTGTTCCCGTTCCATGCATGGCTTCCGGATGCGTATTCCGAGGCACCAACTGGCGCTACGGTCATCATGTCCGCGATCATGGTGAAAGTCGGCACGTACGGGTTCCTGCGTTTCTGCATTCCGCTCTTCCCTACCGCAGCCCACGACGCGGTTTGGATGATCTCCATACTTGCGACCATCGGGATTGTCTATGGCGCGCTAGTCGCCGCGATGCAAAGGGACATGAAACGGGTGGTGGCGTATTCGTCCATCAGCCACATCGGATTTGTCATGCTCGGTCTTTTTGCGATGACCACCGAGTCCCTGCAGGGAAGTGTTCTTCAGATGCTGAACCACGGCATTTCGACCGGGGCGCTCTTCCTGCTTGTGGGTTTCCTGCATGAACGAACCCGAACCCGGATGATTTCGGAGCTTGGAGGCGTATCCAAGGTGATGCCCGTGTTCGCGGGCGTGTTCACGCTCGTAATGTTTTCATCGGCAGGGTTGCCGTTGACGAATGGGTTTGTCGGGGAATTCCTGATCCTGACGGGTACCTTCAAGAATGGCACCGATGGACTGCAGCCCTTTGCGATTGTTGGAACGTCGGGTGTGGTGCTTAGTGCCGTGTACTTGCTCTGGATGTACCAGCGTGCAATGCAGGGACCGGTAAACCCGGCTTTCGCATCCCCGGACGAGGACGCGAGCAATGTGTCGGGAGGTCGCAAGAGACTGGTTCTTGATGACCTCACGGCCCGGGAGATGATTGTGCTCCTGCCTCTCGCAGTGTTGATCATATGGATTGGCGTATATCCGAGGCCGTTCCTTGATCGCACGGCTGCGTCAGTCGAGGCTATCAGTGCCCGGATGGCCCTCCCTCAGTCCGGCGTCCTGGCGAGCGGTTCCGGGGCTCGGGTCCCATGACGCGTCGGCTGCTAACTGAGGATGGTGATGCGCGATGATGTTCGTCTTACCGACGCTCGAGTGGTGGACCATTGCGCCTGTGGTGGTTGTTGCTCTCACAGGGTGCCTGGTTCTCGTGGTCGACCTCTTCCGTGGCGATGATGCGTCTCCCGAACCGTTGGCGTGGCTGACCACGGGGGGCCTTTGCATCGCCATTGGGACATCAGTCTCTCTTTGGGGTTACGAGGCACAGTCTGCATTTTCCGGAATGGTTGTCGCCGACAATTACACGCAGTACTTCACCGTGCTGTTCCTCGTGATTGTCGCGGTGACGGTTCTTCTTTCATTTGACCAACTTACAAGGGAAGACTTCCATCCTGGCGAGTTCTACTCGCTCATCGTCTTCTCGGCTGTCGGGATGGTCCTGATGGCGTCGGCAGCAGACCTGATCATGCTCTTTGTCGGGTTGGAATTGCTGTCGATCTGCCTGTACATCCTTACTGGCTTTTCACGGCGCCGCCTCGAGTCGGAAGAGGCCTCGATCAAGTACCTGCTGTTGGGTGCCTTCGCTTCCTGTTTCTTGCTTTACGGCATTGCGTTGGTTTACGGAAGCACTGGTAGCACCAACCTCGGGTGTGTTGCGCGCGCGATCAATCCTGCAAGCACCTTTGCGATGTTTGGTTGTGGGACCGACTCGGTTGCCGGTGCGGCGACTTCCGGGCTCCTTTTGGCCGGTGTGGCGATGCTCGTCGTTGGCCTCGGGTTCAAGGCTGCGGTCGTGCCTTTCCACATGTGGGCGCCTGACGTGTATGAGGGTGCACCCACAGCTATCACCGCATACATGAGCGTTGGTGCAAAGGCCGCTGCTTTCGCGGCAATCGCTCGGGTATTCATGATCGCGTTCCCGACGTTGTCGCACGACTGGTCGATGGTCCTGGCAATACTCGCGGCCGTCACCATGATTGTTGGCAATACGGCCGCGGTTTCGCAGCAGAGCATCAAGCGAATGCTGGCGTATTCGAGCGTCGCCCACGCTGGCTACATTCTCGTGGCAGTTGTAGCTGCAAGTCGTGTAGGAATGACTAGTCTGCTCTTCTACACGGTTGGGTACACGGTCATGAACCTTGGTGCGTTCATGGTGGTGATCCTTCTGGGCAAGCGCAGCGAGGACAATCTCCTAATTAGCGATTACGCTGGACTTTCGCGTCGGCACCCCGTCATGGCAGGGCTAATGGCACTGTTCATGTTGTCACTCGCGGGCATACCACCGACGGTGGGGTTTGTCGGAAAGTTCTACATCTTCACCGCTGCCGTGCAGGCGGACTATGCCTGGCTTGCGGTGATCGGGTTGCTATCTAGTGTCATGAGTGTGTACTACTACCTGCGGGTGGTCTACCAGATGTACATGGTTGATCCGGTTGCTGGGGTTGAGGCGGTGTCTCCCCTTCGATGGGTGACCGTGGCGGCGGGTGCGGCTGGTGTTGCCGTGATTGGGCTTGGGGTCTTTCCGCAGGGAGTGCTTGCGCTGGCCAGCGCGTCTTCCACATTCATCCGCTGAGGGTTGACAGCACCGCTTCTCAGCAATGCCCGATACTTTGTCCCGGTGACGGAGTACCGTCCACGGGGGTGACCCGATACCGCCACTCTTGTGGCGGTTTCTGACGCTTTGGAGACTTCCTTCCATGTCGACGCTTCCCGTTGTCTTCGAGACTGACACCGTAACCCGAGCTCCCGCTGCCTCGCTTTTCGGACGTGACCTTGTTTCCATTGCGGACTACACAGGCGCGGAATTGAGGACAATCCTTCAGCGCTCGCATGCTCTGAAGCGGGAGCAACGAGCACGGAGGCCCCATCGCCTTCTCGAGGGCCGGACGCTGGCAATGATCTTTGAGAAGCCCAGTTTACGGACCCGCTGCACCTTCGAGACGGGCATGACCCAGCTTGGCGGTCATGCCATCGATCTGGCCCAGAATCACTTGCAGATGGGTACACGTGAGAGTGTCCCCGACGTTGCCCGCAACCTTGAGCGATGGGTTGACGTGATCATGGCGCGTGTCTTTTCACATCAGACGGTCATCGATCTCGCGGGGAACTCCACCGTTCCGGTGATTAACGGGCTTTCCGATTTCTGTCACCCTTGCCAGATCATGGCTGACTTGCAGACCATCGAGGAGCATCGCGGGCGCCTCACTTCGCTCAAGATTGCCTACGTCGGTGATGCCAACAACGTCACGAACTCATTGATGTATGCTGCGGGTGTGCTTGGTCTGGACTTGCACGTGGGTGCGCCTCAGGGCTACCAGCCGACCGTTCAGGTGCTTGAGCGAGCCAGGGAATTGGCCTTGCAAAACGACGGTGAGATTGTTGTGCATGACGATCCCAAGGCGGCCGTCGACGGCGCGGATGTCATCTACACCGACGCTTGGGTGAGCATGGGCCAAGAGGGTGAAGCCGTTGAGCGGATGAAGGTGTTCCCGCCGTATCAGGTGAATGCCGCGTTGCTTGCTCATGCCCGCGCCGATGCGATTGTCATGCACTGCTTGCCTGCGCATCGGGGCCTTGAGATCACCGACGAGGTCATGGATGGACCCCACTCGGTGGTGTTTGACCAATCTGAGAACCGCCTCCACGCGCAGAAGGCAATCCTGACGCTTCTGCTTGGGGTGTGAGGTCACTTGCACGGGTTGTGAACGGGTATGCTGGCCTAGGGCTGATAAGACGGCGCGCAGCGCCGGGGGGCTGAGACGGAGTCGTGCAACAGGCGATTTGGTTACTCGGCAAGGTGACGCCGCTGGCGGTCCTTGACGTCGCGATCGTGACACTCATCCTCTTTGGCTTCCTGGTCTTGATCCGCGGGACGCAGGCGGATCAACTTGTCCGAGGCGTGCTGATTGTCCTTCTTGCCACCGGAGTTGTGGGGTCGGTACTGAACCTCACCATCCTGAACTGGCTAGTTCAGAACAGCTTGCCTGCAGTACTGATCGCGATCCCGGTCGTGTTTCAACCGGAACTTCGTCGTGTGCTTGAACAACTGGGGCGGACTGGCAACTTCCTGACCACCACCCGATCAAGGGCAATCGCCCATACGGGTGCGCTTGTCGCGGACGAGGTTTCGCGAGGTTGCCAAGTGCTAATCGACCGTGGGTTTGGAGCACTGCTTGTATTCGAACGCGCTACCGGACTTGAGGAGTATGTGCAATCCGCGACCCGCCTCGAGGCATTGGTGTCGGCCGAACTGCTGCACCAGGTGTTCTTTCGAGGGTCACCGTTGCATGATGGCGCAGTCCTAATCCGGCAGGATCGGTTGGTAGCGGCGCGGTGTCTCCTTCCTTTGAGCGACAACCCTATTCTCGGCCCCGAACTCGGGACCCGTCATCGCGCGGCTGTCGGCATCACTGAGGGAACTGATGCCATCTGCGTTGTGGTTTCTGAGGAGACCGGGGCGGTTTCCATTGCCGAACACGGCCAGCTACACCGGCTGCCGGACCATTCGCACTTGGAACGCGAGTTGACCGCTTTCCTCGCGCCTCTTGGGGTAGACCGTGGAGACGGTGAGGGCCGTTCCACCTCATTTGCAGGCCTCTGGTGGCAGCGGATTACGAAGCCGGGCCCGCGTGTTTCGGCCGTTGTTGCGCCATCGGCCGGTCGTGGATCTCAATGATGTGGGTGTTCCGGGCAGTCGTCACGTGGCGGTTTGCCCTCGCGCTTGGCGTCGCGGTCCTCTTGTGGGTTCGTCTTACGATTGATCAGAACCCGGAGCGTGAAGACCTGTATCCGACCGATATTCCAATCGAGGTGAGAGGTTTGGCGCCGACACTTCTGGTTGCGAACGAGACGGGCGCCGTGCGGGTCCGTATAAGCGCTCCCGAGGATTCGTGGCGACGTCTACAGGCTTCGAGCTTTCGCGCGACAATCGACCTGAGCCAGGTGGGGCCAGGTCTACAGCAGCGTGAAGTGATAGTGGAATGCTCGGATCCTGATGTTCGTCTGGTTTCCCATTCCCCGCCCAAGGTTGCGGTTCGGGTCGAGGAACTGCGCACCGTTGAGATACCCGTGCGGGTTAACGAGCTTGGGACGGTTCCGTTTGGCTTCCGTGTTGCTGGGCCTCCGTTGGTCAGTCCTGATCGCATTACCGTCAGCGGTCCGGCCAGCGCGATTGAGAAGGTGACCGAGGCATTCGTGTCCGTCCGGATGGAAGAGTTGAAGTCCACGGTCGAACGGTCCCTGAAACCTGAACCGCGCGGGGCATCCGGGGCTGTTTCCAGCGTGCGTATTGATCCCCAGGCGGTAACGGTGACGGTTCGGGTAGAGCAAATTGCTGGATCGAAGGTTGTGCCGGTAGTTCCCGTCATCCGTGGTCAACCGGCGACGGGTCGTTGGCTGTCGGGAGTTGTCGTTGATCCGCCGACGGTGCAGATTGTTGGTGAACCCGGATTGCTTGAACCACTTGCTGTCCTGTCCACCCAGGAGATTGATATCAGCGCTGCTCAGGGCGATCAGGTGCGGACGGTGACGATTGTCCGCCCTGCAGGCGTTTCACTCGTTCGAGATGTTCCGGCAACGGTGCGCGTCATCGTGTCGGCGCTTCCCGGTCAGCAGACGAGGGAGTTGGCTGTGACCGCAGTCGGTGGGACCGGACTTGTGCAACCCCCCGTTGTGACGGTTACTCTGGTTGGATCGCAGCCCGTGCTTCAGCGTGTCACGACAAGTGACGTCCTGGCCACGGTTGATGTGGCAGGTCTCGTAACCGGCACGTACGTTCTTCCAGTCACAATCGCGCCACTGGACGGCATACGGATTGAGCGCATTGACCCGCAAACAGCATTAGTGACCATTGCTGCGGTTTTGGAAGGATCACCGGGAGATGGCGCCATCCCCGGGGGCACGCGTTAGGTTTCTCGGGCTACTTTGCGATACTTCCGGGTGGGTCGTTTTGAGGATCGTTCGCTGCGCCCTGACCGTTCTGGATGTGGACTGGGTTCTGGAGTGTCATGAGCGTCGAAGTGCAGGATGTCAAGGCGAGGTACGGGGGATCGGTGGCGCCTGACTTTGGTGTTGTGTCCGATGATCGTCTGTATCGTTACCGTGTCCGTCAACAGGTTGCGAAGTGGTTCGACCGGCACGCAAGGACCCGAACACATTGGCGCGAACGCAACGCGTACTACCACTCAGAGGTACTTCGGCTTGCGAAGCAGGTGATCCCACCGGGCGCCCGCGTATTGCAACTCGGGTGTGGTAACGGCGACCTCCTTGCCGCCTTGAAACCCGGGTTTGGGGTCGGTATCGATGTCAGCGGCGGGATGGTTCGGGAGGCGAATGCCCGATGGGAAGGGCACGGGCTTGCGTTTGTGCAGGCCGATGCCCAGGAACTTCCATTTTCCGGCACCTTCGACTACATCGTTTGTTCGGACATCCTTGGGTACCTTGAGGACATTCAGGCGGCACTTGCCGGTCTTCACGCGGTCTCTGGGCCACGTACCTCGATCGTCATCACAGCATGGAATTGGGCATGGCAGCCAATCTTGTGGCTTGGCGAACGGCTTGGGTGGAAGATGCCCGACGCCGAACAGAACTGGCTTGGGCGCAATGACATCGAGAACCTGGTTGTGCTTGCGGATCTGGAGGCGCGAACCCGGAATGCCGCGCTCCTGTTGCCGAAGGAAGTCCCGGTTCTTTCGCCGATCATGAACCGGCTCCTTGTTCAAATCCCGTTGTTTCAGCACCTTGCGCTTGTCCATGCATGGACGGTGCGTCCGGCAGGCAACAGACCCGTGGCAGAGGCTCTCACGTGCACAGTCATCGTGCCGTGCAGGAATGAGGAAGGGAACATCGCGGCTGCAGTGGACCGTTTGCCGGCCTTAGGGGCTCACACGGAACTCATCTTCGTCGATGGTGCGTCCACCGATGGAACCCGAGAGGCAATCCTCGAACAGATTGCGAAACACGACGGTATCCGTGACATCAAGTTGATTGACCAGGTCCCGTTGCCGGGAGCAGATCATCGGGGTTCGCCGTTTGCAGCAACCTCCGGGTTCGTCGGTCGGTCATTCGTCGGCTCTGCTAACGGCAACTCCAGTGCCGGTAGCCGTTCTGCCGGGCCCCGTGGTGTGGATGCGGGGCCGGTAACGATGCTTAAACTGGGCAAGGGTGATGCCGTCCGGAAGGGCTTTGGCGCAGCATCAGGAGATGTTCTATTCATTCTTGATGCCGATCTGACAGTGCCACCTGAGGACATGCCGAAGTTCCTTGAACCAATAGCAACTGGCCGTGCCGAATTCATCAACGGTACTCGTCTGGTGTACCCGCTTGAAGATGAGGCCATGGGCATCATCAATCTTGCCGGCAACCGGTTCTTCAGCATGGTTTTTACCTGGCTGCTTGGCCAGCGGATCAAGGACACGTTGTGCGGCACGAAGGTATTGCGGGCGTCTGACTACCGGGTCCTTGTTGCAAACCGCACGTATTTTGGCGATTACGACCCGTTCGGCGATTTCGACTTGCTGTTCGGTGCGGCACGGCTTGGTCTCCGCATTCTCGAAGTGCCGGTTCGGTACCGTCGTCGAACTTCGGGCTATTCGAAGGTGCAGGTCTTCAAGCACGGCATGTTGCTATTACGGATGAGCGCGATTGGTTTCCGGCGCCTAAAGTTGGCGCGGTGGCTTGGCAATGCCACACCGCCGAACATTACGGGATAGTGCCCATGCCCCACAGGTATACCTCGCCCAATGCCGGGCCAATTGGTAGATGACGGTGGCTGGTGCTCGGGGGCGGCTTTGGACGGCAGGTAACGGAGCGACATGACTTGGCGATATGTCGATGGCCTCGACCGCGACGCGCCAATGTGGCGCCGGATGACCGGGGTCTGGGTGCATCGTGCACTCTTACACCGGATGGCGGTGAGGGATCTCCGACTGAGATATGTTGGGGCATCTCTAGGCCTTTGGTGGGCAGCGATCACTCCATTACTGTTTGTTGGGGCTTACACGCTCCTGTTCACATTCCTTTTCCGCGCCCGCCTGACCCCCGGCGCGTCTCCCGGAGAGTACGCCCTTTACGTGGTTACGGGATTACTTCCATGGGTCGCGTTCACCGAGGTAGCCACACGGGCGACCCAAACGATGGCGGAACACCGCAATCTGGTTAAGTTCGCTATGTTCCCACTCCAGGTTCTCCCACTCACTGGGATGTACGCCGCAATGCTCTCTCAGGTGGCCGGGCTGATTGGTGTCCTGGCCTTTTCGTTGATCGTTCACGGTGAGATTTCGTGGTCAATTTTCTGGTTGATACCCGCCACTGGTGCCCAGTTGGTATTTCTCGCCGGTACGGCATGGTTTCTTGGAGCGGTTGGCGCCGTGGTTCGCGACGTACGCGAGGTTCTTCAGATTGTCTTGACCGCCGGGATGTTCTTCACCCCAATCTTTTATCGCACCGATGACCTTCCCACACTCGTGGCCCAAGTTGTGGGACTGAACCCGCTGACTCCGTTGCTCGGTTCATATCGCGCCGCATTCCTCGGGACGGCTCCCGACCCAGTGGGGCTTGCCGTCTTCACGGGATTCTCAATCCTGCTTCTTGTTGGTGGGTTCATCACGTTCGAACGGGTCCGTTCGGAACTTTCGGACATCCTGTAGATGAGTAAGACCAGTACGAAACCTGCCGTAATCACCGTTGATGGTGTCTCCAAGCGCTATCGCCTCTACTCCAGACCGCTTGACCGCATCATCGAGTTCGTGACTGGTCGCGCCAGACATCAACCCTACTGGGGCCTTCGCGATGTGAGCTTTGCAATTGGTGCCGGGGAAATCGTTGGCGTTGTCGGACGTAATGGAGCCGGGAAATCAACCCTGCTTAGGCTATTGACGGGGATTTCAACCCCCACATCAGGGGACATCGTGATCCGTGCGCGGATGTCAGCAATTCTCGAACTCGGCAGTGGTTTTCATCCTGAGTTGTCTGGTCGTGAAAATGTCTATCTTGGTGGCGCGGTTCTCGGCATGTCGACCGCCGACGTTGAGGCTCGTTATGACGGGATTGTCGAGTTTGCCGAACTTGGGCCGTACATGGATATGCCCTTCAAGACATATTCCCTTGGCATGCAGGCGAGGCTAAGTTTCTCGGTCGCGTCGTGCATTGATCCCGAAATCATGATCATTGATGAGGCACTTGGAGCTGGTGATGGCGCATTCATTGCCAAGTGCTTCGAACGGATCCGACAGATTTGTGCAGGAGGCGCCACCGTTGTGTTCGTCTCGCACAACACCTATCTCGTGCAACGCCTCTGCCAACGGGCACTCTGGATCGATCAGGGCCGGCTCGTTGCTGATGGAGACCCGGCGACGGTTTGCCGTGATTACGAGGCACTGCTGCGGTCCGTTTCTCAGGATGAGGCGATGGCACGGAACCGGGCAGCGATGTCCAGGTTCGAGGACGCTGATTCGAAGGCAGTCGATCTGGCGCCATTGTCTAGGATCTCCCACCGGTGGGGTACGGGGGAGGTGCGGAT